>CERF01040161.1_pt1 | contig 11553 bp, 26 predicted proteins | sample 530961 | NCBI WGS metagenome assembly CERF01 (sample SAMEA2621151, study PRJEB7988) | marine metagenome | isolation source: saline water (ENVO:00002010), including
GGAACAATCTGGTTGAACTCCAAACTGTTCAAGACGTCGGAGTCTCCGGAAGGGCTGTACCCTGGGGCGAGGAGGAGCCAAGATTCCAGTTCGGTAGCTGGCCCGCGAAGCGTTAAAGCCTGTTGAACTTTGTCGTACATAAATGTTACTCGCCTGGAGTGCCCACGTAGGACCACGCCATGTCTGCCCCCGCTACCCAGCTGTCGTGAGTGATAACGTAGTGCCGCTCGGCCTGGTAGTACGCTTCTGAGTATGCCTCATCGTCCACGTCCCCATCAAAGTCTTTTTCGTCGGGGAATGAGCTATGTTTGTACGTCCGGCTCTCGTTGTGGGTCTCTTCCCCACGGAAGAACATCAAACGGCCCAAGCAAGGACCCTCACCTCCATAGGAGACGTAGAACATCAGCTGGGGCCAGCTGCGGGATGCTTCTTGGTAGAAGCGCACGGGTGGACCCCAGGCACACGTAAAATCGTACGTGGCATTGATCATCCCTTCGTAAACACCGGAAGTTACGACCGGGTCCTCCTCTTCGTACGCACCCCACTTCACGCCCCATGTCGCGCTCTCCATGTCGTACCCGCTGAGGAGTAGGGAACTTCGTGGTACCGAGCCGGCAGCGGAACGATATTGTGGAAACTCAGAACTGTCTCTCGTGGGTCCTGAATGTAGTTCAGGGACCCTTCCGGGTCTCCCGTACGAGGCAAGGGCCCCTTGGCCTTCTCCATGAACGATCGTACGTCCTCTGCGGGTCCCGTGATTGTTAGTTTTTGTCTGACGTGATTTGGCATTTCTTACTTTCTTGACTGAAGTCCCATACAGCGTCACTGACTGCTGCTGAGCGTTGGAATGTTCCGTTGATCGAGTACGTGCACTCTCTACTCGCAGAGGATACAAGCACTTCCCATTTCTTTTCCTTCTTCTTGATACGAATCAAAAGAGGTCTCATCCGTAACCTACCATCAAAAGGGTTACTTGTGACACTTTGTCACGGCCTTAAGGAGAAAAAAGTTGCAGCGGTAATTTTTAGTGTTTTTTGAGAAAGGTACCCTCTTTTTAACCCCATACCCCCTCGCGTTTTTTCAACTGGGAAATGGTTTTTCTCGAAACGCAGTTTCCTAAAACGCAGTTCCCCAAAACTCAATTCCCGAAACTCATTCAGTTTCACTCTTATCCTCTTCGCTCTTGTCGTAGACCTCGTCCTCCGTGAACCCCAAGTCCCGAGTCGTGAACCAAATCAACATCGACTCTGTCATCTCAAACACCAGTTCACGTGAAGACCCTGTCTTTTTATCCAGTAGCTCCACTGTATAGTTGCCCGTCTCCGACACGTACACCACGATGTCCTGTTCCCGCTCGGAGTCCCAAATCACAAACTCCTCATCTTGCCCAGCAACCCAGTCCCCACTTACATCAGGAGCCAGCTTCGAAATGAGCCCGCTTCCCTCTTGATGCTTCAGGATGACCATGTTCCCCACAGGAAGCAGTATGATCGTTTCCACACTGTCAAGTCCCTCAGGTAACAGATTCGTAGGAATGGTGTAGCTCATCGTGTTGTACCTTTACACTCTAGGCCGTAACGAGCCCAAGTAACGAATGAAGAAGGTAACGAATGTAGCAGTAAGAAAGTAGCAGGTAACGAAAGTAGCAGGTAACGAATGTAGAAAGTATCAGGTAACGAATGGAGCGAAGCGGAATGAGTCTACCGGGCCCCCAGCCCCGAAATCCCCAAATCCAGACCCAGGAATTCCCAATTGGGTTTTTCAAATGTTTTTTTATTTTTGAAAATAAATCTACCGGGCCCGTCCGAAATCAAATCGTGGAAATGCCAGGAGAAAAAGCTCAGGGGGTAATTCACTGGTTTTATTAAACGACAAAAGCCCCCTTCCGGGGGCTAGAGTCTCAGAGTGCCGCAGCTACCTTGATCGCCTGGTCTGTGGTCAGGTAGGTTTCAGCGACCCACCAGAAGTGGCATTCCGTTGAGTAGTCCGAATCCGTGCGGGCGCGAAGGAGGCGCACAACCCGGGCCCCCTTCGCTTGGAGCCAGTCATCATCCGCGATGATCTTGGCGCCCTCGAATACCTCGGCGGGAGCGCTAAGCTCCTGCCAGTAGGTGCCATCGCTCAGGACGACAGCCCAGCCACCGGAGACGGTAGCGGGCATATCAGTGATTTTCGTTGCGCTATCGGTGAACTTATCCATTTTCTTTTTCCTTTCGTGAGAGCCGACCCCTCGGCTCGAAATCTAATATGAAAAGGGTTTAGAAATCATTTCCTAAACCCTAAGAGAGAAAGCGGCCTAGCCGTGCCCTAGGCGGAAAGGTGAGACACCTAGGGCACGGCCTAAGCCTAGGTGTCAGCTAAGGGGAGGGGTAGTCCCCCGAGCCTGCTAACGCTCGGGACGCTAGCGGTAGTCCTTTCCTGGAACCGTTTCGACCCCTTCGAGGCACAGCTTGCACCATTCCGAATCATCGGAAATGAACTGATGACCTCGACAGCCCCGGCAGAGTCTAATTCCGCCCAGGTAAAGCTCGGGGCTAACTCGAATCGGGACAGGTTCGGTTGTGTGCTTGCGCTTGGTTCGCTTTCTTTTACGCTTGGGCATGAAACCTCCAGAGAAACCACGCCGATCATTTCAGCGCGGGCGAAGCTGGCCACACTGGCCAGCGAGGGAACCTCGACCGCTTCGGGAGCGGGGAGGATTCCGACGATGCCTTGCGCCGTGTAGAACGCAAGAGCCGCCAAACAGACGATGGAGAAGAGAACGCCGACCATATCGACGCAGAGTGCGAGAGCTTCCATTTTCAAATACCTTTCTTGCCGGGTCCGTCCCGGCTGCCCTCTATTATGCCAATGGTTGCGGACCCTTAGAGGGTATTCGCTGGTTTCTTAAACGAAGAAAAGGACCCTTTCGGGTCCGATTCTCAGATTGCTAGAGCGTGCTCGCTCCAGAACTTCAACGACTCGGCGACGCCGTTTTCGTCGAGGCTCGAATCCCAAGGCTCACGTGGTGCTGGTGGACCGCCGAAGGCGGTATAAAGCACCGTTTCCCCCTCGTGAGGGCCGGCGATGACCGTTACCGTGGACACCTGACGGACGGGCCGGTCAACCATCCGGGAAAGACCCTCGCGGTCCCCCCGTCGTTTTAGTCGCACCTCGCTTTCCAGAACCGGATCGTCACCCATGGTCGGCCCGTAAAGGCCGCAAGGGACAGTGCCGAGGGATTCGGGAAGCACCACCCGGTGAATGCCGAACCCGGCCACCTCGCCGATTTGGGCGAGCACGAAATCGAGCTGTTTGCTGGTAAGGCCGTGGTCGACGTGGCTAGCTTCGATGACTTTGATCATTTCTTTTCCTTTCGTGAGAGCCGACCCCTCGGCTCGAAATCTAATATGAAAAGGGTTAAAAAGAAAAAGCCCCCTTGCGGGGGCTGATTCTCACAGGCCGGCGAGCAGGCCGTCAAGCTCGGCTTCGATGTCCGCGCCCTCGGGAGTCGCGTTATCGTGCGTTGGCAAAACATCGTCCAGGCTCAGCGTGATGACCGGGCCGGGTGATGCTTCAGGGGCCGGCGCCGGAGCGACCTTTTGAGGAGCGGGAGCGGGAGTCGCCTTGACTTCGGCTGAAGGCGCCGGGACTTCACCGCCGCGAAGGGCTGCCATGAAATCGGGCTCACCCCGACCCCGGCGCTTGGAGGGAGTACCATCCGCCTTGACTCCGAAGGGAGCGAGGGGCTGTCCGTTGTGCGAGCCGTAGGGCGCCGCATCGGTGAGCACTCCATCGGAGAGTGCGATAACCTCGGATTCTTCACAGACCCGAGCGTTACCCGCTGGCACTGGAGCCGGGGCGCTTGCCTTGCGAGTCTTGGCCTTGCGCTCCTTTTGGGGCGCCGGGGCTGCCGGCTGGCTTCCAGCCCGTGGCGTCAGGGTTACGTCGAAACCCAACTTGTTGAGGGTTTCGATTGCGGACTGCATGTCATTGAACTTGGACATTTTCTTTTCCTTTCGTGGAGCCACTGTGACTCGAAATCTATTATCAAAAGGGTTTATTCGCCGATGCTGCGAGGTTAAACGGCAAAAGGGACCCCTTCGGGGTCCCCAGAGCTAGAGCTGTTTGTGCGTGTGGAATCCTACCACCATCGCCACCAACAACTTAACACCGATGGCATGGCCGAAGATGACCACCGGCGCCATTGCGGGGAGACCTAGCATCCCCCACGCCATGAAAACGCCCATTGCTGCCAAACATGCGATTGCGATATTGATCATTTCTTTTTCCTTTCGTGAGACCACCTCAGCCTCGTTTTTTATTATCCAGAGGGTTAGCGGAAATCCTCTGGATCTTCGAGATTCACGGCCCACGTGTTATGGCCGTTAGAAACGAAAATCCGAGAGCAGGACAGCCGGAATTCGCGCCACATGACGTTAGACGGCTTTTCTACGACCCGGAAACGATCGGTCCACCCATAGCGCTTGATGTTGGCGACAACCCAGCGTTCGGCGTCATGGACCGTTTTCAGCTCGTTTCTTGGAGCGAAAGCCATTGGCAGATTTTGCCACTGGCCATCGATCATAAGCTCCACTTCGAGATGTGGTTTTTGTTTTTCCATTTCTTTTTCCTTTCAAATCGTGTTCGCCAGCGCCCACGCCAGCAGAAATCCAAAGCACATATATGCGATAACTTCACCAGGTTTCATCATGTCACCTAATATCAAAAGGGTAACATTTCTCGCCAGCACCGCGAGGTTAAACGACAAAAGGGACCCCGAAGGGTCCCCAGAGTCACGCAGCCTTGAGCGCCGCCAGAACTTGGCTTGAAAGACTCTCGCCAATCTTTGCCAGCGTGGAGACGTGCGCCACCAGGACGCTTGACGCTGCCGTAGCTCGCTCGGCGCCGTCTTTGCGGGTGTAAACCGTATGGCGCCGAAGACGAGCAGCACCGCCGTTGTACTGCGCCACCGAAAATCGATAGCGGGTGTGGGTCTTGTCGACCGGTTGAGCGACCTTGGCGCCGTGTGTTACGGCGTTTCCTTGGGCGTCGAGAACCACCTCGATCGTTGCGAGGATTACATCTTTGCTGGGATCGAATGCGTTGCGCTTTGCCATTTTTCATTTTCCTTTCGTGAAGCCACCCTGGCCTCGAAATCTATTATCGGAAGGGTTTATTCTCGCCAGCACCGCGAGCTTAACGAGGAAAAGGGCCCGCTAGGGCCCGGAGCGGTTAGCTCATATCCTCGACGATTTGCCGTGCCGCTTCTTTCAGCACGCACACCTGGCCGCAAAGCGTGTAATGCTCGCCCGCTTCCTTCAGGAGCTTGACTGAGCACGGCGGGAGCCTAATTCGGTCCCACTCTCGTAAGGGAATCGAATTCAGGTGAGCGCCGTTTTCGAGCGCTTCCCGGAGCCGTTCCAGGCCGAAATCCAAGGCCAAAACCTTGACGTACGGAGTCACGAACTGACTCCAGAAAGCCCGGTGGCTGGCCATCGAGCTTTCCATTTTGAGATATTCCTTACGGGTGATCATTTTCATTTCCTTTCGTGAGAGCTACCCTGCTCTCGAAATCTAATATGAAAAGGGTATTAAACGAGAAAAGGGACCCCGAAGGGTCCCGAATCTCAGCGCTCCCGCCAGATAGACGGGCGCTTGCCCATTCCCGGCGCCAGCGTGTGCCGCGTCTCGCAGCAGTCGCAAACCCATTCGACAGAATCGCCGAATGTGAAACCCTCGCCCAGCGAAATACGCCTTACGCGATTCTCGCAGGGGAAACGCTCGCCCTCAGGCCACGCTGCGCAATGGATTTCCTCATAGATAGTCTCACCATGAGAATATCCGTAAAAGTGTGGCCACGACTCACCGACGTATTCGATGAGTTCACGAATTTCCGATTCATTCGCAATGGTAAAGCCTAGTCCGCGAACGGACAAGAACATCATATCATCGCTATTCTCGAATCGGTCGAAATCAGGGTGCTCGCTGGTATGCGAGAACCATTCAAAACGTTCGATCATTCCTACCTCCTTTCTCGAAATCTAATATTGAAAGGGTTTATTAAACGACAAAAGGGCCCGCTAGGGCCCGAGTGTCACGCTGCGCTGCGTTTCATATCGTGGGCAGTCACGATATTTTTGACGGTCGAAATCCGGTCGTAAAGGCGCCGACCCTTGTTCGCGTCCGCTGCGAAGGATAGGTCAGCGTAAACCTCGGCATGGCCGATGAATCGCCAGAATGCGTCACGGTAGCTCTCGTGGTTGTTTTTCAGCCATTCGCGATAAAAGCGAATCGCGCTGCGAAGGTTGTTTCGGTGGAGCGCCCGAAGCTGGTGCTGGTGCATTTTTCATTTCCTTTCGTAAGGCCACCCTGGCCTCGAAATCTAATATCCGAAGGGTTAAACAAGAAAAGCCCCCTCGCGGGGGCGATTCTTTAGATCCATTCATAACCAATCGTGTGAAGAATACACGCCGCGAAATCGAGCGGGTCCTCTTCAAAATCCTCGGAGAGTCGCCGGATCAGCGTGTGAAGCGATGCGGGATCGTGAATCACAATCTCGCCCGTGCTCTCGTCGGCATCGCAGAAAATACCTTCGAGACGGGAATCAATTCCCTGGTTGATTGCCGCTGCGATGATCGCCCATTCATCCTGGCTGCGAATCGTCATGTCGTACGGCATGAACGGCTGCGCCTTTTTGATGAAGGATTTACGCTCCGGGACCTGTCCATAGCTCATCGTGTCCATTTTCTTTTCCTTTCGTGAGGCCACCTTAGCCTCGAAATCTATTATCGGAAGGGTTAAACGACGAAAGGGCCCTGTCGGGCCCGAGACGTCAAGCCCAAACGTCGAGCCGTTCCAGGGTTTCAGCACTCCGCCAGAGCGGAGTGATCACCTTGGCCACCGAGATTGAATCAGCCGAGAGGAACTGAATCATCTCATCCTCGCGGACAGCACGAGGATTCTTCGAGTAGAAGATTCTCGCTGCGCTGAGAATCAGAGGCACAAAGGCGCCCTTGTTTTCCCACTGGAAAGACCTTGCCTGGTCGGACCAGGCGAGGAGATGGAAAAGGATCAAATCCTCCTCCAATGCCAAGGGAGACTTCCCCTGGTAGAGATAAATCCTCTGGTGGGAGGTTTGCGCCTTTAGCGCGTAATCTCCTTCCTCACGAATCGTGGGCATAGCGGAGAGAGTGCGGCGGAGTGCTTCGTTAGCGTCCATTTTGGTTTTCCTTTCATGAGACCACCCTGGCCTCGAAATCTATTATCGAAAGGGTTTATTCTGGAGCTTTCCTCGCAGTGACTGCGAAATTAACGAGAAAAGGGACCCCGAAGGGTCCCTTTTCTCACGCGGCGGCGGCGTATTCTCGGAGCAGCGTTTCGCCTTCCGCTTCCGCTTCCTTTCGTCCGTAGATATTCCCGAGGGAGAAGGGTTAAACAAGAAAAGCCCCCTCGCGGGGGCGATTCTTTAGACCCGAGCGAGCCAGTTTAGGCCATAGCGGGATCCTCCGAGACCATCTTTGCAGCATTCGCAGGAGCGCCAAGAGAATCCCTCGTCCCGCTCCTCAGCGGCTGCGAAATGCCCTTTAGTCTCGCCGATGATTCCCTCGATTGCGTCCCAGACTTCCTTTTCGCGGTCGCCGTGCTCGTCCATGGGATCCACCGGATCGCCTGTCATCGCTGCGTAAAAGCAATCATGGCAGACGTCGTATTCGTAGATTTCAAACTCCATTTTCTTGTTCCTTTCGTACAGACGAAATGTATTGGCGAAGCCGGACCAGTGCATCCTTGCACGACATAATCCGTGCATTCGGATACAACTCGGGGCGCTTGACGTATTCCGTCAGCACCAGTTCGGCATTTTCCAGTTCGGGTGTGGAGTAAGGCACACCGTCCCGCTCGTACACAATGCACTGCATGATTCTTTTTCCTTTCGTGAAGCTACCCTAGCCTCACCAACTAGTATCCGAAGGGTTAAACGAGAAAAGGGACCCCGAAGGGTCCCGAATCTCATTCGTCTTCCGCTTCCCAGCTTTCCAGGATTTCCGACCAGTTGACTTGGTTGACGTCGCCCGGATCCATGTCTGGAGTACCCGTGGGGAAATACTCCATGAAAAACTCCTTCACACGGTCATCCGTGTAGAGCATTCCCATTCGGCGGCGCCGAGCGCGGTAAATACTCTCTTCGTTGTCCATCCAGAGCGCTGCGTTCCAGGTCGCCCAAGCAGAGTCACGGTCGCCGAAGCCCTCATAACCGTTGTAAGTCTCTTCCATTTTTCATTTCCTTTCGTGAGACCACCCTGGCCTCGAAAACTATTATCAAAAGGGTTTACTTAACGAGAAAAGGGCCCCGAAGGGCCCGAGTCTCACACGTGAAGGATCGCACCGCCGATCAAGCGAATCTCTTTCGAGACATTCGTCAGTGCGATTGTTGCCGCATTGAAGTTCTCGAATGCTTCGATGTATTCCGGCCCGGAAGTCTGGCCAGCCTTCGAGAGTCGCGCTATCTCGCTCTCCCAATGCTTGGCGTTCATCTTCAAAATGACCCTCGCCATTTTGATTGCGTCCGAAGCTGGCTTTTTCGAGAGAGCCGAGATCATTTCTTTCAGGTCCATTTTCATTTCCTTTCGTGAGGCCACCTCAGCCTCGAAAACTAGTATCCGAAGGGTTAAACGACAAAGGGCCCGCTAGGGCCCAAGTGTCACGCAGCACGCTGCTTTCGGAGCGTGAGGCAATAGAGTGCACGTGTCGCGGCATCCTCGATGCTTTCGTCGCTGTGAAAGCTCTCACTGTGAATGCGGACACTGTACGTGTTGCCTTTCTCGAAAATGGCAACAAATGGCTGAATGTCCCGAGTCGTTGTGACACGACCTGTAACTTCAGTGTAGAGATGCGCCAGCCAGCAAAACTTTTCAAACAGAGTCATTTTCTTTTCCTTTCGTGAGGCCACCTTAGCCTCGAAAACTAGTATCGAAAGGGTCTCTCGCAGTGACCACGAGAAAAGGGCCCCGAAGGGCCCAGGCTTCTCAGGTTGCTTCCATGGCGTTACACCATGAAGACATGTAGATATCGCGGAGCGAAGGGTCGTTTTTTTTCGCTCATTCCCTCAGGAAAACATTTCCTCGACTCGTTGCTCTGCCGCATGGTAAGCATCGAAAAGGTCGTGGGGAATTCCCCGCTCTTCCATCTGCCCAAGGGTACGCTTGGCAGCAACTAGCGCCCGCTGTGCTACCTCGGGATCTTCCTTTGTGAGAGCGGAGAAAATCTGCTCGTGGGCCCATTCGTCCAGCTCGTGAGTCTTGAGAATCCACCCGAAGTAATACATTGGCTGAATCTCATTCTTAGCAACCCAGCCCTTTTCCTCGGCCACGGTGCGAATCTTATTGGACCAGTACGTGTAGCTCATTTCCATTTTTCTTTTCCTTTCATTAGAGCCACCCTGGCTCCTGCTAACTAATATCCGAAGGGTCTCTCGCAGTGACAGTGAGTTAAACGAGAAAAGGGACCCCGAAGGGTCCCTTTTCTCAGTAGTTGTAGCCTATTCTTCACTCACAGATGAAACATCCATAAGACGACCATCCCATTCGTCCAACTCCCATTCGGTAGAAGACGAATCCTCCGCCAGTTCTTTGGCTTCATCCGCAGTCTCAGCTTCCACTTCGATGCTGCATGGCACTTTCATATAACCGCACACGACAAACTTCTTCATTATTCCTCCAGGTCTTGGCTCCTGCTATCTACTATCCGAAGGGTTAAACGACAGAGGGGCCCTTCGGGGCCCCGCATGTCTACTCCTCGATTCCTAGCTTTTTGAACCAAAGGTGCGGAGCATCGTTCGGAAGTAGGGTAAGCGTCCCCGTCGTATTCCAGAAGCGAACGTCACCGTAGTTGTGGAACACCAGTGATCCCCGTTCAGACTCGATTTCCATCCAGATTTCGGGCCTTGCGATATTCCCTTTGGAAAGAGTGAGTTCCTCCTGGAGTGCGCGATTGGCAATATCAATCGCGTCCCGCATTTTCCAGCCGTAGTCCATTTTCACTAACCATTTCCTGTTGAGAGGGAGGAGTTTTCAACAATGCGAGAAATCACACTGTTGGGCACGGGGAGCGCCTCATCCGTTCGAGGGTCGCGGACAAAAGCCGAAGTCTCCAGCTTTTCCGTGAGCCACTCCTGAAGCTCCTCGTAGAGCTGAGAATCGGATTCATCCAGGTCAACCTTGGCGGGGACTCGGAACTCGAATACATATTTCGTGGACATTTCTTTTTCCTTTCATTAGAGCCACCCTGGCTCCTGCTAACTACTATCGAAAGGGTTTCTCGCAGTGACAGCGAGTTAAACGAGAAAAGGGACCCCGAAGGGTCCCGAATCTCAGTAGTTGCAGCCTTGCGACATTTCGTAGTCGTCGCGGGAAATACACGACCATCCCCAAGGGCCTTCCGCGTGTCGCCCCTCTTCTTCGACGTATGCGTGTGCCGAGAAAAGGTCCGGAAACTCGCGGGTGATGCTCCAGCGGGCATTGTCGCAGTCTCGTCCCGAAATCGAAAGGAATACCTTCGACTTCGGGTTTGCCATCTTACTGGCGCCCATCCGGTGACCGAACATGAAACGCTTTTTCCTGGAAATGTTATTACCTTCCAGGCCCAGCGCCGTCAGCTCCCGAGGGAACAATTCGTAGACCTCGATTTTCCATCCGCCCTCGGAAAGAAACTCATCGAAGGTCAGCGGCTCGAAGCAGCCGTAGCGGTCCATTTCTTCGTCGTGAAGCTCTCGTGCTGCGTCCACCAGGTTATGTGCAATGAAATACGCCTGGTCCTCGTTGGAGCACGCAATGGTCTCGTTGACTCCGAATCGAGGAGCCTTCACTCGGATTTCATGGGTTGCAATTCCCAAGTCTTGAATCGCTGCAATGCGCTCCTCGTAGGGGATATCCTTGCCTTGACGTGTGATCGTGAAGTGGTCCATTTTCTTTTTCCTTTCGTGAGGCCACCCTGGCCTCGAAATCTATTATCGGAAGGGTTAAACGACGAAAGGGCCCGACAGGGCCCGAGTCGTCACGTGAAATCGTTCAGCTTTTTGTCGTAGGGGCTGATGAGCCAATCGTGGATCTCCTCCAGAATAAACTCATCCAATCCTGCGTGCTCCTCGGGGAAAGGCTTTGTCATGGCCACTTCGATTCCGTCCCAAGAAGGTTTCGCAATGACTGTGAACTTCAGCCATTCCTCGTAGTGTCCGTAGTCATCCATGGGGTGGAATTCGGCCTTGATCAGAATGGGCATTCTCTCCGAATTCACCATCACCTCAGGAGGACCCGCGTCAAATCCTGCCCCAGAGGGAAACTTGGACATTACGTCATCGAGAAAACTTTCCCAAGCGGATTTCCAGTGGGTGTTGACGTCTTGAGCGAGAGCCACCTTAGCCTTGACGAGAGCCTGTGCGATATTCCTAGACATTTTCTTTTCCTTTCATTAGAGCCACTGTAGCTCCTGTTTTCTATTATCGAGAGGGTTGCTCGCAGTGACAGCGAGAAAAAGGGGTAATCGAGAAAAGGGCCCGAAGGGCCCTTTTCTCGATTA
>CERF01031779.1_pt1 | contig 11476 bp, 14 predicted proteins | sample 530961 | NCBI WGS metagenome assembly CERF01 (sample SAMEA2621151, study PRJEB7988) | marine metagenome | isolation source: saline water (ENVO:00002010), including
AATATCAGGATTAGTTTCTAATATAAACGGAAGAGCTTCGATTAAATATTCATTAGGTATTTCATCTGCATCTATTTGAAATATCCAATTTCCATTACAATTTTTATTTAGATTGTTTTTATATGATGCGAAATTTTTATTTAATGCAAATTGATTCAAACTATATTCTGATATAGGTTTACTTTCAAACTTTTCGCATATATTAATAACTTCTTCAGTTGCATTCATATCCATTTGAACTACGACTTGATCCTCTTTTCTTTTGTGTTCAAATAAAAATGTTAATAATTTTTCTATTTCTTTATGCTCATTGCATACTGTTATTGCGTAACTTATTTTCATTTTTTAAATATCTCCGGGTTTTGTTTGATAGTTTGTCTAGTTATCAAATCTTTTAATTTAGTTGTTGACCACTTATGAGACCTTGAAGTATAAATAACCTTTGGTGGTAAGTCATCACCAGTAAAAGGTTTCCCAATATAATCTTCACCAAGTATTCTTATTTCTGGTTTCCAAAACTTTATAAGCTCGTATAACTCTTCTTCAGTCTGATAAGTGTAAACTCCATCTATATATTTTATAGACATTAAAGCTCTGTATCTATCGTACAATGGTATAACTGGTTTATATTTTGATTTTCTATGTAATGATGGATCATCTTGTAAAAAAACTAAAAACCTATCACAATGCCTTTTTGCTTCCTCAAATGTAATTATATATCCAGGATGTAATAAATCAAAATTCCCTGCTGTGAAACCTGTAATAATTTTATTCATTGTAAAAACTTTTCTATATCTTCGTCAAATTTATAATCTACTACGAATGTTGTTGTAAGTTTATTAGTAAAATATGTTCTATAACAATCATCGTACTTATCTCTTATATTTCTTAAAAATGATCCATAAAATCTTCTAGACGATTGGATCATTTCAAGCTTAGGGAAATTCAAACCTCTTACACTAAATTTTGGTATTAATCTAACGCCAACTTTACCAGCTAAGCCATTTAAATCTTTAGGTGAAAATTTTTCTAAGGTTATTGCATGAACTTTTCCTTCATAACCAGGATTCAAAATTAATATGAAAAGAGACTTTGATCTTCCCTTTTTATTAGTGTATCTACAAGAAACTATCATACCCTTTTCTAATCCCGAAGTTGAGACTCTTTGCAAACCTTCAGATTTATATCTATGTTCGTTAAGATAATTCATCTAAATTGTACCCATTTATTTGTTTACTTGCTTCAATAAATCTATCAAAGTATTGAGCAGATTCAATATCTAATTTTCTTGTATAATCTCCAACTTGATCTTCAAGGTCTTTTATCTCAGCATAGCACCATTTCCAATCTTCCTTTGTTCCAGCTGGAAATACTATTGCTGTTGCTGTAGATATTGTGCATGGGTACCAATAAGATTCCCCATCATCAAATCTTAACTCTTTCAATATAGTTGGCATTTTAGATTCATACTTTTCTATATCAAAATCTGGATTCTTTTTATAATTTAAAGGGTTTTCATTTGTATAGAAACCGCTACCAATACACATTTTGCTAATTCCATCAGCTGGATCTTCGTGCATTAAAACTTCTTCTCTATTTGTTATTGGACTTTTAATCCATTCGTTTTCTTTTTTCATTATATTTTCTCCAATTTTGGTAAATTCAATTCAACCTTTTCTGGTATATTATAATTTCTTTCAATAACTTCTTTTAATTTATCATTCATTGCAGCTAAAGAAAAGTTATCTTTTATGTATTTAGTTTGTTTTCTAGTTCTTTCTAAATGCTTTTTATAATTTTTAAATACATCGCTAATAACAGCTGAAGTATAATTTATATCAGCATAAAACCATTTAGATTCTTTTAATATAACTTTATCCCAAACTGCAGATTGATGAACTTGTTTTAATTCTCCAGCTAACATCAAACCGTATTCTGAAAGAAAATCTGTTTGGCCAGACCAATTAGAAGCAATCGTAGGTTTTCCAGTTATTGAAAATTCTTGTAATGGTCTACCATACCCTTCACCATGAGTCATTGATAGCATTGCTTTTACTTTAGGATGATTATATAAACCATTCATTTCCTCGTCAGTTAGATCTCCGTGTAATAAATAAACATTGCAAGAATAATTGCAAGCTTTTAAAACTGCATTTATTTTCCTTTTCATTTCTTCTTTATCAGTTATTGAAAAACCTGCTGCTGAAGTTTTTAAAATTAATGCTGGCTTTTTATTACCTTTCTTTTTAAATGTTTCACAGAATAATCTTATAGTGGTTCCGAGATCTTTTCTATCGTGACCAAAGTCTCCTTGCAACCAGTGCCCAACTGTTAGGAAGCAAAAGTCTTCTTTTACGTTTGAAAAAGCTTTTTTAATAGTTTCAGGTATATCTTGAGTTTTCTTATAAACTTCTAAGTCTGATCCTTCAAATACTACTTCTATAGGTTTTTCAACTTTTAAAGTGCCAACTTTTTGATTCGTTCTTTTATCATGCTTATCGTAAACTGTATTTTCAAATACTGCTTTTGAATGTTTAGATGGAACTATATTTAAGTCCATTTTATTCATACCATCTATCCATTCTGGTGAAACCATTGTTGTTTCCATTCCAGCAGTTATACCTATATTAAATTTTCCTATGGGTTGAAATTCATTTGGTACAGTTATTTGAACCCAAATATCAGGCTTTTCTTTAATCTTACCATCTTGTGATATCCTAGATGAGATATCTATATCTTTTGCTGTTAAAGCGTTTTGAGGACAATCGCCCCATTTCTGATCAATGATAGTAACTTGAGAATTATCTATTTCTATAAAACTTCTAATTAAATCTCTTGAATGGTCGCCATAACCAGATCTAGATGTTGCAGGACAACTTATATATATCTTTCTCATATTAACTCTCCCTGTGGATATATGCATTTACTTTCTTCAACTTTTTCTAAAGTAAATCTTTCTCTTGGTTTCCAATTTTCAAATAAACCCTCCATAGAATCGATGAAAGCTTTGCACATACCTTTATTATTAAAACCATTTTCTATTGCCCAGTTCCTTCCTTCTAATCCTCTTTTCTCTCTATCATCATTTCCTCTGTCATACCAAACTTTTAATTGATTTGCAATTTGACTAACACTTGCTCTTGAATCATAAATGTAAGGTGTTGCTGGTGAACCTTGCAAATTCATTTGAGGCCATAATGGTAAAGTCCAAGAACCGTGATCAGTTGATAACTCTCCAGTTGAATTACTTGGTATTTCCGAAGTCAAGTGGTCAACGTTAAACTCTTCTCCGTCTATTTTGAATCCCATTTGATCTTGTAAACCTCCTAATACAGTTGCTATAGTTGGTGTACCTGACATCATTGCTTCCATATGAGATAAACCGAAACCTTCAGCTGAAGATGGATTGCAACATAAATCGACTAAATTATACATAAAATTTAAATTCTTTTCGTCTAATTTTTGTGCACTAAATTTTACTTCTGCATTTTTACATAGAGCTGATGCTACTGCTGGTAAATCTGTACCATTAGGATCAACTGGGTCTGTATGCATTAAGAGTAAACATTTTTCAGATTTTTCTTTTGGAAGCATATCACAAAATTTTGAAAAAGCTAAAATTAAATCAGATGGGCATTTTCTTCTAATATTTCTAGAATTAAAAAATGCTATGAAGTCGTATTCCTTGTTTTTACAAATATCGCTTTTGAATTTTATAAACTCTGGATCAGTTTTGTCTATCGGTTTAAATATATTTTCATCTATACCATGCTGAACGTATGTTAAGTCCCAATTAGTTCTTGGTTTTCTTTGACAAACATTTTTATTTATATTATAAGTTTGTTTAGAAATAGCCATTAATAAATCGCATGATTCATAGGCATTTTCATTCCAATGAGGGAATGGTAAATCGTCCCAAATATTTAAATATCCAATTGGAATGTTTTGTCTTATTTCGTGTTCCATATTATACAACCACCCCCAAAATCTTGGGTCTGTAAAATGTACAATTGCATCTGGTTTTTCATGTTTAATTACATTTCTTAAGACATGAGGATCACCATAACCAGCAACTGGTAAAATCTTTACACTTGCATCATCTACTCCGCTCATCTTTTTTACATCTTGAGATATATCAAAAAAGCCTTTGTTTGCATCTGGGTGATTGAGTGCTCCTCCGATTTGAACCCAGTCATACTTATCTACTGTACCTCTTATTATTTCTTTTGACATTGTTCCAACGCCAGACTTTAGTCTCATATCATCAGATAATAGCAAAATCTTTTTTTTCTTTCTTTTGACAACTCTGCTTAGCTTGGGTAATTGCATATAACCTATCTCCTTTTATTTATAGTCTTTCTAAACTGCTCATCTTTTGTATACAATTCCAAAGCTATATTTACTAACTTTTGAAAAGTAATATCTTCATCAATTGCAATTTTCTTGAATTCTTTCCTTATATTGTCATTGACATTTACAGATGTTAATTTTGTTTCTCGACATTTCATAACCATTTCCTTCGTATATAAATATATAGATATATATTTAAACTAGGTAATTACGACAACTTTTTTTCCTAATTTTTTAGCATGTTTAACTGTATCTATTGTACCATTAGATGGAGCATCTTTTGGTATAAAAGCTATTATATAATCTACGTATTTTGCAAGTAATTTATTTCTATGGAAAAAATGTTTTGGAGTATATTCTTTTCCATAATAATTTTCATGCATAGCTGAATATAAATTTTGAACTGTATGAGCTGGGTTGAATTCCCTGTATTTTAATTCAAAATCTAGAGCATATTTCTTTGCATATTTGTCAGCTCCATGAGGACAACCTCCAGATACTATTTCAACGTTTTCACCAAACTTGTTTTTTAATTTGAATATAGTATCTTTTATCTTTCTTTTATTAGAGTATTCTCTACTTCCTATTATGCCTATTTTTTGTTTCATGATATTAATATAACAAATTTTTACGACATATCCAAATTACATTATTGTTTTTATTCTATTTTCTTTTGGGCAGTTAATATAATCAGTTTTAAATGGGCAATATTTGCAATTTCTACCTTTGACACCAGAAAGGGCTTTATATTCTCTATCTGTATTATATGAACCATCTTCATTAAATACTCCCAAAATAAAATCGTCAACTATTGCAGCTGTTTTATTCATAGTTGGTTTACCAGATGAAGGTGAAAATTGTTGTATTCTGCTTTGAGGAAAATCTGAATTTTCATATATGGTTCTTTTTACAATAAAATATTCTATATCAATATCTTCTTCTGGTATATCATATTGCTTTGAAAAGTATTTTTTATATAATCTTAATTGGAAAGAACTGTCCTTTTTCTTTTTCTTATCCCAAGTTTTATATGAAGTTTTAATATCGTATATTTTAATTTTATCGTGCTCTTTCATAACGACATCTAGAAAACCACCTATTAATATATTGGGATTGCAATCAGATTCTACAAATATAGGAACTTCAATACCTAAAAGCTCACAATTCTTTTTTGAAAAATAAGCTCCTCTTTTTCTAATAAAAAATTCTAATATTTTTACACCTTCTTTGTATATATCTTCAAGGTCAAACTTATTTGTGAAGTGTTCGCCTTTATTTCTTTTCAAACCCATCTTATAAGCTTTAGTCATTTCTTCCTTTAACATTTTAGGAAGATCTAAAGATTCAGCAGCTTTAGCAGTTTGAGTATACATTACATGCAAAAAGTGTTGCAATGTTTCATGCATAGCTGTACCAAATGTAAAGAATAAAGATTGTTGATATTCTTTATTCCCATCTATATACATAGTTCTCCATTTGTGAGGACACTGTGAATAAGTTTTTATTTGAGAATTAGATATCATCTTTTTCCCAAGCTTCTTTGCTTCACGTGACATTGCCAGTGGATCTTTTATATTTAATATATTAAAGTTCATAGTCTTTTGATACGACTTCTAAGTATTTATCTATGTATTCTTTTACTTTTAATAAATCTTTATATCCATTTTTAGTTTTCCATCTGCAAATATATTTTACTATATTTCCTTCAAAGAAATCTAATTTTTGATCAGCTATAAAGTCCCATACTTCTATTTCGCCTTTATTATAATGGTCTGGATGTTTGTGCTGTATTTCTTTCATATTATAATATAACAAATTTTTTGGACTTATCCAAATTATAAGACTTTTTTTCCACCTTGATTAGGTATAAAATCTTTATTTATATGACCACAATGATCACATTTAAAAACGTTTAATGGTATCATAGAAGCTTTACCATTAGGTGATAAAACTGCAGAGATCTTTTTAAATAAAAATGCTGGTACAAATACTTGACCTCCGCATTCATCGCAAACAACATCTGTTAAGTCTTCTGGGTTGATATTGATATTTTGTTTATTTTCCATAGTTACATTCCCATCATGGCCATTGGATTGACCTCTTTATTATCTTCAGTTTTTACTTTAGTTACTATACATTCTGTTGTTAACATTGTTCCAGCTACAGAAACAGCTTTTTCAAGAGCCACCCTTGTTACCTTTACAGGATCAATAATACCTGATTCTATCATATCAACAACTTTTTCGGATCTTGCATCGTAACCTTTATCTGGTCCAGCCTCTTCAACTTTATTCCAAATAACTTCTGAATTTAATCCTGCATTTTCCATAATAGAATTAAATGGTGAAGATAATACTTTTTGAACAATTCTTATACCTTCATCTTGATAAGGATTATCATCTGTAAAGTTCATCAAAGTTTCTCTTGCTTTCATAAGTGCAACTCCACCTCCTGAAACTATCCCTTCATCAATTGCAGCTCTTGTAGCAGCTAAAGCATCTTCTACTCTATCTTTCTTTTCTTTCATTTCTAATTCTGAGCCAGCTCCGATTTTCATTATTGCTACTCCACCAAGTAATTTACCTAATCTTTCTTGCATTACTTCTCTATCATAAGAAGAAGTTGACTCATCAATCATTCTTTGTATTTCTGAGCATCTTTCTTGGATAGCTTCACCATCACCAGAACCATCGACTATTGTAGTAGATTTATTATCCATTGTTATTACTTTTGCAGAACCAAACCAACTAGGATCAAATTGTTCTAATTTCATTCCTTTATCTACAGATACAAGAGTCGCACCAGTTAAGCAAGCAATATCCTCTAACATTTCTTTTCTTCTGTCTCCAAACCCTGGAGCTTTACAAGCAGCAACATCTAGAGTACCTCTTGCCTTATTTACAATTAAACCTGCTAAAGCTTCTCCATCAACATCTTCTGCTATAATAACTAATGGTCTTGATTGTGCAATAGCATATTCTAATATTTTAACAATAGATTTTAAAGACGTTAATTTTCTATCGTAAAGTAATACCATTGGTTCTTCCATCTGTACTAACATCTTTTGTTGATTAGTAATAAAGTAAGGTGAACAATATCCCTTGTCAAATTGCATACCTTCAACAACTTCTAATTCATCTTCAGCAGTTCTAGATTCTTCAACGGTAATTACCCCATCATTACCAACTTTATCCATTGCAGATGAAATTAAATTACCTATCGTTTCATCATTGTTAGCAGAGATAGTCCCAACTGATTTAATATCTTCTGTAGATTTTATATGAGAAGATTGATCATTTAAATTTTCAACGACATTCTTTACAGCTTTATCCATTCCTCTTTTTAATTCTACAGGATTAGCTCCATTCATTATACTTCTATAACCTTCCTTAAGAATTGCATGAGCCAATACAGTTGCTGTAGTAGTTCCATCTCCTGCTTCATCGTTTACTTGACTTGCTACTTCTTTTACCATTTGAGCACCAGCATTTTGAAGAGGATCTTCCAAATTAATTTCCTTTGCAACAGTTACTCCATCTTTTGTTGAATGATATTGACCATGGTCTTTTTCTAATACAACGTTTCTACCTCTTGGTCCTAATGTTGCTTTTACAGCATCTGCTAGTTTTTCGACACCTCTTAATAGTTCTAATCTAGCATCATTGCCAAAATCTAATTTCTTTGACATATTATTCTCCTATAATTGTTTCTAAATCTGGTTCTCTAATAATTAAATACTCTTCACCATCAATCTCTGTCTTTCTTGCACTGTGCTTTAAGAACATTACAGTATCTCCCACTTTGCATTGCATATTACCTCTTGAACCAGATATCAATTGAACGCCAGGACCAACAGCAATTACTTCGCCAGTAATGATAGCTTCTTGTGTAGTGTCAGGCATTATTACACCTCCACTTGTTACATCATCATGTAATTTTTTAATGACTACTTTGTCACCGATTGGATATATCATGTTAACCTCCATTTATTAATTTTATAACTTATTTTGTATAATATAAATATATAGTTTCGATTTAAGACTTGATAGTTTCATTATATTTTTCAAGTAAATCTACTATATATGGCATTTGTTTAAATTCTTCAATAGGAACAATACATTGCTTATAAAATAAAGTATCGTAATCAATTTCAAATTTATCTTTATTAGTATCAATTAAATGTAAATCATCTTCATTAATACAAATAGCTTTATGCCTTTCTTTAACTTTTTTATCATCTTCGATTTTAGATTTTACATAAAATAAATATGGATTATCTAAATTTGTTAATTCTGTACCTAATATTTCATTAGCCCAAACAGCAGCTTTTACATGTTGAGGCATTGTTTTAGTATAAGTATTAAAAGGTTTACCAAAGCCTTTGGCCATACCTATTTTTTGATATGGCTGGGATTCAACTTCTTTACGTAAATCTAATACCCAATCCAATGTTAACTTATTAGTAACAGCTAACTCAGCCATATCATTTAACCTTTTCTTTAAATACTCTGGTGTTTCTTTACGAATAATATTCATACCCCTAATAACCTTTTTACCAGAACCTTTTACAATACCATAATATCTTTTCTTTACATCACCGAAGTATATTCTATCAAGATAATATTCAAATTTTAAATCTAAAAACATGTAATCTTTAACTGGACCTGTATTATGCTTTTTAACGAAATTATTATATAAAGAATCATTATATTCTTTTTGCATACCTTTCATACCATTTTCATCTTTGCCATTAGATTTAATAAATACAGAATCAGTATCAGCATATAACGGTTTATGACCTTTATTATTAAAATGTACTAAACCAAATTTTAAAGCTTGCCTTGCAAAATAAGTAGTTGAATCAGCACATTCAAATAAACACATTCTGAAAAGTGAATATCCCATTGCACCATAAGCACTGTTCATAATAATTTTATATGACCATTGTCTTTTATGCATTGCTTCATATTGATCATCTGGAATTTCACCTGCATTTAATGCCCGGTTAATTTCAACCCTTTGTACAAATACCTTTTTAAGTATTTGAGGTAGAATACCAACTTTGTGAGTATGACCATAAAACAAATACCTCCTTCCGAAAAGATCCTTAGAATATCCAGTATCTACGTAATCTATATTATCAGCTTTCAATTGCTTGACTACATCTTCGATATCCATACCAGCTTTTTCGCACTGTTCTTGAGAGCATATAAAAGTTTCAGGTGAAATGTTAAATGCCATTACAGTTGTTGGATATAGTGAAGTATAATCCATAACAGTTACATTTTCATTTAAACCCGGTTCAGTTGGTTCAATAACAATAGCACCTTGATAGTCTCTACGCTTTTTAGTATATCTTGTTGGGAATATAGTTTCATTATGAAATTCCTTGCACATGTAATTATCAATTAGCATTGATTTAAAGAATACTAAATTTAATGTTTCAAGGTTTGCAATTTGTTGCATTGAAATATATAAATCAAATACTTGAACTTTTTCATTTATTTCTTTTAAAATTTCAACATCCCTAACAGCATATTTTAAGAAGCCTTCGTAATCATCAATCCAATTCTTCCAAGTAGTATCAGTAAGCTTTCCAAATTCTTCATCTTTTAAAATAACTTTAGCTGCTGTTGCTAATTTCCAGTTTGGTAAATTATATTTTAAATCTTGTAAAGCTTCCATCATATCTATATGGTCTAAACCTTTTATTTGAAATTTCCAATAATCACCACGCTTTCTGATGTAATAATCTTTTACAACAGATATCTCTTCAATAGGAATATTTAATCTTTTAGAACGATTTAATATATAAGGCATATCATAACCTGACGAATACCAACCAGAAAGAATATCTGGATTGCTTGTTTTAATCAAGTTTATAAAACCTAATAATACTTCTTGTTCCGTTTTACAAAATACGTATGTTACGTTTTCTTTGTCAACAAATTTTGGTTCATCAAACTTTTTAGTTTTTTCAGGATGCCATGAAAATACAAAATATTTATCAGCTTCACTTGAATATGCAACAATCGAAGTAATTGGCATATTAGGTGTTTCAGGTCTGTTTTGAGATGAATCGTTTGGATCATACCATGTTTCAATATCCAAATACATGAAGTGACGTTTTGAAGACCACTCCAATTTTTGATCAAGCATATATTTAAATTCAGGTTTTAAATCTGCTTCATATGTACGTTTGATAAATTTCTTTTGCAATTTATGTTTATTTTTAACAGAAGTATAATGAACTTTTAATAAGTCTTTACCTTCAACAGATTTATAGATTTTATCAGGGATACATTTTAATCCTGGGTAATCATCTATATCTGAAATGTTTTCTGCTTCATAAAAGAAATAATCATCGAACTTTTCAATTTTCTTTACATTTTTACCATTGTCGTCATAGCCAGATAAATATATATCATATTTACCTTTATTAAATACTGATGTTATTTTTGATACTTTCATATGTAACTTTTTTATTATATACTAATATAAGAAATTTTTTCGACTTATCCAAATTTTTTGAGAACTATTTTGTCCCAGTTGAACCAAAACCTCCAGTTCCTCTTGAAGATATTGAATTATATAATTCAGATTCTTTAACTTCTTCTACAATTGGATCTCCTAATGGTAATAAAACAAACTGAACTATTTTATCTCCTGGATTGATATAAACTGTATTTTTGCCATAATTAAATAAATGAAAATGAACTTCACCTTGATATCCGCAATCTACTACGCATGCTCCAACTTGTAATTCTCTAGTTGTTGCAACGCCAGATTTATTAAATGCTATTAAAGCGAAACCTTCAGGAACATCAACTTTTATACCAGATGGAATTAAAGCTTTTTCGTTTTTTCGTATTTCATGTATTGGCATATCATTTGGTACAAAAAAGTCAATTCCAGCATCAGTTGGATTAGCTCTTGTTGGTGTTTTTACATCTCTTACTTTTGCAAATTTCATTTTATTCTCCTATATATTTTTTTGTTTTAATATTCCTTTTTCGTTAGAGAAACAATGTAATGAAATAATTTTCATATCATATATTCCAAGTTTTACATTTTCCCATTCTTTATTTCTTTTCTTTAATTCATCTAATACAAATTTAGCTTTTCT
>CERF01042223.1_pt1 | contig 11448 bp, 17 predicted proteins | sample 530961 | NCBI WGS metagenome assembly CERF01 (sample SAMEA2621151, study PRJEB7988) | marine metagenome | isolation source: saline water (ENVO:00002010), including
GGTGGGGGTCAAGGGGCGTGGCTTGCGGCATAACGCTGCACTGCTTGGAGGAGCATGGCGCTGAATGCCGAACCGGGAGGCGGCGTAACCTAAACGCTGCACCGAGCAGCATAATGCTGAGCAGTGTCACGGTCTATAGAAAACCACCTGCTACACGCTGCCCTCATGGTAGCATGATGCAAGCCGTAGTCGCAGCGCCACGCTGCTACGCAGCGTTGTGCTGCTCCTTAGTTACGGAAAGGCAACTCAGCCGAGCGCCACGCTGCACGAGGCCAGCACCAAACAGCGCCGCAGTGCCTTGTTACGCACCGTAGTTACGCCCTGCTTAGCCGGAGGCATGTAGTTACGCCCCTTAGTTACGCTTCTTATCATCACGCACAGCGCTCCAGCAAAAAAAAAATTACAAAAAAAATTGACCCCTGCGTAGTCCTTTGGTTTTCCGTATATTTGATAGAGTAGTTACGCATCAGACTGACTATGGCCGATGCTTTTTCAGATGCTTTCTCCTTCTTGAAGGCTTTGCAGCCATCGCCTCATCACATGGATGCTGGTATGCCTGAAGACCAAATGCGCCACTTCGCAAACATGGAGCGAATGAAACAGCGCTTTGGTAGACCAGCCGCACGAAAACCATTCAACCCTAACCACCCTGACCCTAACGAACCTATCTTTACTGAAGAGTTTGCGGCTTTGAATCCGTTTATGGCTGAAGCCAACAGGGAGCATTTGGGTCTACCACCACTTAACCCTCCACCTCAACCACCGCAAGCCCCACTCCCAAGAACTGGTTTCGGGCCACGAACTCTACCTCCTAACCCGGCGCAAGTGCCTCCAGTGACTCGTGGTGCTATGACTCAAAGAAACCCAAGAGAGATGGGTATGCCGATGAACCCAGTAGTAGCACCAAGACCACTTAGCGAGGACAACCCATACGGTAAGATTAGAGAGTCAGAACTACAACGACTTGCTGATGACTTCGGTATACCATTCGCAAAGGCTTGGACTATATTGAAGGCACTACCTGAGCATCAAATGTTTGTAGAGCGTAGCCCTCGTGAAAATGTTGTTGATGATTATGATATGGATTACGGAGAACTACCTGAGATTGACCGCTACGGCGCTCGCTCACTGGGAACTGTTCACCCTGCTATTCTTGGTATGCTTCAGCGAAGGACTGATGACTACCACGGACACGAAGGTATCTCACCAAACTTGAACTTGGATTTGGGTAGAGAAATTGATTCAAGAATAGAGTCGGATAGAAAATATCATTCTGATATGTATGGTTATCCTCCCTTACCAACCGAAGAACATTATGAAACTGGAATGAGTATCGCTCAAGGCCCGGACTTTAACCGAAGAATGTATGACAGTGATAGACAAATGGGCGCTCGCTCATACCAGTCAGAAGAGATTGCTCATAACCCTGACAGGGCTGCACGAGGAGGCCCATTTGACGATAGCCGCCACGCCAGTGGACATACAAGACCTGAAAGATTTATGACAGGATATGGGTATTCACCAAGTCACAGACTCACACACCCAAAAATGGGTGAATACGACTGAGTTGATTTGATGTGTCGCCTTTTGATACCGCATGGTCTTTGATTAAAGCACCCATGTGGTATGGTGACGATGAAGAAAAACCACCTGCTAACCCTCGTTATGACATGCTTGAACACATGTCGTGGGGATTAGACCCTAATTCATTCCAGCAAGCGTGGGAATCCGAAGATGGGTTGGCTCGTGCTATTGTCAAACCTGACCACGGTGAGGGTAATTGGCTTATTTCTCACTACGAAATTAGAGATAACGAGTTTGCACAAGGACAAGGTAGAGGCACTCAATATCTTAGTGAACTTATTGATACTCTTAGAGATGATGAAGAAATAGACATTCACGAAAACCCATACGATGTGCATGTTACCCATGTAGAACCTTCAGCCATAGGATTTTGGGATAAAATGGTAGACAGGGGTGTGATTGATGGAGCACATGAAACATCATGGGTGCGAAAAACTCCTGACGGTAATGAACACTATACTCACCCTTACAATAATGAGTCAAAGAAACCATACAAGCCTCAAATGATTGCTAAAAATGATAGAACACTTGACTTTTGGAAAAGAACAGTAAAGCCAGTTAATCCAAATCACGGTAAGCCCTACAGATTTGTAGATGCTGATATGTTACAAATACCACATGAGAGAAGACACCCGGATATTAGAGATAATGCAAGGCATTTTGACCGCTGGAGGGGTCGTAGAAAAGGTAATTTAAGTTGGGGTGCTAACCGATATGCACTAATTGGTGACGATACTGTAGAGAAGATTCCTTCTAATTTTGGTAGGGCTGAAAGTAAATCATCTTTGGCTACATTAAATGCCCTTGCGTCACTCGGTTATCCCATAGTTCCTGAAACACCAATTAGTTCAAACAACCCCCGCTTTTTCCCAACTGAGCAAAAGAAAGTAGACAGGAGTGATAATCTAATACCAAATAATCTTGTTGAACCTGATGATATAGATGAGTTTAACAGAAGAAGAAGTAAGTTTAGCCATGACCTAAGCGACCTTCATTATGAAATCTCTCTTGAATCACCGCTTGGACAAGCGTTAGATATAGGAGACATAATTGATAATGAAGAGAATGTAGGTTACGATGAAGACGGGAATCTTGTAGCAATTGACCCCTATGTAGGTAACGAGCATCAATTAAGGCGTTTTGGTGAGACATTGGGACAAATGGCTGGCCCAGTTACGCCAAAAAATACAATTTACCAAAAACCGAGAGCACCAACTGGTTATGAAAACAATAGGCAAGAGCAATATTTTCATGAATTAGCGCAACAATTCAAACAAGTAGACCCAATGCAACTTGATTCTTTTACTCAACTCTATCATGATAAAGAGCAGTTCAAACCGTGGGATGAAATGGAAGAAAAATTATTCCTTGACCCTCAATCTTTTGGTCAATACACTCCTAATATAACGCAATACGGGCAACTTAGAAGGACTATTGATAGAGACAACCAATACTACAAGAACATGGGTGCTGCTTTGAATTGGTTAAACACCCCTCCTGAGCAAAGACGCTTGTTTGAGTTTGGTGATGACGCTCATGCAAGAAGATACCGTAACATGTTAGCCTCATTAGATTACTAACCGCTACTCTTTTATCAAGCAACATCATGGGATGAACGATGACCGCATTCGCTGATGCCTTTCATATTCTAAAAAACGAACACTTGTTTGATGTAGCGCACGACAGTTTGTTACAAAAGGGCAAAGCGGAGGAGGCTATTCAACTCAGGCAAATGAGGCAATTTGTTCTTAACAATGAAAACTCACCTGACCCAGCCATGCGACAAGCGGCTGAAGACATGTATCAGAAACTAACTCAAATTATGAGTGCTCAGTCACGCACTGCTCCAATGCAACCACCTCAAGGGCCAGTTGGTGAAGGTGCTACTATGGGTGATATGTCCCAACCAGCACAACCACCTCAACATCCAATGATGAAGGCTTGGGATTTCTTTAGGTCAAACTATTGATGTCGCTTCATAAGCGATATGCTTTTCTCTAAGCACGACTTGGCGTTAGTTAATGCCGAGTGAGAACTACGACTTTGTTCCGTGGGATTCTCATAATAATATTCATGAGTTTTTTAACTCTGACGACATTGACAAAGCATTTTTTGCCCCATTGTTAGCAAGGCTTGCTACTTCAAAAGTAGGTCAAGCAGTAGCCTCGCAGGGCGTTAAAGGTGCTTTGAAAACTGGTGCTAAGAATATCACCAGTAAAGTAGGAACTGGTCTTAAAAATCTCAAAGCAAAAGTAGGTGTCAAAGGTGGCGGCGCAGTAACAGAAGCAGCGGGTAAGACTGCTGCCGAGGGTGCTACCAGTGCTGCCAAGACTGCTGCTAAAGGTGCTTCTGAGGCAGTAGAGTCTGTCGCTCCTAAACCTAAACTGGGAGAAAAGATGCCAAGTGCTGAGGTTACTACTCCTGAACCACCTGCTGCTGAACCAGCGGCTGAGATGCCTGAACCTGAAGAGCCGAGTGGAAGCGCTGGTAAGAAAGCCGATTACAAAAAAATCGGTATGCAATTAGCGCAACAATCTCAAGCAAACGCTGCTCAGAAAAAACAAGCACAAGAGCAACGGGCTATGGATATGGCTCGCCGTGGTGCATCGGTGCAAACTGGCGAACCAATGAAAATTGCTTTTCAACTACTCAAAGAAATGGCTGCTTACGATGCTGAACATCCAGTAGAACTGAAGAGTGTTGCTTCTTCACCTTACATAAATGAGGCTTGCACTCTCTGTCCTAATCCTAATGCTCTCATATCTCTTCGTTATACAAACCCAACTTTTACAAAAGACTACACTCATCACATGTGTTACGAATGCGCTAAGCAATATGATGTTCATGATATGATACACCCAGCAGCATTATCTCCATCAGACTATGATGTAAAATTAGCAGGTAAACCAATAGAAATTGCTTATCAATTACTAAAGACAAACTTCAATGAATATTTTGGAACTAAAGATTCGTGGGTGAGTTTACCAAAGGAGGGGATGGATGCCAAGCCTGAACTCTACGGAGAAGTAGCCGATGCTATGAATATTTCATACGAGGCTGCGGGAGGTCATTCTAAATACAAAAATGCTGATGACTTACAAGAAGAGCAAAAACATCATCGTTATGATATGATTGATAATGACGAAGACCCTTTTGTTGATGCTGCACACATCTATTCTCAAAGAGAACAGGGCTTCAAGTCATCGGTAACAGCACATGATGGTAGTAGAGAAGGTAAGAATGCTCTCAAAAACCACATGTATGACCACCTCAAAATACCCGGACACTATGCTGAGACAAGTGGTGCTTGGGCTTCTGTATTAGAGAGAGAAGGTATGCCAAGTGTAACTGACTATGACCATATTAGGGAATTAGTGAATAAACCAATCTCAGAATCAGATAATGGTAGATACATGAGAGACATCGGCGGAGAAGAACATGAAAAACAATTACATGGAACTCCAATGAGAGAAGGGGCGGATTGGACACAAGATTTTTTACAGCAATCTCTATCGGCTCATAATGAGAACAAACCTTTCTTTTTACAAGATTATAACTTTTTACAGGAGGCTACACAATGACACCATTTGATATTGCATGGGATTCGCTTGAGAAAAAATTATGTCCAGCAGGTAAGGCTGCTGCTAAAAGAAAGTTCAAAGTTTATCCATCAGCGTATGCTAATGGTTGGGCTGTGCAATACTGCCGTGGTAAGTTCCGTGGTAAGAAGAAAGGTAAGGTAAAGAAAGCCGATTATCCCGAATTACGCCCTACACAACAAGAAATAGTCCAGCATTCACAAAAAGGATTTAGAAAACCTCTAAGTCAAATTATACCAACAAATCAACAAAGAAGGCAAAGGTTGTTCAATTCTCTTACCCCCGAAGAACAAGCAGTGTTAATGGAACAAAGAAGGGGGTAAAAAGAAATGATGCCTTTTAATGCAGCATGGGCTATAATGAAAGCCAAAAAAGACGCACCAAATTATCGCCATGCTTCTAAGTCTGAACAAAAGGCTGGTAAGATATGTGGAACTTGTAAGGCGTGGGACTCTTCAAAAACTGATAACCCTATGACTGGTTATTGTGAATGGTATGATTTCAACTGTATGGCTGACCATACATGTGATGCTTGGGCGGGGAAAAAATGAGTAATGTCCTTGTCCGTAAAAACTTGAACCGATGGTTCAAAGAAAAGTGGGTTGATGTTAGTCGTAAAGACAAAGACGGCAAACATCCTCCATGCGGTAGAAGTAAGGCAAAAAAGTCCAGTAAAGGTTATCCAAAATGTAGACCCAGTGTAAAGGTATCAAGTAAAACTCCAAAAACTTCAGGCTCAATGACTGAAGGACAAAAATCCGCTGCAACAAAACGCAAGAGGTCTAAAAAACAAGGAGTAGGTGGTAAACCTACGATTGTCAAAAGTATCTTGGTAAAAGCACCACGCATACCTCGTAAGAAAGGACAACCTGCTGGTTCAAAGAAACACTCTGATTTGTATACTGACGAAAATCCAAAAGGCACTATACATGGTTTAGGGTTCAAAAATCCAGCAAAGGCTCGTCAATCAGTATCTAAAATTAAAAACAGCAGCCGCAGTCATGCTCACAAAACACAAGCAGCAATTGCTATGGAGCAAAGAGCACGAGAAATGGGTAAGAAACAAGAGGCTGGTGTTTATCGTAATTTTATTGAACAACAGAAAAAGAAAACTGAAAATATGAAAAAAATGGTTGGTGTAATACAATGAGCGCATTTGAAGAAGCATGGTATGTAATTGAAAAAGCAAAAAAGAAGTCTAAACCGTTTCACGGTTATAATCCAAAAAGACACTCTAAGAGTGGTGGGTTGAACGCTAAAGGTCGTGCTAAGTTCAAAAGAGAAACTGGTGCTAATTTGAAAAGACCAGTAACTAAAAAACCAAGCAAACTCAAACCGGGTAGCAAGGCTGCTAAAAGGCGTAAATCATTCTGTGCAAGAATGGGCGGTAGTAAAGGCCCAACCAGTAAAGATGGAAAACTGACTCCGAAAGGAGCAGCGTTGAAGAGATGGAATTGTTAGTATGACAGACATTGGTGTAGTCCGTAAAGAGCGTAAGTCTCCTGAAGCATTACGCCGTAAAAAAGAGTATGACACTAAATACGAGTCATCTCCTGAAAGAGTCAAGTATAGAGAGGACTTGAATAGAGAAAGACAGAGGCGTGGTATGTATGGCGACCACTCTCACCGTGACATTTCTCATACAGAAGGTGGTAAATTGACAGTAGAAGATGAACATAAAAACAGGGCAAGGCACTTCAAAGACAAAGGGACACTACGCCCCATTACAAAGGGAATCAAAGAAGACCTTGAGTTGTTGAGAAACTTGATGGCTGGGCCTATGGATGACCAAGATAAATTGATAGCACAGGCTTTATTGACATCTTTAGACGATTATCATAAAGAAGAAGATGTTGAAAATAGAAAAGAATTGATGCATCCTTATCCATTCTGATTTGTCTAAGTTGTCTAATGTATTGTTTACACAAATATTGTTTTGTAATTATTCTTTCAAAGTATAGATAATACAACTGACAACCCGGACAACACCCCCAGCAACCTTTATGGTGACCCCCGGAGTGGACAGTCCAGTGGACATTATGGAATCACAAGACCATCACGAAGCGGAAATTAGGTTAATGGGGCTTATCTTAGCCCAAAGCACACTGGTCGGAGTAGCAATTGGTATCTTTGATGCTGAGGTTTGGCTTAAACAGGACAGTGTTTGGATAAATGGATTTACTTATGCTATGGGTGCATTCTTTATGCAAGGTATTGCGTATTACTTCTTCAAGATGTTCTTTGAACAGAACTTACAGGAGAAAGTAAGACACGGTAATATTGAGAAACAAAGAAACCACCAATACCGTATGATGCAACAAACTTTTGATAATCGTAGGGCTGAAATGGAAATGAGAATGCAAGAAGCACAACTTGAGCGTGAACTTCGCTGGATGGAGGAAAACCCCGGAAAAATGCCACCAAGTTGGGGCGTAGCGGGTGGTTCTCCTTCTATGATTGGCTCATTTGACAATAGAGGTGGCGGCTCTACTGTATTTGATAGTAGTCGTATTCCAACTCATGAAGCGAAAATACAACAACCGCTTACTCTTGGTATAGATGAAGAGCCTGTGAAGTTAAAGAAAGACGGCACACCTGATAAGAGATATGAAAAGAAATCTTGAGTGAGGCTTAAACATGGGCCGAATCTTTCGCACTCCTTCTGACGATGCTACTGAAAGCACTCTTCGTGCTATTCACATAGCAAATACAGTAGATAACGCATACGAAAGAACTTGGGGTTGGATAAAGACAATTATCGCATCGGGTATTACATGTCTTATTGTGAGTGGTTTTGAGTTTCACAATCCCGAATACAGTATATACGAAAATACTGTAGATTGGAGTATTGAAAAACTTGAAGATTTCGCTAACTGGTTAAAGTGGTGGGATTAATCAATGGTAGACCCCGGAGGAACTGCGCTTGTAGGCGCAGCGATGTGGGGTCAAAATCTCTACAATTCTTACAAACCAAGAAAGGTCGGTGTATACGGAGCACCTATGGTTGGTAAAACTACACTTGACCGTTACCTCACAACTCCCGGTGAAATGGAGGAAATATCCGAAGAAGATAGAACTATTCATAAACGCATACTAAAATTAGGTAAATACAGAATGCCTAAACCGACAAGGAAAAGAGTATCTTGGCAAGGTGAAAAACGAGTAGTCTATTCATCTGACATAGGAGGACAAGAGCGTTTTTGGAATCTGTGGATTGAGGATATGGTGACTCGTGGTGTAGAGGCAATTGTCTACATGTTTGATGATAGAGCATTCAAAGGAGGAGACGATGCTGTGCAACAAATTGCTGGTTTTCGTTATCTTGTAGATTGTCTAATAAAACGAGAATATCGTTACCGTTCTTTATGGTCAAGGCTTAGAGGTAAAAAATATCACCCAAGAGTCATCATGTTAGTTGCTAACAAGGCTGACCGTTTCTTTGATGAGACTGCATCTAAACTATGGCACGATGGTCGCATAGGGGAACATAAGATATTTGACCCATTCAGAGACGACTTAATTAGGTTACAAAAAGCAGGTATTCCTACTCGTAGGTCTTTCATGGCTACAAGAATAGGATGGAATGTAGAGAAGACTATGGTGAGTCTTTTGACATCTTGACCAAAAAAATGACCCCATAGGTAGCCTTTTCAATAACAACTCTTTCGGTGTAAATATGACAGGTAAAAAATCGTCTACTACTTTGGTATCTACTGGTGGCGGTAGTCGCAGTCTAAGGACAACTGTTCCTATGTTTATCGTAGAGCATTTTGGACTTAGTGCTGGTGATGATGTTAATTGGAGATTTACCGTTCAAGAGGGACAAATTGTTGTAGTCATGACACCTACGGCTAAGCAGGTCGTGGTAGAATGATGAACTTTAGTAGAAATCAACAACAGAATCTTAACGAAGCGCAATTAGCAACTTTGGCTATGCAAGGTAATGAACAACTTACTCAGGCTGCTCTACAAGAAATGCTGGTGGCTCAACAAGGTATGCAAGAAGTAGGCGCTGCAAAAAATATAGAAGTTCCTAAAGTTAATTTTTATCCGAGTCGCCATCCTGACCCAAGAAAGGCTCGCCGTAAAGACATCAAACAAGCCTACAAATTACTTCAGCCAGCAAAGCGTTCTATTCTAAATCCAATGAGATGGTTGTTTGGTCGTAAATATCGCTACAACAAAGATACAGGAACATGTGTTGTAGATGGTGCAAATGTCGCTGAACTGATAAAACATGATAATCTATACATGCGGATTTGTGATGAAGAGACAGGTCGCTCTCTATGGGAAATGTATTGGCAAAACCCAGTTACAGGACAACCTGAAGCCTTTATTGCTCTTGATAAAGTTACCAGTGGTAAAAAGATGAGAGGAACTTATTGTCCTGAACATCTACATCTCTATCATTTGCTATGTAAATGGGAGGCTGAAGAAGATAAACAGAATGAGATGAACCCAAGCCGACTTCGTGATAAAGTCAAGAGAGGAGTATCAATTGTTACTGTCCCAGTATCTACTGTAAAAAAGAAAGACCCCACACCAGCCATGCTACAAAAATACGAACCGTTCTTTGCTGAACTTGAAAGAGATGCAGGTAAAACAAAAGGCATCAATGTCTTACATTATGCTAATCCAGCCACTGGTCAAAACGATGTTACAATGGTTGTATTTGACCTTCGTATATTCCAAATGGAGTTAGAACAAATGAATATGCCTACTCAAGCGTTTCAAGAATTAATCAATATTGAGAATACTAAAATGCAACAGAACCTTGATGGTGGAGTAGTTGCTGGGGAGGCATGATACGATGTTAGGGCTTGGTAATCAACAACAGCAAACTGGTGGTTTGAATCTATCAGCAACTGGCGGAGGAATGAACTACGGAATGCAGCAACCGCAAAGCAGTTTTTCTCTTGGAGCACAACCTATGCAACAGCAACAGCAAAATCAAGGATTTATGGCTGGTGTGATGAACGGTGTTGGGATGAATCAACAACAGCAACAAATGTTCCAACAACAGCAATACACCCCTCCAAGTGAAATGGAGTTGATGGGTGCTCTACTTCAATCTCAAAATCCAATTCATCGTTTTATCAAAGACGGAGGACTTGGGACTTTAGTAGATTTAATCGCTGCAACTACAAGTCTAAGTCTACTTAACATTCTAAAAAATGCTACATTTGTTATTGATGAAGATGAAGGCGGTATGAAACTTGACCCCGCTACTCTACCTTCTGATTTACAAACACTTAGCGTAGAAAATGTTAGCATGATTCTCAACAACATGGTAGCCTCAAGTAATCAAAAGTTCCAAGATGCTGAAATGCAAAGGCAACAGATTTTCAATATGGCTCAACAATCTCTAATGGGTAGTGCTCTTGGTGCTGCCTTACAAGATGAAGGAATGATGAACAAAGTCGGTGGCGGAATTGGTAGTGTCGCTCGTGGACTCATAGGACTACCAAGAAACTAAGGTGATAAAATGCAACCCGGTAGTATGTCTGATTACAGTATGAGAATTAGTCAAGCAAGTAGCACTATATTCGCTCCCAGTAGAAATATCATTGTAGAAATGATAATGGTTCAGTTTATCTCAATCATTATCGCTTGTGCATCTATCTTAGTTTTCAAAGGAGATTCAATGAGCAGCGGAGATGTTAGCGTATTCGTAGTAGGTATCTTTGGAGGATTAGTTTTCTTGACCACTCTTTACTCCCGAATCACTCGCTGACCATTTGTTTATCGGACATGAAATTGAGGGTGCAAGCGCTTTAATTTTCATGACACAATTACACAGTCGGCATGTTCCCATTCTTTTTTGCATGTAAGGACACTGATAACATTCATCAAGTCTCGCCATGTATTCTTCTTTTGATACCCTATTACCTTTCAGTGCATCTTTTGATGCTTTGATTAAATCTTTACCACGCTCTTTGAGAGGCTGCTTAGGAACTCTCTCATAGGGTGGCAGCATGTAACGCCCACAAGGTCAAAGAGAAAAAGCATTATGGGTGATGCTGCTTTAAGCGTGTCATGGCGGAGGGCAAACCTGTATCAAAACGCTCTTGTCCTTTGTGTCAGCACCCAAGTCGTGAAGACTTAGAGAAAGGACTCCTTGACGGTGAAATCTCTTCTAAACAATTAGACCAAGACATGGGCTGGAGACTGAATACAACTGACCGCCATTTTCGTAATCACATGGGTCAATTTCACATGGCTTCTAATCCGCAGTGCAAGGTTTGCGCCCACCCTGAAAGGGCTG
>CERF01081266.1_pt1 | contig 11328 bp, 9 predicted proteins | sample 530961 | NCBI WGS metagenome assembly CERF01 (sample SAMEA2621151, study PRJEB7988) | marine metagenome | isolation source: saline water (ENVO:00002010), including
GTATGCGTTACGTTCGTTTCTTGTTTCCTCTGGAATCTTAGCTAATAGTAAACCGCCAACACTAACTACTCCTGCATGCCTGCCGTCTTGAATTGATGGTAATTCAAAATCTCCTATCTCTTCAGCTCTGACTAATTCAAAACCTTCTCTTATTCGAGACATAACATTTTTTTTATCATCTTCATTCAAAACCTCGGCCCTTATCCAACGATAAACATATCCAGGAGGATTAGGTGGGGTTTCTAACATACTTGGGGGTGCCCAAGGTTTGCGTGCATTTTCTTTAGCACGAACTTCAGCAGAGCGGGACACTCTGTCATTACTTACAAATTTCCCTTTATTATCTCTTTCCATTTTTACCTTCTTACATATTTTGCGTACTCAGTTAAGGGTACGTTTAATTTTTTTGCCATCTGTACCTCTGAAGGCGATAGCTTTACTTGTTTTTTAGAACCTTTAACACTTGTATCGGCTCTAGAAGCAGAAGCAACCCTTTGTTGTGGTTTATTTTTCACATCAAATTTATGTGGGAACTCTGCCTTAATCCTTTTATCAACCTCAGTATAATACTCATCAGAGCTCGGGTCAAAGCCTTCTTGCTCTACCAAATTCCTATGAATATTAAAAGCAGCTAACGTCATAGTCTCATCTTCACCAAACCAAGTATTTTTTTGTGCCCAATTTTGTGCCTTAGGGTCTGGGTCAACGTATTGTTGTTGCGGTTGTGCTGGCGGAATTATTTGCTCTGTTTGACTATCTGCAAGTTGTTGTTGATATTCTAGCTGAGATTGTGAGCTCACAACTTTGCTTTCTTCAACAGCTATTTTTGCTAACACATCTTGAGCTTTTGCAACTTTGTCGTAATCTTGCGACTCATGTGCATTTTTTAAAGCTGCTTGTGCTTGTGCTCTTTGAGACTTAAGTCTGTTAGAGGCTTCCGCTAAATAAGACCTATCAAGGCTAGAACTTTTTTGTGCTAGCACTTTATTCTTTTCTTGCATCTGAAGTGCATAATTATATGCAGATTCTTTTGCACGCTCTTCTTCTCTTAATCTACGAGTTAGATTAGATATACGTTTTTGCACTCTGTCCGAATACTGTTCGTGTTCAGACTCCTGCTCCTCAACCTCACTAGCCTCTACGACTTCTGGAGTTGAGTCATCATCCTCTTTTTTAGAGGTTTCGTTGTCAGGAAGTTCAACTATTTCTCCCTCTTCAACATTTTTTTCTATTTCAGTCATTTCTACTCCTATACTGCAACAATATCAGTTGGGTCGTGTATAGTGGCTATAACTTCATCATCATTAATGATTCTGCACTCGGCTTCATCTCCTAATTTGAATCTTGCACCAGCATACCTACCAATCAATATCCATTGTTTTTCACTACACCAGCTCTCTCCAGAAAATCTTTTGTCTTTATAACAGAGTGGACCCATTTTTACTACATACGCACATACAGTAGCAAGAGACTCTCTATCAACATGACTTTGTGTAAGTATAATACCACCTTTAGATACACCCAAGCCTTGAAATGGTAATATTAATAGCCGCCATCCTGTAGGCTGTGGCATACGCTCTATTATAGATTTATCTAAAAGTGTTGGGTCTAAAACCCTAGATTCTTCAGGAATGTATGCTTTTTCAAGCTTCTCTCCTGTTTGTTTGTTTTGTTCTTCTACCTGCTTTGCAACGTGGTCAGGTACTATCACCTTGTTCTTCGTCGTCATCTTCTATTACTCTTCCTAGCAGCTCTGTTAATTCTAGTTCTGTTTCTACAAGTGAGCTGTATTTACCTCTTAGAAACTCATATTGGCACATGTCTTTTACACCAGACAACATGCTGTTTGTAACATCTTCTTTTCTTTCTTTAAGATGTTTTTTTAATTTATCCGCAACCCAAAGTATGGACATTAATACACACCAGAGAACTTGGTGCCATACTCGGCTATACCAACGCCCTTAGATTTGCCTTTGCCCATTCCTGGTTTTGGATTTACGTCAGCAACAAAACTTTCTTTTTTGCTGTACCCTAGATTACCCTTGTTAGAGTAACCTTGTTTGTTATTTAAAACTTTTGGTTCTTTTTCCATTTTCGTATTATTACACTATTTATTGTATTTGTTAATTAAATCTTGAATCTTTAAATCTTTCTGTTGTTGCAATCTTGCTCTAGCAGTATCATCTTTCATCTCTGCTATTTCTTCTTGTGTTTGGATTTTTTGTTTATCTATATTATCTTGGTTAATAGAATCCTCTTTTCTTCTTTGTTGGTCTAATAAGAACTGTTGTTTTTCTTGTTGCAACTCTTGACCTTTTAAGGCTAGTTCTTGCTTTCTAATTGTTACTAATGGGTCCTCGTCTGAAGGAGATGAAACTTTTTCTGTATACTCTACTACCAACTGCGATAAAATAGGTGCTGAAAATTGTGCTAGTAAATCGTTTCTTTGCACCTCTAGTTGTTGTGCATCTACAGGATTAGCTTGGCCTATTTGTTGGCTTATATTATCGTACTCTGTTCTAATTTCTGGTGGCATTTGTTCTAGTCCTAAAATGTCTGCTTTCATTTGTAAGTGTTGCATTATGTGTGCGTGTATTGTTGCCTGCACTTGTGCATTAGTTTGTACGGGTGGTGTGTTTAACAAGGACATGTGTATAGCTATATGGGCATCATGATTTTGTTGTGGAAAAGCGGATGCAGGTACAGCCATAATTAATCCTGTATTTTCTTGACCAGCTTCTACAGGTATCGGGTCAGATGGGGGAGGTGGTAAAAGTAATTTATCTATATTGTCTACACCTATAGCAGCATACATTCTTTTGTATGATTCATATAAACCGTCAGGTCCATGTATTTCAGGATTTGATGAAACGAGTGTCATCATTTCTTGTGCTAATGCTATTCTTTGAGATGTGCTAAATATGTCAGGATTTGATACAGGAAAAATATCTATTCTCCCATCAAAATCTTGTTCCTTTATTCTTTTGTTGCCATCAGCAGTCATGTAAGGATATTCTGGCGGTAAAAATTCAGAGAATATATTAGCTAATATTTTAAATTCTTTCTTTTGTGAGTTATGTAATCTTTTATGTATAGCTGACAAAACTTTTGTAGACCTCTCTAATAAAGCCATAGTTGTTCCTACTGGAGCTTGTGGATTGCCTTGCCCTGTATTTATTTCAGCAATAGATGCAAAGGTCTTACCTGAATTAACTAAGATACCTAATAAATTTAACAAAGTTCCACTTGGCTCTTTGAAAGGTAATGGTTGTATGGATTCTGCTAGAGACCCAGCGGGTGCGTCTACATCTCTGAATTCTCCAGGCTGAATAGGGGTATCTTCATCCCTTATTCTAATACCTCTTGTCTTAAAACCAGCAGGGAGGTTAGACAGGGTACCTGCATCAATCAACTGCCTCATAATAGACGTAGACGCTTTTGATAATCCACCAATCATATGTGTTAATCCAAAACCATAAAATCCTAAACCAGGTAAAAATTTAAAATGAACAAAGTATTCAATTTTCTTTTTTAACGGGTCATTTTGGTTATAGTTTCTTCTGATAGATAAAATATTATTTGAATTAGAATCTATGGTAACAATGTAAGGTAATTTTACACCTGTACTTTCACCATCTTCATCTAAATCTTCAAAGCCTTCTAAATCTAAATTACAATGCACCTCATGCAATACTGCAACTTCTCCATCATCATATACTGATTCTTGTCCAGTTAATTCCTCTATAGTTTCTTCAACTTGACCATATTGTGTTTCATCACCATAACTTACTTCTACTTTTCTATAAAAACCATTAGCTTGTAATTTACGCAATTCGTTTTCTGGCATTTTTATTACATGTGTAATACGGTTACATGATTCCAAATCTGTTGTGTAATACGGCACAATCAAATCCTCTGGTGCCACAAACTTTGATACTGGTCTGCCTAAATTTTCATCAAAGTATATTTTTTTAAATGCAGAACCTGCTAAAGGTAAATAGAATAAAAGTTGGTCAAGTTCTTGGTCGTATTCTTGCATTTCATGAACTATCTGGTAATTCATAAACTCTTGTACTCTTTGTGCTTGTAGTTCAACTTCAGAATCGAAATCGCCTATTATTTGTGCTTTTACTGGACCACCAGCAGGTAACAATTCTTTGTAGGCTTGTGCTTGGAAATCAACTACAGCCTCTCCTAATAACGGATGAATAACACCACTTGCACCTTCAAATGGTTCAGACCTATCTTCATCAAACTTCATACCAAGATATTTCAATCCATCTGTGTATGTTTTTTCCCAATCTTTTCTAGAAGATTTATCTTTTTCAATAGAACCAACTAGATTGTTAGCAATAACATTAAGTTCGTTTTCGCCTACAATCTCTGCTAAGTTGCCATCAAACCCAATATCTTGAGGCTCTTCCTCTTGTGGTCCTAATAAAGCACCGCCATCTTCCATCATAGTGATACCTTCAGGACTTTCGTCAGTATCTATGTTAATAATTTCTTCAAACTGCAAATCATCATCAGTCTTAGATTTATTTTGATTTAGCTGTTCTGGTAATTGTCTTTCGATAGCCATTAATGTATTGTTTCACCTTGCGTCATATCTAAATGTGCCAAAGGGAACATTTCTCCTACTAATTTAAGTCCTAAATCCTCAGCTTGTGCATTAGCCTGTTCTAAAGTAGAGGCCATAATTAAAGGACCTTCTTGTGCGACTCCATCTTTCACATATTCTGTTAAATAAAACTGCATCATTAATAATATACTCTTTTTATAGGTGCTTTCTCATCATCTTGGTAATCATCACCTAAAGATATTAAGCCTCCCTCTCTAAAACGCAACAGAGCTTGTGTCATTGTATCACACAAATCGTCATGAGCACCAAAGGGAAAAGACGCACACTCTTCAATCATGTCATCTGCAAACTTTTTTTGTGGTGCCCAAACTAAGCCAGATTCAAACATAGGTGCTACAGAGTGCATACGGGAATGTTTATCATGCCCTCTTGATGGCGAATAATTAACTATCGGTATACCTAATCTTCTAAGCTCTTGCGACAAAGGTGTACCTGAAGCCTTAGCCTCTATCAATACCATATCTGGGTCCCAATACTTATATTCTTCTTGTGCTATTCTTTTAAGGTCTGGAAAGTCCCATCTACCTTTTTGACAATCTAATAAAATGATAGAGTCTGGTGCATCTTCAGATGGTCTAAATATGCCCCAAGTAGAAATAGCAGAAAAGTCTGCAGTTTGTTTTTTTGAATACGCAGTATCATATGATTGTATGATGTATTGAACACCAGGCAAACTTTCGTGTGCCCACTCTTGCCACCACTCTCTTTTTATTATAGAGCCTTCTTCAGCTGTTGGTGTCTGCAACCATTGTGCGTTCCATTTCATAGCAGGCAAAGATGCTTTAACTTTTTTTAATTCATCTATAGGCCAAAATTCTGGCCACATTGGTTTTTCACTATCTGGGAATATTGCAGGAAACTCTATAATTTCCCATTTATCTGCTAGTGGGTCTTTTTGTGAATTTATTAATTTAGCTGTTAGGTCCACATCACTCCATCTAGTCATAACTAAAACTATTGCACCTCTAGGTTGTAAACGCTGTCTAGGTCCAGAAGTATACCAGTCCCAACAAGCCTCCATTTGTGTTAAAGATAAAGCATCTTGCTCTGAATGTGGGTCGTCTATTATTAATAAATCAGCACCACGACCAGTTATGGCACCACCTACACCAGCTGCAAAGTATTCTCCACCTTTGTTAGTTTCCCAACGACCAGCAGATTTAGAATCTGCAGATAAACTAACATCAGGAAAAATACCTTTATAATCTTCACCATCCATCAGGTTTCTAACTTTCCTACCAAATCTTACAGCTAACTCTCCTGTGTGTGTTGTTTGCATAATTTTTTTGTTAGGAAACTTGCCCATAAACCAAGCAGGAAAATATGTTGAGGCAAATTCAGACTTAGTGTGTCTTGGTGGCATATTAACAATCAAACGATTAATTTTACCCTTCGCTATATCTTCTAATTTTTGTGCAAATATTTTATGGTGCTCGCCACATATAAATTCAGGCCAAATGTTGTTAATAAAATTTAAAAATTTATCTTGACACTTGTCTTGTTTGTTTAGTCTGTTTAGTCGCTCTTTTAAAAGCACTACCTCTTTTAATTCAGCATCAGTAAGGCTGTCAGTTTTCATAAAAATCTAAAAAGTCTTTATATACCTTTTGTAATCTTCTATCTAGCAATCTATAAAATGGTAACTGTTGTAAGTTACTTTTTCTACCAAAACCTGTAGGCACAAAACCTTCGGGTGCGTAGGGCACTCTGCCTGTCATAGTCACATATTCTTTAATTATGTCCTTAGGTGTTTTACCTGCCTCAAAAGCTCTAATTACATCTTTTGTGAGTGCAGGGTCTTGATAAACTTCTCGTAGTGTTTTCATTGGTCTTGCTCCTGACACCACATTTAAAGTTGCTTGTCTGTTTGTGGGGCTCACTATTTGATTTTTGAACGGTATTCGCAATATACTTTTAGGTGTATTAAAAACTTTTACAGGTTTCAATCCAGAAAGGTCTGCTAGCACTTCATCTTCATCAAATGCGAGTTTTTTTGCACCATAGCTTAATCTTCTCTTGTCGGAACTTTTAACTAATGTAGGAATGTGTGCTAAAACTTTCTTTTTGGGCACAGCATATTTTAAAACGTAGTGTTTAGTAAAAGAGTCCGTATCACCAAAGTCTAGTGTGTTTCTTGCTTTAAGAGATGTTGACCTAATGCCCTCCTGTTTTAGGGCTTTTTCTATTGGCAAACTATCATCTAAAGCTACACCTCTATATAAAAATATAGTGTCTTTATTTTTTGGGGTAACTATAAGTGGGTCTATTTTTCTTATTCTTTGAATATTATTTACAGAGGCAATTTGTAAATTTTTATTTTTTTTTATAGCTTCAACCAAGCTAGCAGCACTTTTAGTGGTAATAAGACTCTCTAATGCTATAGTTTCTCTAGGTGTTAATTTTTTTTTAGTCGGTTTTAAAGCTTTTTGTATTGTGTCTTTTTTAGACAACAAAAATTTTATTATCGCACTCATTTTATAAGCCCTTAATTTCTGCAGAAAAATCTTTAAAAAAACTATTTTTAGCTTCTACTAGACCACCTTTCTTAAAACTAGATATACCTTTGCCCGCCTCAAAAGCATCTCTAATTTCACTTAATTTTAATATAACTTGAGCAGGTAGAGGTGGCTCACCTCGTCTTGCATACTTTTGAAAATTATCTTTGTATATAACGTCATCAGGGTCAATATCTAATTCTTTTACAATTTTTTCTATTTCTTTTACTTGGTCTCTATACAAACGACGCACCACACTACCACCGCCCTCGCTTACAGCTTGGTCAATATTAAACACCATAAAATCAGAGTCTGTGTTTCTAGCAGCATTATTAATTTGATGCCGTGTTGGTAACACCATTTGTTTTGTGTTTAAAAATCCAGCATAAGGGTCGGGTTTTATAAAAGGATTTGGTGGTGCATATAAATCCAGATTATACTGGTCTCCTGCCTTATATTTTTCGGCATCGTAAATGAGGTTGTCAGCCCTTGGTAAAAGCTCATATATCCTTTCAACAGCTTTCTGCAATTTTGGGTCTTTTGAATTTTGGGCCTTTCCAGCTGCTTGTCTTAATTTTGTATTTATTTGTTCCTCTGCTGCAGTCGACCCAGATTCTTCTAAGGCTTTAAGCCCACGGTCAATTTCGTTGTTATAGTGTAAATAAACACTACCAGTATAATCTTCTCTCGTTAGCTTACTTTTTGATACTTTGGCTAGAGCCTCTTCACTTATCTCTTCTAATTTTCCAGGAATAAGAAGTTTATTAAATAATGTTTTTGCTTCTGTTTTTTTATTTTTTGGTGCAAGCACATCTGCAGCATCCCTAAACCTAAACGGACTCAAACTAAACTTCGTTAAAAAATTATCATCAAAACTATCACGACCTATTTTTTGGTAGAAATCTTTGTTTTGCAGAATCCTTTTAGTGCCCTCTGAAAGATTTTGTAAATCAACATCTACTAATTTCATTCTGCTTGCAGGTAAATCTGCTACATCAATAAATCCTTCTTTAGTTAAAATGTCTGTATCGAAAAACACATCCAAAAAGTCTTTACTCTTATCATCTTTTAAATATTTATTTAATTGAGATGCTGCACCTTTTAATTTACCTAAACTGCCCTCTAGTATGGTTTTTTGTAATTTTTGGTTGGCTTTTAAAAAACTTTTTTCAGCAGTCGATAAAAATGGTTTTGGCGTTGCTATATTTACATTTTTTGGCTGGATTAGGTCGTTTAGTTCTGTAATTTTTTCTGCTACAGGTTTATCAGTTTTAACAATTTTGTTGATTGTTTTTCCTGTAACACCATCTTTTAAAATAAAATCAGTAAATAATAAATCGTTACCTCTAAGTTTGCCTAAGTTTTCATTAGCTTCTGCACTAATCTCATTAAACTTTGTAATATTGTTTACAAAATTTTTGTCTACTTTTTTGACATCTGGCACATGAAAAGGACTTTCATATTGTTCATAGCCTTTTTTAAATTTACCACCCTGTTTTGAAGCCTCATATATGCCCGCTTCAGCTCCTGCAACCACTCTACTAGCAGCTATGTTTTTTAATTGTGCTGCATAATCTGATTGTGTTCTTTCAACTACAGGCACAATTTGGTCATTACCCCTTACCGCAACATTTTTACTAGCTAACCAATCTACGGCCTCATCACTAATAAGGTCGGCTTGATAATTAGCATTTACTTCTTTTACACCATCAAAAGCATAAATGTCGTTATAATCATCGCCAAACTTTTCCATTAAGATGTTTTTCTGCATCGCTTTTTGTCCAACAATATCTACATCTGAAGGTAACTTTATGGTGCCATCGCCAACTTTGTTATCTATCCTATTATAATTTTCTTTTATATATGTTAGAGGAGTCTCACTAGAGTCCTTATTACCGCCACGCCCTGCATATTTACCAAAATGTTTGTTTTGAGAGCCTGTAAAAGCAGTATCGTCAAGCCCTCTTATCATGTAGACATTTGCACTTTCTGGACCTGAACTATCCCCACGAGGTATTGTATCTCCAGCGATATCACGCCCGCTAATATTTCCAGACCCAAATTCTTCAATTCTTATAGCGGCGTACATTTCACGTTCTAAAAATTCATCTAGTTCTGCTGTAGATAATTTGCCTTGCGGATTATTTTTTATAGCTTCTGATTTAGTAGCAAGAAATTTTCGTAATTTTTCTGTAGGTTTTTTAGAGCCATCAACAGCATTTAATAATTGCAGCTCTCTAAATACTTTTTCATCCCCACGCATTAAATTATCTAACATTTCATTTATGTTATTAGCTGTTCGCATAGGCGTACCAGATTTATCTTTGTAGTTTCGTAATTTTTTTCTTGTTGGTGATATTAAACCGCCCCCTGCAATTTTTGCATTTGGATTAAAGTATTCGTCTATAAGGACATTATCAATATCTGCGTAGTCTCTGTTTTCAAATCTACGGAGCCTAGGAGTGCCCACACCAATCCTCTCACCTAAAACCCCTAGATAACTACCTTCTTTAAGTACATCAATAGGAAACCTGCTACCCGTAGTATTCCTACTAGCACGTTGATAAATGTCTTTATATATTTGGTATGTATCTACACTTTGCCCCAACGCCTTTTTTTCTATAGCTGTTTCAACACTTACAGGACCTCTGGTCATAGGGTAATCTATATCGGCATTAAAGAAATTGTCATATTTTTTTGCAAAGGCTGTTTGTTGGTCTGGTGATAATCCAGAGCCACCTGTCGGTAGTTTAGGGTCTGTTTTTGCTACAACACCCAAAGGTAGTTGGTCGGCTCCTCTAACTAACCCTCTGACAGCACGAGCTGCTGGTATCAAAGATACCCCAGCTAAAGCACTTAACCCACCATAAAAACCTGCTGTACCAAACTCACCTCTTTTTGCAGCCTCAGATGCTCTAGTACCAAACTCACCTACTTCGTAAGCGGCCAAAGCATCACCTACACCAGGCGAAACTGATATTAAGATTTGGTCTAGTATTGGGAGTTCTTCAAATTTTGCGTAAGCACCACGAACATCACCAGCTGTGATTAGCTGTTTTATTTGTTTTGTGGTTTGTTTTCTGGTAGCCATTCATTTATTTATTTCATTAAACTTAAATCTTCACTAATATTGAGTTCATCAGCGGGTAAAAATTCTATTGATTGTTGTGAATATCTTACGCCCTCGACCTCACCACCTTTTTTCATAGCGGGTAAAGCACCAGGATTGTTAAAATCTGGCATAGGTGAACCTTGATTTAAAAGATATGAATATTTATCTATCAATCGATTAGCTCTGTCAATATCTTGTTCCGAAGGGGCAAACATACCACCCCCAGATAATATTCTTTTTATAACCATAGCCTCACTAGCGTCTGTCTGCCCTCTAAAATTTGCAAATCTTAATCTCTCTCTCTGATTTTCTAACATTTTGACATCTATTAAATCTTTTTCATTTGTTGCAGATGCTTTTTTTCGTGCGATTCGGCTGTTTAGATTTTCCATCTCATTTAAATAATTTTTTCGTGACTCTTGTATAATTGCATCAAGTAGATTTAAGACTGGAGCATTTCTTTGTGATAAAGGAATATCCACACCCTCAGGTCCAAACCTTGAAGTAGCAATATCTCTACCTAAAGGTAAGTCTTCAACCTCACCTCCTCCTGCAAGTTGTAATGGTTTTCTAAATCTTGGACCTCTATCTAATTCTGGTGGCACATACGCATCTCGTGGAAAAGTATATTGCTTTAATCTTGATTCATCACCATAAAAGTCTATAAGTTCTTCAACATCATAAAGCTCACCTTCAAACATAAAGTTTTCATCACCTCTTAATTGAGCAGCGAATAAAGCATCTTGCAATCTTAGCTGTAAAGGTCCTCTGCCTTTGCCTTGGAATTCCTCATCAGAACCGAACAGCGGCAAAGCAACTTCATCAGCTAAAAAATCACCTAACTGTTGACCATCAGGAAGATAATCACTTACTACTCCTAATGGCCTAAATCTTGGGTCTTGATATAACGGAAATCTTCCAAGCGAGTCTCTAACATCCTCATCTGTAAGAGCGGCACCAAGTAATGTTGCTATTCCTAGAAGACCACCTCCCATACCTCTAGATAAGGGTATACCTTTAGTTCTAAGCTCTTTTGCTTTTTGCAGGTCTTTTGGAGAGACGCCAAAATTTCTTCTAGG
>CERF01042182.1_pt1 | contig 11211 bp, 3 predicted proteins | sample 530961 | NCBI WGS metagenome assembly CERF01 (sample SAMEA2621151, study PRJEB7988) | marine metagenome | isolation source: saline water (ENVO:00002010), including
CGTTCAACCCCTTGATGAGGTATTGAGATGGCTAGAGGCACACGACAAGATCCGTTCCTTCCCAGTCGAGACCGAGACAGGGGTGGCATCAATCAAGAGAAGCTCTACCGGGACATCCAGCAAGCTCAGCGTGCGCGCATTGCATCTGGGATGAAGCTGGGCCGAGAGGCCACTGAGGCTGCTCAGGCCGCTGGAGCCATTGAGGCTGGACGACTCGCTGCTGCCCGTGGGATGGGCGGTGGCATGGAGGAGACGCTTCGAGGAGCTATGTCTGCCAGTCAGGCAGACGCCCTTGCTGCTTCTGACGCGCGCCGCAGGGCTAAGCTTCTTGACGATGTCCAGGCTGTTGGCGTCCAGATGACAGAGAAGGCTGCTGCTAGCGCCGCTGAGAGGGCAGAGCGAAAGGCTCGGCGTGCTTCTGAGGCTGGCTCTGTGCTCGGAATGCTCGCTGGCCTTGGCGGTCTTGCCTCTGCGGCAACCCCACTTGCTGCTGCCGCTGGCCCGATTGGGCTTGCCCTTGGTGGCATTGGGACTATTGGCTCTACCATCGCTGGGCTTGAGGGTCAGAAGGCTAGAGGCCAGGCGTCTGACATTCGCAAGGAAGCCTCTGACTTCATGACTGAGAAGCTCCCCCAAACCACTAAGGGTCTTGAGAAGATTACTTCTATGACCCCTTCTTACAGTGGCTTCGAGAGTAGCTTCCTGGGAGGCCAGGGGATGGGTCGCCCTCGTCGCATGGCACAGCAAGCCTCTCCCTTCGCAGACGCTCTGTCTGACATCAGCTTCATTGACATCGAATAAGGAATAAACAATGGCTTTCGTCCTTCCCGCTGGAGACTACGAGAGAGCCCTTCGCATGGCGGGGGCTTCTAACTTTATGGAAGCGCTGGAAGCCGGCATCGACAGGGGGATGCAGCGTCAGGCCATGCGGGAGAAGGCTGCTCGCGATAGAGAGCTTTACTACCGGGCGCTTGAAGACCAGGACGCTCCTCTCCTGTCTCCGGTAGACCTAGCTCCTGAAGATGTCACGATGGCAGACCTCCTTGCTGGTGTTGATACGGCGGCTGCTGCTGAGTTGGCCCAGGAGGCTCGGGTTGCTGGAGCGATGGAGCAGGCTCTTAGTGGGGCGGGGGCGATGGGCACTAGTGGGGCGATGGGTGCTGCGCCTAGCACTGGCGCTGGCACGGCTCGTGCCGCTACTCCAAAGGCAGCTACTGCCCCGCCGCCTGCTGCTTCTGAGCCATCGCGGGGTCGCACGACAGTTGTCTTCCCTGAGAGTGAAGTGGGGGTTATTTCTGCAATTCGTCCTACCCAAGCACCCGCAGCGCCCGCTGTGGCTGCTGAAGTTCCGGCTGCTGGAGCGACCACTAGCGCGACTGCTGACTCTCGGCAGAAGGCTCTTGATGAGTACCGAATGGCAGAGGCTGCTCACAATGAGGCCCTTAGAAGGGGTGATAAGGATGTGCAAGCTACGAAGGCTCGCCTAGACGAGGCATCCAGAGCTTACAAGATGCTCGACCCATCTGTTCAGGAACAGGCGTCTACCCTTGAGCGCGCTCTTGCCGCTGACGCAAGCTACCAGTCTCAAACCAGAGGAGACCTAGCCCCATCTCTAGACAACCGAAAGTTAGAGCTTGGCGCAAATGTTAGGCGAGCAAGGACTGCTTTAGAGCAGGCGCTTGATGCGGTTTCTATCCCTCCGAGTGAAGAGGCTGACAGGGAAAGCGCTCTTGAGCGGATAATCCGTGGGGCGGTTAGCGCTGCGAACGCCATGTATCCTTCGGTCCCGCCTTCGTCAGCCGTGCAGGCTGCGGCTATTGGCCCTGTGGCTTTGATGGCGGCGCAAGAGGCCAGTAGAGGCGCTCTCCCTGGCGCTGGTGAGATGGCTGGAGTCAGCACCGCAGACCAGCGAATGTCTGACGCTGTGCGCTCGCCCCAGCCTTCGCCAGTGGAGCGTACGCGGGCGAGGCTTCGGGACTCGACTGAGTTCGGCGTCCCCCTTTCCGCCCTTGATGAGGCTCTCGCGCCACGGGTTGCTAGCTCCCTTGGTGAAACCATTGATGAGACTAGGCGGCAGGAACAGCGTCGTCTCCAAGGCATCGAAGAGAATGCTCTTGGCGCTGGCTCGATGGCTCCTGGCGACCTTGGGTTTGGGGCTACTCCTGGCACTCCGCTTGATCAGGCTGTTGCTGATCAGCAAGAAGTGACTGAACAGGCTGCTGTTGCTGAGCCTGAGGTCCCTGCTCAGACTGCTGAGACAAAGATTGAGGGCACGGACTCTAAGGGCAACAAGTACACGGTTGTCGCTGGAGACACGGTAAGCGGGCTTGCCAACCAGTACGGCACTTCTGTGCAGGCCATCTTTAACGCTAACAAGGGCCTCTTTACTGAGAAGGACGGTACTCCGCGAGCCTTTGTCGGGCGTGGCGGTAAGCGACTTCTTGAGGGCGTGGACTACATTGAGATTGGCGACGAGCTTGTTATCCCGAGTGGCAAGGGCCTTAAGGATGGCGGGGAGCCAGGTCCTATTGACCCTCGACCATTGACCACTGGCACTGGACCTAGCGGTGAAGTGACTAGCTCAGAGGGCGTCCTTGCAAGGCTCCAGCGAGCGACTAAGAACAACGCTGAGCTTAAGTCGAGACTTGAGGCAGAGCAGAGGAAGAACCCGACCTCCCTCCTCAACCCGTTCACCCGCTTTGGGCGAGACATTACTTACACTCCTGCTCTTGAGGCTGTGTCTCGTGCCATGCTTCGCGCTAAGCGCGGAGACTTTGGCCTTATCAATAACTTGGCTGGGCGACCTGTCCGCAACGATGAGGTCATGGGCCTTTACAACGAATACCAGGATTTCGTTCGTGGAGCTAAGGGCAACGCTAAGCAGATCGTCATCAACCGCGCTATCCGAGAGAAGCAGAAGGCGCTCGCTGAGAAGACTGCCTCTGAGAACGCGATTGCAGCTTTGTTCACTGAGCAGCTTGTTCGCAACGGGATGAGTGCGAGAGAGGCGCAGACTATTGCGGGGCACGCATCCACCATCCAGGACAAGAACATCCGGTCTCAGTTCCTCCGTGGTTACCAGCAGCTTGGTGCTGACAAGCGGAAGGTCGCCCTCGCTAGGATTAAGTCCAACTTGGCTGCGACTGCGAAGGGTGTTGACCCGCTGAAGTCTGCGACTGGGGACCTAAAAATTGCTCAGGTAATCAGTGCTAGGGAAGATCAAGAGAAAGCAGTCAGGTCCATCTTGGGCCTAATTGGCAATCGGGCTAAAGACCTTAAGGATGGTGGGCCTGCGATTTCTAGGTACCTAATCATGTCTAGGGACCCGGACTACCCGGTTCCTGTTCTGGACAGGGGGAAATTAGACGACTTGGTCGAGTCGGGCCAGATGGACAAGGCTAAGGCAGACGAGTTTAAGGGAGAGTACGACGCCTGGTTTAGTAGCATTGAGCCTCTTACGACTGACCTGGAAACAGCTAGGCAGCAGGTAACGATTTTCAAGAAGATGGAGAACGCGATGGTTCCATTCTTGAAACAGGAGAGGCAGGCGCTAGAGGCTGGCGGTGAGGTGGAAGACCTTGGGGAGGCCCCGGAGGGTTACATGAGGGCTCGACGCCCAGGCACCAACGAGGTGTACGACATCCCGATTGTTGACGGAAAGCAGGGTCCGGTTGAATCTTGGATTCCTGTTGAAGTAGGCCAGGGGTAAGGGACATGGCGGTCGAGGTTGATTGGAGCGTTCTTGACAGCCCCCCTGCCGAAGCTGAGGTCCCTGAGAGCGAGGCTGTTGAGGTTTCTGGGGCTGCTCCTGTAATCGACTGGGGTGTCCTTGACGAAGAGAAGCCTCAGGAGGCCCCGGCCTTAGAGCCTGCTCCAGCAATGCCAGAGGCAAAGGCTGAAGCCGACAAGGGGGTTGAGGTTGATTGGAGTGTTCTCGACGGTGAGGAAGCTCTAGCTCAGCCTGTTCGCAGAATTCCAGGCACTCCGATCCGAGTCCCAATGCCCCAGCCTTCTGCGGGTATGACGACATCAGAGAGGCTTTCGTTTGAGGCTTCTGGAGCCACAGCGCCTGAGGTCCCAGGGCTTGAGTTCGCTGGAGCTAGGCTCTCTCAGCTACCGGAAGAGCTTACGATTAAGCCTCCTGAAGACATCAAGAAGCGGTCAAAGAGGCTTACTGGTGAGGAGCTTGAGGTTAAGTGGGCTGAAACTGCTTACGTCTACAACAGACTAGATAACCCTTCAGAGAGGGTTAAGGTCCTTGCTGACTTCTTCTACGCCTGGGACCCAGAGGTCGCGGAACGGTTTGGCCTTAAGGAAGATGGCACTGTTGAGGCTGAGGGAATCTGGTGGGCCTTTGACCAGTTCGACAAGTGGTTCCCAACAGAGCGACCCCTTCGCGCTGCTATCAACTCTCTTTACGATCTTCGCAAGTGGTACTCAGCAGCAGACCTTTCTGACGACATTGAGAGACCAAAGTTTGATGACGTTGCACGGATGCTTTACCGCAACTGGGAGCAAGACAAGGGAAGCTTTGAAGACGGAGAGAAGGCGTTTAAGAGCCTTGGCATGTACCTCAGTGGGCTCGCCCTTGGGGGGACTGATGAGGAGAAAGCTAAGGCCCTATTTGAGCTAGACGCAAATTGGGACCAGTCAGCCGACAGTACGGCTAAGGCAATTACTTCGTTTGGCTGGAGCGCGGCTAAGCCAGCAATCAAAGCGCTTACGGGGGCAAATGAAGAGCAGTTCCAGAGAGCAAAGGATGAGGCCGTAGCCCAGGGTGAGGGTGGTCACATGGTGATTGGTCTTGGTGGCCTAATGCTTGGGGACACCATCCGGGGCATCACCAACCTAGCCTCTGGGAAAGCTGCAACCTCCTTAGCCCCAGAGGCTGAAGAGGCGATCAAGGACTTGATGACGGGTGGTGTTGACCTGACAGAGCAGGGCAAGCTTGCTATCGCCTCCCACGCTGACGACCTCCAGACTCAGGCTCGCCGCGTTCTTATGAGCGACATCGTTGAGGCCAACCCAGCGATGGACCTGTCTAGGCTCTCTAAAATATCTAAGCAGATTGACGAGACTGAGGACCTGATAGAGACGTATGAGACAAGCGCTGTCGTTAGGCCAGACTTTGCAGAGGCTGAGCTTCCGGCCTTGCGGGAGCTAAAGGACACTCTGGACGAGCAGTTCTACAGCGTTTACGACGAGCTAAAGCCTAAGGATGTTAAGCGAAAGGGTGGCGTAGTTAGTGGGGTCTCGTCGCTTCTTCCGGCAAAGTCTGCTGAGAAAGCCATTAAGTCTAGGCTTCGCATTCTTGCTGCGATGGACATGAACGACGCTGTTGACGTTGCTTTCAAGTACAACGCTCCGCTGGCTGGCATCGACTCTCTTAAGGTGTTCACGAGGCTTCGGCACATAGCTAAGTCAAACGACATCCCGATGAACCAAATGGACAAGGCGTGGGCAGACGCGGCCTTGCGGGCTGATGCGCGAGGCGAAGTCTTAGTTAAGGGCGTCCCAGAGATGTCCGCAGGCGAGCTTCTTAGGGTCAACGGAGTCTCTAAAACTCCTGAGGTTGCAGACATCTACAGGCGCGCTCTCAAGGGAGAGTTCGGTGATGCAGCTAGGGTTTCTGCTCAGCGTCCTGAGTACAACGCACTTGAGACCCTGCTCTCTCGTGGGGTTAAGGGAGTTCCTAGCTTCAGCGACCTGAAGAAGACTGCAAAGGAAGGGCTTGAGAACCAGACAAAGGTGTTCCGAGACCTTAAGGACGCAGCGAGGATGCGTGCTGCTGCTGATGGCACCACCGTTGTAGGCCGTGCAGCGCGGCGTGCTGGCGAGACGATTGCCTCTGCGATTCCAGGGGCGAGCAAGGCCGCGAAGACCGCTGATGGCCGAATCATGCGGGCTCAGAGCCTAGTAGACAACATCTCCCCAGTGGGCTTCTTGGTTGCCCACAAGATTGCTGGCATCGGCGGTGTAGGGGCAGCCTTTGACAAGCTTCGTAGGGCTGTCAACGGGATGATGCACTTGCGTGGTCCTGCCAGGGTTCAGGCTTACACCACTCAAGTCGATGGCTTTACTCGGCAGATTGACCGACGACACCTTGTCCATCCTGGCCTTCACTACAAAGCTCAGAAGGCGGAGCGACAAAGGCTACGCAATGCGAGCGCTCTCCGCTCCAGGTTGCCAGAGGTAGAGCGCAAGCTTGCCACCATCACAACCAACAAAGCCATCCTAAGGATTGCCCGTGACTACATTGAGCGTGGCTGGATAGACGAGACTGAGTTGGCCCAGCTTGAGCAGGAGCTTTACACGGCGGCTGCTTTCAGAGAGTTGACTGGAGTCATTGAATCAGTTGAGGCTCTGTTTAGTCTTCAGAAGGTTGGGACTCCAGGAGCTAAGCCCCTTGGTGATCTTAGTGTCATCTCGCCAGAGGACACCAGGAGAGCGGTTGAGTCTCTGCGCCACCTCAAGACTGTCAACATTGGCGACAACCCAGCGTTCGACCCAGAGGCTCTAGACGCCCTGGCTTCAGACATTGTCGCTTACGGGGACGCTGTCGAGGCTGACCTTCTTGTTCCGCTTGCTGAGCGCAGAAGGATGAAGGTCGGTGGAGAGGCTGAGGCAGAGAGGCTTGACAGGCTTAGGAATGTAAAGAAGCAGCTTGGGACTTTCGCCAGTGTTTACGAGGGAGTCCTTAAGGGCAACCTGGGGACAAGGACAGAGCTTTCCATCGCTAAGATGGCTGACTCGTATACGCCAGAAATCACAAGGCTTCAGGGTGACCTGATTGAGATTGAGAAGCGCCTCAACCAGACAAAGGACGATGTTGCTGAAGGCTTTGACGTAGACGCTGCGGTGGCAGAGGCGCTTGCTGGCGCTCGTGAGGCTTTGCCTGGAGCTAAGTTTGCCGAAGACGTACTCCCTGTTGCTGATGAGATTGTGGAGTCTGCTGAGTCCACTGTCCCAAACTGGAAGAAGCCCTTTGAAGAATCTGGCTTAACCAGGGACGTTTACGAGGCAGAGGTCATTGGCGCTATCAAAGCTGGCGAGGATGTCCCTGACTCTGTTGTCAATGCGCTGCCCTCCGCTAAGGTCGCCCAGCTTGAAGGCGAGCTTGAGCTTCTTGCCCGCTCTTTGGCTGAAGGCACAAAGGCTGCGGAAGGGGCCATTAAGAGCGCTGAGAAGGGAGCATACGGAGCAGTCGCTAGAAAGGCGGGGGTGGCCCAGAAGCAAGCTAAGGTTGCTGCCCGCACTGGTGTCCGCGCTAAGGGTGGGGCTAGCTCTATCCGTGCTTTGACTCGCCAAATCAAGGAAGCCAAGAGAAGGGCTAACTTTGCCATCCCTGTTGGCAGTAAGAACCGGCAACTCCTTGAAGCTACGAGACAGCTTTACCGAAGCAGGATGGCTGAAATCTCTGGGATCATCCGAGACGAAGCCACTCTTATGCGGCAGGAGACTGCTAACGCCATTGAAGGGTTGCTTGAGAACGTCATCCCCAGTGGCATCGTTAGCCCCGACGAGAGGAGACTGGTTGAGCAGGCTGTTGACGCCATCATGCAAACCATTTCTCCTAAGAGCCCGGAGATCCCTTCGGTCGGCAAAGAGAGAATCAACAAGACCTTTAGGAAGCTTCTTGACCCAGACACCCTAGAGAGAATCGCTAGGCGTCAGATAGAAGTAGACCGGATTAAAGACCCAAAGAAGCGCGCAACAGAGCAGGCGAAGCTTGACGATAAGAAGCTGAAGCTCTCAGAGAGCATCGAAGAACTCGTTGCTAGTGGCGTTAAGATGACCCCTCTTGACGCTGCCATCCACAGCATTTCACCTGTTGCCCGTAAGGCTACGGCTGGGATGCCTGGGAAGCGCCTTACACTTAAGGACATCAAGGAGCGTGCGGCGAAGGGGAGCCCTGAGCTAAAGGCTTTCATCCGTTCTCTGGACGACCTAGACAACGACCTTCGGCATCCAAAGGACATTCGCAGGAGTCTTGAGGCGACCGTAAGCTCTAGCTTCAACAACCTTGAGAAGGCTGCCTTTGACTTCCAGGACAAGCTGAGGGCCTTTGAGGCTTCCGAGTGGGCGAGGGGGCTCAAGGGGATGACGGTCTCTCAGCGCCATCGGGTCGCTAGGATTGTTCAGAACCCTAAGCACCACGACTTGATTGGCGGCAAGAAGATCCTTGTCTCTGAACTCCAGACTAAGCTGGCAAAGGTGTCCCAGGCCGCTAGGAAGCTAGAGCAAGAGGGCAAAGACAACAGCAGGCAGGTGCAGACTAAGGCTGACATCGAGGAGAAGCTTGCTCTTCTCGGTGACGCTGAGGAGTCCCAGCGGATTATCGACGCTGCCAGAGTCATGAAGAAGTTTTTTGACGACTGGAAGAAGGACCTTGAAGACGTTGGAGTTCTTAGCGACCTGGACGTTGATGAGTTCTTCTCTCGCGTCAACGTCGCTGGCTACATCCCTCATGTCCTTTCTTACGCAGGCGGTAAGAAGATTGCCGCTCTCAGGGCTAAGAACGCACTCCCCGGTAACTCAAGTCCTAACTTTGCGAGGCTTCGTAAGATCACCGGGACGATTGATGAGATTAACGACCGATTCCGTAGAGAGCTTGCGGAGAGCATCGTTGGGCATCAGGCGCTTCGTGGCGTGTACGGAGAGGCTGCTGCCAGAGCGGCTGAGGGTGGTTCGTTCAAAGAGTTTGCAGAAGAGGCGGCAGCGCAGGGCACGCTCAGGAGCTACGACGAGCTTGTCGATTCTGTAAACGTAGAGTTTGGCCTGGACTCTGTTTACGAGTTTTTTGAGACAGACCCTCTCGTCCTTATGGAGAGGTACAACTCTCAGGCAAGTCGCTCTGTCGCAGACGCAGTCTTTATCGAGGACATCCTAGACATCTTCCCGATGGGTCGTCAGTTCTCCCGTATCTACGGCAACAGGGCAGATGCAGACTACGCAGCTTCCCAGGCTGGCTACGTCAGGCTCGACAAGGTCAGCCACCTTGAGAGCATTCTTAGGACGCCGCTTCCTAAGAAGCTTAGAGAGTTTGAGCCGTACATCAGGCGTCGCCTCGACGAGGGTGTTTCGATGCCTGAGATCGTTACAGAGCTTAAGGCGTTCGATGTTGATGTAGACCCAGACATCGTAGCTTCAATGAGGGCACCGGATGTTTATGTCCCTGTGTCTGTTGGTGAGTACCTAAACTGGAAGAACACTTCAGACGCTGGCTATGCAGACTCCGCGTTTGGAAAGCTTGCCGACAGGATGCACTCGTGGATGAAGGCGCAGGCAACGATTGCTGCTTTCGCTCACATCATGAGAAACGTCATTGGCAACGTCGTCTCCACGGCCCAGGAGATTGGTTGGTCTGCAATCAACTGGCGGTATCAGCTTGCGGCTATACGGATTTGGGGAGACATCGGCTCTGCTGACGACATCATCCAGATTGGTAAGCACTCCCTAACGCGGGACGAGTGGCAGGGCATCTTCCGCGAGGCTGGCTTCTTCGAGACTCCGCTCTCTTCTGACTTCGCTTATGAGATGGGGAGAGGTGGTCTTAAGCAGATTCCCACCCTCAAAGACCTGGGAGTCCAGCTTGCGAGCACTGTCGCTGGGGCTGCTGCGGGCGCTGGTGTTGGAGCCCTGTTTGGCGTAGCTCCTGCGGCTGCGTTTGGCGGTGCGGCCCTGTCTCTCGCCGCCAGGAGAGCCCTGTGGTCTCCTAAGATTGTTAATGGCAACAGAAGCCTTACGAAGTTTGCCAAAGACACTATCGAAGAAATCAAAGCAGCCCCTGAAGAGGCTTTGTCTGGCGCTATCCCTGGCCTGCTGATTGGCTCTGCAACCGGCGGTGTGGGTGCAATCCTTGGGGCGGCTATCGGCGCGTCAACAATGTCTGACTACCTCAAGATGATGGGTGGGCTGAACGCTTCTATTGAAGCTCAGGCGCGCTTGTCTATGGGGATTGGCGCTATCGCTAAGGGCAAGAACTTTGACGAGGCCCTGGGCTCTGTTAATGCCGCACTTCGTGACTACTCAGACTTGACTCCGTTCGAGAAGAACGTCCTTCGCCGCGTCTTCTTCTTCTATACCTGGGAAGCTGGCAACCTTAAGTTCCAGCTTGATTGGCTACGTCGCAGGCCGAGAGCCGCTGCAATGGTCAGCAGGTTTATGAACGGGCTCTACAAGGAGCAGTTCACTGAAGAAGAAATCTCCATGATCCCTGAGAACTGGAGGTACAGAGTCATTCTGCGGACTGGCGCGAGCAAGATGATTGGCATCTCAGGGCTCCCGTTTGAGTCTGCCCTAGACATCCTTACTCGCGGGGAGCGCCCAGTCTTTGACGCGATGGTACAGAGGCTGCACCCTGTCCCCCTTACTGCGATGGAGTTCTTCATTGGAGGCGGCAAGAGCGTCTACTACGGGCGAGAGTGGCGCGACCTCACCAACGTAAGGCAGCTAAAGAACGCTCCTCCTGGTCTTAAGTGGGCGGTTGGTTTCCCGAAAGAGGGCGAAGAGACTTGGACTGAGGTCTACAAGGATGGAGTTGTTGTCGGACAGCGACCCGTCTATGTGGCTAAGAACCCCACCATCTTCTACTTGCTGCAAAGACTTCCTGGTTGGCGAGTGATGAACCAGTACATGGCGGTCGCTGCTGACACGTTTGACTCTTACGCGCTCGACGCAGGAGACGAGTCGGCAAAAGCAACGAACCTAGACAGGGCCTTGATGTTCGGTCTTGGGTACAGGTTTACGTCTGTAGATATGGAGACTATGGGGCAGATCGCTTCTGCGAAGCTTGAGCGAAAGCTTCTTGAAGAGCTTGACCGAGTCAACTCAAGGTCCGTCGTTGAGATGCGTAAGCTTCGTAAGGATTACAGTGCGCCTAAGCAGTGATTGTTGTAAGTAACTCTCGCTGATATTGTTCAGACATAACCCCATAGACCCACCGGCTATCTGTCGCTTGATAGCTGGACAAGGGGCAGGAGGAAGCGATGGCGTATAACGCAAAAGAGATCTGGATCCCTGTAGATAGAGTTGCTCACAGCGGCGTGGCGAACAACGCCACCACAACAGTTGCGCCAATTAAAGCGGGGCTGTCCAATGTTGACAGGGGCCTTCTTTACGGATGCCAGCTTACGGTCAGCGCAAGCAGCGGTGCTTCTCATAAGGCTACGGTCAAGGTGTACAGCGGGACTACCACCACTTACCTCCATT
>CERF01038977.1_pt1 | contig 10959 bp, 12 predicted proteins | sample 530961 | NCBI WGS metagenome assembly CERF01 (sample SAMEA2621151, study PRJEB7988) | marine metagenome | isolation source: saline water (ENVO:00002010), including
TATGATAGGATTCGTGGTCGGGATGGTGCGATAGCGGTTCGGAAATCACAAACCGAAGAACGCACCAACCTCAATACCTTGATAGAATCTGCAGCTAATGAAATATCAAAACTCCGTGATAAGAAATTAATTCTGAAAAAAGAACAGCTAAAGTTCGAGGCAGAAGTCGGACCGATAAAATATATCGCCGATCTAATCTATGGTGATCAGGCTAAAGAAATGATTGATGAGGCAGTTCGCGCTGTCATAATATTACTCGTTGTTGTGTTTGATCCACTCGCGATACTTTTGATTGTAGCAGCTGGTGGGATTGATGTTGCACCTAAACAACCGAAAAGAAAACTTAATTCTCCATTGCGAAATGGTAGAAATAAACGTAGAATGAGGAAAGGTACAGAGCGTTGGAAAGGTGATGCTGCTGAAATAATTAGCGGTGAAGATTGGCAAACGACTGAGAAAGTAACTATACAAAAGGAAAAGTGAATGAGTGATTTTTTTCGTCAGATGGTAAAAGATATTGGTGATGTTGATACACATATCGCCGAGGATGGTTTACATTCTTCTGAGTTTTCAGGAGCAATCGATACAGGTTCGTACATTCTAAACGCAGCATTGACTGGCAGTTTGTATGGTGGCGCACCCAATAATAAGATTACTGCGTTTGCTGGTGAGTCGGCAACTGGTAAGACTTTTTTCGTTTTAGGTATTGTTCGTCAGTTTCTAATCGATAATCCTGAGGGCGGTGTTTTCTATTATGACACTGAGGCAGCTGTTACAAAAGATATGATGAGCGACCGAGGTATCGATACCAGTCGTGTTATCGTATCTGAGCAAACTACAGTTCAGAGTTTCAGAACTCATGTCATGCGTACACTCGATCGATATCTAGAATCAGATGAGCGACCACCTATCCTATTCGTACTAGACTCGCTCGGTCAGCTTTCGACTGAGAAAGAAGTTTCGGACATCGCCGACGGTAAAGATACACGCGATATGACTCGTGCTCAGTTGTTGCGTGGAACGTTCCGTGCGCTATCATTGAAACTTGCTAAAGCTCGCGCACCTATGCTAGTGACTAATCATGTATTTGATGTGATTGGCTCTTACATGCCTATGAAAGATATGGGCGGTGGTGCAGGTCTGAAGTATGCAGCTTCTCAGATCGTTTTCTTATCTAAGAAAAAAGATAAGGATGGGACTGACGTTGTCGGTAATATTATTCACTGCCGTATGAATAAGAGTCGGTTCACGAAAGAAAACAAAATGGTTGATGTTCGTCTTTCGTATGACGAAGGGTTGGATCGTTATTATGGTTTGCTTGAACTTGCCGAAAAATATCAGATCATTAAGAAGGTCAGCACTCGCTATGAACTTCCTGATGGTACTAAACTGTTCGGCAAGCAAATCATGAAGGATCCCGAAAAGTATTTTACCGAGGATATGATGCATCAATTAGAGCTGGCTGCTGAAACTGAATTTAAATATGGAAAGGTTGGGATCGATGAAGTCGACGACACCCAGGAAAGTGAACTACAAGATTCGTGATGAAGACTCAGATGGACTCGCGGTTATTGAAATATTGGAAGATCCGTTCAGAGGCACTAAGTTTCATTTTGGTGAGGTTGGTTCGTTTGATACCGAAACGGAAGAAGTCGGAGTGAAATTTCAGTTTACCATAGACGAAGGAGATGATACACTAGAGAAAGATCCAAAGTTTCAAGAAGTGGTTGCCCATATACTTTACAGCATTGTGACGGATAATGAGAATAGAACAAACGATTCTACGACACCTAGTTCATAAAGAAAATTTTGCTAGAAAGGCACTCCCGTTTTTACGCGATGAGTATTTTTCTGATTCGAGTGAGAGACTAATATATCATCGGATCAACGAGTTCGTTCAAAAATATAATGATATCCCCTCTCGCGAGGCACTTGAGATCGATCTCGAACAAATAAAAAATCTATCAGAGGATCAGTACGGTGGTTGTGTTGATATCATAAAATCTTTAGAGGAGCCTGAGCCTGTTGATGATCAATGGCTTATTGATGAAACAGAGAGGTTCTGTCAAGACCGAGCAATCTATAACGCTATCATGGACAGCATCGGTATCATCGATGGCAAAGACAAAGATAGAACTAAAGGTAGCATTCCAGAAATACTAACCTCTGCGCTGGCTGTTTCTTTTGACAGCCATATCGGTCATGACTTTCTCGAAGATTATGAGGATCGGTTTGATTTTTATCACAGGGTTGAGGAACGCATTCCTTTCGATCTTGAGATGCTCAATACAATCACACGCGGTGGTCTTCCTCGTAAATCTCTCAATATTATCCTAGCTGGCACAGGTGTCGGTAAAACACTGGCGATGTGTCATATGGCTGCATCTAATCTTGTGCTCGGTAAGAATGTATTGTACATTACTATGGAGATGGCTGAAGAAAAGATCGCTGAGAGAATCGATGCGAATCTTCTTAATGTTGCGGTTGATGAGCTAGCACAGTTGCCGAAAAATAGTTATGAAAAGAAAGTTGAGCGTGTTCGTAATAAGACAGTTGGTAAACTGATTATCAAAGAGTTTCCTACTGCCTCAGCGCATGTGGGTCATCTCAGACATCTGCTCAACGAGCTTCAACTCAAGCGATCGTTCGTTCCCGATATTATCTACATCGACTATCTAAATATTTGTTTATCGGCTCGGATCAAAGCAGGTGCGAATGTTAATAGCTACACGTATGTCAAAGCGATCGCCGAAGAACTACGTGGCTTGGCTGTTGAAAAAAATCTACCAATCGTATCGGCAACTCAAACAACTCGTACAGGTTACAGCAACTCAGATCCTGGTCTCGAGGATACCTCCGAGTCTTTCGGTTTGCCAGCGACCGCTGACTTCATGATTGCGTTAGTTTCTTCGGACCAGCTATCAGATCTCAATCAGATCATGATCAAGCAACTTAAAAACCGCTACAATGACCCAACAATAAATAGAAGGTTCGTAGTTGGAGTTGATCGCGCTAAAATGAGGATGTATGATTTAGATGATTCGGCTCAGTCAACGTCTGAGGATAAACCATTGATGGATACAACATCATTCGGTCAGCGAGCAGAAGAAGATGATAATATGAAGTGGATGACGAAAATTGCAGGAAGAAAGGATTTTAGTAAGTTAAGAGCATGAATATACAAGAAGCAATTGAAGATTTATTAGAAATGGAAGTTGACGATCGCGAAAGATTTCTCATGACATGTAAACTAGAAGCCTGTTCAGGTCACAATGATGGTTGGGTCATGGGACATTATCAAACATATTTAGATGCAGCAAAACATTTAGAGGATGCAAATTAATTATGGGCAAAACGTATCGCCGCACAAAAAACGTGTGGGAAGATGGAGACACTCGTGAAAGACGCAGCAAAAAGAAAGCAAAGAAAAAGCTCAAGTTGGCTGAACGACGTAGTCATGACAAACATCAAGTCTTTGACACATACGCAAGTTCCAGAGATAACAGTCCGCGGAAGCAATTTTAAAACTAGGAAAAAAGTTTTAATTGCTGCAGTTTGGATGCTCTATGATCAGCTTGGTAATAGAGTCGCACCGAATATCACATTAGAAATTGATCTAATCAAATTACTCATACATGATGAGGCAGTTTTCGGTGATTGTTTCGCTGCAGACAGTATGAGATACAACAGACCAAGATACTTTCAAATCAGATTGGATGCAGGTTTAAAACTGCCAGTTCTTCTTGAAACATTAGCGCACGAAATAGTTCATCTCAGGCAATACGCTAAAGATCAGCTGTATGAATACAGAAACGGAGACAGCCGATACGCTGGCAAACGATACCCAAAAGATTGTGAAGATCTACCATGGGAAGATGAAGCTCATGCACTGGAGCAGCACATTTATCACAGATACACTTCTCAATTATAAATAGGGAGAAGAGGAGATGATAGATGGCGTTCAGCAAACCTGCTTTACAGGAACAGCTTAAACCGTTCGGAAAGCTCAAAGTTGAAGGAAATCGATTCAAAGTTTTGTTGGCTGATGGATCGACTGCGGCACGCATAAATTTTCTTAACACTCTCCAAGATATATTACCCAACGCTGTAATTAAAAATGATAATACAAATTTCAGCTCTGTAGGATATATTCAGGTCGACCAGTTTAAAATTGCAGGAAAACCAGCTAAGAGACAAGGGGCTGGCTCTGCTGGACTAAAAAACGAAAATGTCTTTATCAACAGTATCAACAAAGCGATAAAAGATACAGGTGGTTCATTAGACGTTTGTTTGATCGGAGGAAATAATGTTAAGATCACGATCAAGCAGGTTTCAAAGGCTGTTGAAATGGGTAGACAAACATCAGACTACGCTAAGTCTGATGTTGATTTAATCCACGAAAATGGGATATATAAGATATCTCTGAAACAAGATAATGCTGAAATGTGGGAGTCGGCAGACACTCGATTTGGTGAAATGATAAGAACTAAAATAGATGAAGCTCAAAAACAAGGAAAGGTTAAACTTGAGCCAATAATGGCTGCTGGTGGTTCTGTTAAAAAAAATCAAGGAAAGACCGTTGTAAAAATAGTGCCAGAAAGTAAAGTTAGAATGTCACTAGCAGAGCAAAAGAGTGTTGTTTTCGGTAATGATATAAAAGAGGGCAAAGGTGCTGTTGTAAAGAAGACATTTAGCACTGCTGACTTTACTTACGAAAATGATTGTTTGTTTATTAAATGCTCGAAAATATATCGAAATATCCAAGATGTTAGAACTGCTGGTGAAACGCCAACAATATTAATACGTGCTGATTCTAACAGAAACAGTAAAAAATTAGGAATTGCTGGTCTCAGAATCATAGTCAATGTGGAAAACAATCGAACCCGACGTGCATTAGATTTAACATAAATTCCCTTTGGTATGGGTCATAGATAAGGTATAATAAGTCAATGCTTAAACTTCAAAGCTATCTCACCGAGCAAAAGAATGTTCACATGGAGCACCTCGAAGATCTGGTGCTGAACAAAGGTATTGTCGGTGCACGTGAGATATTTGCATTCCTGACCTCACTTGGTGAGATGCTTGGCGGCAATAGCAAAAGCAGTATGAAAGCCACTGTCAAGTGGGATGGTGCACCTGCTATCTTTATGGGTGTTGATCCTGCTGACAAAAAGTTCTTCGTTGCGAAGAAAGGTTTGTTCAACAAAACTCCTAAGATGTACAAAACGAATGCTGAGATCGATGCTGATATATCTGGCTCTCTCAACGCAAAGTTCAAAACTGCTCTCGCTGAGTTTGCGAAACTTGGTTTGAAGAGTGGTGTCGTTCAGGGCGATATGATGTTCACCAGTGGTGATGTCAATACCGAAACAATCGAGGGCAAAAAGTATTACACGTTCCAACCCAACACGATTGTATATGCAGTTCCTATCAATACACCTTTGGGTCGCCAAATCAAACGATCAAAGATTGGTGTCGTTTGGCATACAACATACGAGGGAAAAGATATTCAATCAATGCGTGCATCGTTTGGTAAAGGTATTGTTCGTCGGTTGAGAAAGAGCAGCTCGGTTTGGATGGATGATGCAACTTATCGTGATGTATCTGGTCAGGCGACTATGACTGCTGCTGAAACGAAAGAGTTCCGTGGTCACGTTTCTGCAGCTGGCAGATTACTTCGCACGATTCCTACTAAAGCACTGGCGACGATAGCGGATAACGAACAGCTCTTGATGATGGTCAAGACGTACAACAATACAAAGGTCCGAGCTGGTGAACCTATAAAAAATACAACTGCTCATGCTCGTGGTCTGATTACATATCTCGACGCTAAGTTCAAAGCAGAGGAAGACAAACGTAAAACCGAAAAAGGCAAGCAAGGTGTTCGTGATAGAAAGAAAGAAGTCATGGGACCTTTGCTGACTGTTCCTGTATCCCAGCTCGCTGCGATATTTGATTTCATGAATACCATTGTAGACGCTAAAGCAATCATCGTTCGTAAAATGAATCAGGCGGCATCGGTCGGTACATTCTTAAGAACGAAAAAGGGATTTAGAGTTACAGCACCTGAAGGATATGTTGCTATCGATAAATCTAAAGGGGGAGCAGTAAAGCTGGTCGACCGACTAGAGTTCAGTCGAGCGAACTTTTCTGCCGATGTTCTTAAGGGATGGTAGAAAAGATAAAGAGCGGCGACAGATATATTGTAATGGTGAACGGTAAAATAATGTTTCATGGCAGCACCGAAAATGCTGCTAAGTTTGCTAAAAGTATAAATAACAGGATAGATAGATCTAATTCGGAGGAAAAAAATGCCATATCAGATTCTAACGCCTGAGGGCTGGAGAAATATTCTACCTGAGCATAAAGGCGATAAACCTCACAAACACCCTCACGAGGAAAAAACTGAGTCAGAAAACCCTGCGAACTCTTGGCATCTTTGTGCTAAGAATGTAGTTCATGAACAGTGGGGCGAGGGTATTTGTGTTCCCGAACTTCATGCTGACCCTGATCAAGATGGTAAGGTTGCTTGGTACGACGTTGTGTTCGAGCACGGTTTGGAAAGAAAGGTAATGATCGAAAAGCTACAGGTTACGAAAGCTGAGGATCATATGCATAAGGGCAAAAAAGAAAAAAAGAAAATTGCAGAACAGGTTATTTCAGACTATAGTAAGAAAAATATGGTTCACCATATTACACATGATGAAGATGGTGATGCTGGTAAAAAAATGCCAAGTTCTGATCATGCTCACATAAAGAACACTAAACCCACTGCATCAAATATTAAAGATAGAGATGGTGTTCCTCACGATGTTTATCATCATCCGAAAGGTCATACTCTTATTAATAGGAAAGATCCTAATATGGGTCATTACGCGATGCGCCTAAGTGGCCACCATCATCCACAAAAGGTGATAAAATCATATGACAAATATAATAGTGGTGAGCATTCTTAAAGTTTAAACCACAATGCGATAAGCTCAAGGGAAACTCGCATAGCAGTAAGTCTAAGGAAAACCTGCGATGAAGAAAGCAACGATAACATTTGGTAGGATGAATCCTCCTACCGTCGGGCATGAAAAGCTCGTTAACAAGGTTATCGCAGTTGCACGCACAAAACGATCAGAACCTCGTGTATATCTTTCTCATACGCAAAATCCTAAGAAAGATCCCTTAAAGTATTCTCAGAAAATAAAAAATGCACGCGCTGCATTCGGCAACGTCGTGAAGCAATCAAACATAAAGAACATCGTTGGAATTATGCAGTCTTTGGAAAAAGAGGGCATAGAAGAGATCACGATGGTTGTCGGTTCTGATCGTGTATCTAACTTCAGAACCTTTCTAAACAAGTACAACGGCAAAGACTATAACTTCAAAAAAATTACAGTGGTATCAGCTGGCACTCGTGATCCTGATGATGCTGGTGTTGCTGGAATGAGTGGAACTAAAATGCGTCAGTTGGCTGCAACTGGTAAAGAAAAAGAGTTCGCTGACGGTGCTCCCTCAGGATTATCTGTAGCACAAAAGAAAACACTCTACAAGGATGTGAGAAAAGGAATGAACATACGAGAAGAAGTAGAACTGCTCGAGGCAGAGTTCAAAGATAAGGATCTTGAAAATTATATCAAGAGAGCGCAATATCAAGATTTCGAACCTACAGTCGATGATGTTGTTTTAGCTAAACATATCTTTCAACAAGACGACGATGAACTCGAGGAAGACGAAGAGGAATTAAACGAGAGAAAGCCACTCACGTTTCAGCAGAGACAAAAGATAGCAATTCGCATGAAGCGACTCGCTCCAAGAATGAAGCGTCTTCGAGCTATCAAGAAAAAACGTATGGCAACTCCCGATCGTCTTAAATATCGTGCGCGCAAAGCTGCTTTGAATATCCTTCGTCGCCGAGCTGCTGGCTCTCGTGGCGCGAAGTATGCATCTCTGAGCCGAACCGATAAAATTAATATCGACAGACAACTCAATAACAGGTACAAAGGTCCAGCACTTCGTAAGATAGTCGATCGTTTTTCTAGACGTATGTTACCAATGATTAGAAGAAAAGAAATGGAAAGACTGAAAAAAGCAAGGTCAGCTAAAAAAGAAGAAATCGATATTCGATTTGAAACTTTTTTATCTGAAGAAACTTATAAGGGTGTTGATATAGGCAACTGGGTATATGAGGGTCCGAAAGATTTTGTTAAGAAACTGATTGATGAGTTCGGCAAGCCAGACTATATTGAAAAGAACCCAGAAAGTGGAGAGGCATACTCTGCTGTGTTCAAGAACATAGATGGTTTCGATTTCGTTCGTATAGTAGATTCAAACACTAATAAGCTGCACCCATATCCTGCAAAAATATATGTAGAGGGTGGTTTATATTTCAAAGTTCCACAAGAAATGGTTGGAAAGTTGAAGGAGGCATCCCCAACAATTATAATCGATGAACTGAACGGATTTGTTATAGGAAAATGTGCGAGCTTGACCATATGTGCCGCAACGTTGCAATTTGTTATCGATGCTGTCAACGGTGACGCACCTGCGACAAGGGAAGAGTATGATAAGAGACTTCGAAAAATTATCGATGATGGTAAGACTGATCCAGAAATACCATGGTGGGAAAATAAACTAAATGAATCGGTGATACTCGAAAAAGAAGACAGCGATATCGGCGATCGTAAAGGGAAACAACCAGCGCAGTATCACAGTGGCTTGAAAGTTTCAACAAAGAAAAAGAGAGACACTCAGTTTCAACGTCAGGCTAAAATGAAAGACGATGACCCACGTGCATATAAGAAGGCTCCTGGTGACTCCGCTAAAACTAAACCATCACAATATACAACGAGGTACAAGCAAATGTATGGAGAGGATATCGATAAGGAGTTCGAAACATTCCTTGAGCAATCATCTGCGCTTGATAGACTAAAGAAGTTCGATAAGTCGCGAGAGGCTGCAGGAAAAAAGCCAATCTTCACTCCAAGTAAACCAACCACCTTTGTGAAGATGAAGAAACCTGGATTGATGACCACAATGAATGTTCCTGACCATGAGGTTGACAAATATAAGAAGAAAGGTTTCAATGTACATAGTGAGGAAAATATCGATACAAAGTTTGAACAGTTTCTCGAGTACACAGTAACCCCATCGAGCCATTTAGCACCAACCTCTGCACCAAGAGATATCATTCCTTCGGTATTTGCTTCCGATGATGAGGATCCAAGTGACAAGGCTTCACGAAAGAGCAAGGTTGATATTTTGTTGCGTCTCGGTTTAGTGCCGAAAGATGAAATACAAAAGTATCGACGTGCGCTTCGTAATAGAGACACTGCTCTTAAGAATCCTGATTTGCGAAAGAAGCTCGATAATTTGCTAGACAAGCTGCTCGACTTTTCCACCAGCGACTCTGCTGTTTATCAGAAGTTACGCAGGTCAGTGACGCAAGAGGATATTGAGCGTCGTGCTGATGTCAGAATGATAAAGGTTAAGATGCCTGATGGTCGAGTGGTTTTCAAGAAAGATAGAAAAGAAATCAAAGTCGGCGATGTTCGTGAGGATGAGGCTCTCATGAAAAAGCATGATAATGAAAAAGAGCGGTTGAAACTTCGCCATGCTCGAGAAAAAGGTGCGGCAAAAGTTCGTGCGATTCGGCGTGATAATTTGAAAGATGAGGTTGAACTTGATGAGAAAGCTCTGAAGGGTTTACAAAACAAAGCTGAAAAATCTGGTATCCCATATGGTATCTTGAAACAAGTTTACAACCGAGGTATGGCTGCTTGGAAAACAGGTCATCGCCCAGGAGCAAGTCAGCAACAATGGGCGTATGCTCGCGTGAACTCTTTCATCACAGGTGGTAAAACTAGAACGACTGCTGATAAAGATCTTTGGGCAAAGGCAAGCGCAGCTCGAGCTAGGAAGAGAAAATAATGCTTTCGTTCGTTTCGTTCATAGAGTTAACAGAAGAGCCGAGGATTCCTAGGAAGCCTGGACAACCAGCTGGCTCAGACAAACACTCTGATTTGTATACGGACGAAAATCCAAAGGGAACTATCAAGGGGTTGAAGTTTGCGACAACAGCTGATGCGAAAGCGAGTGTGGCTAAGATCAAAAAATCAGGTCGATCTCATGCTCATAAAATACAGGCAGCGATAGCTATGGAGCAAAGAGCTAGAGTCATGGGTAAAACTGCAGCTGCAAACGTATATCGTGCATACATAAATAAGATGAAGAAGAAAACGAAAGAGATGCGAGATGGGTAAAAAGCTAAAATCATTCAAGCAATACAGCAGCGGTGAGATGGGTATAGGTTCTGATGAACTAGCCAACAAATACAAACGCGACACTCCTGGTCAAGAAGAGGGTCATGCTGTTGCTTCTTTTTCAGCAGATAAACCTGAGCTTTCGCCAACTGCCAGAGAGTCAGGATTGTACACTGCTAATGAAGCTGGACCTTGTTGGGATGGTTATAAGCAACTCGGTATGAAAAAAGGTAAGAGTGGAAAACCTGTGCCGAACTGTGTGAAAGAATCACAGCCCAATAAATTTGATTCAAGCACTGTTCTTATTTTCCGTAGGAATCCAAACACAGGTGAAATGAAAGAGATGCGCATCGATAAAATAAAAGTCAACGAATATCTATCGAGAGGATGGGCAAGGAAATGAAAACCTTCAGGCAATATGTCTTAGAGCAAGCAGAGCCGTGTTGTGAAGGTTGTGCTGATGATGACATAATCGAGCAAGCTGAGTATCAGGGTCGGAAAGTAAAACTTAACAACCCAACTCGCTCCGATAACCCCAAGTCCAAGCGCATGGTTTACGTGCGCAATGATAAGGGAAACGTTGTTAAGGTTTACTTCGGCGACCCTAATCTCGAAATCAAGCGCGACGATCCTGCTCGTCGTAAAAATTTTAGAGCGCGGCATAACTGCGATAACCCTGGACCAAAATATAAAGCACGTTATTGGTCTT
>CERF01041348.1_pt1 | contig 10891 bp, 19 predicted proteins | sample 530961 | NCBI WGS metagenome assembly CERF01 (sample SAMEA2621151, study PRJEB7988) | marine metagenome | isolation source: saline water (ENVO:00002010), including
TAGAGCATTAGCCTTCTAAGCTAACGGTCGAAGGTTCGAATCCTTCCCGGTTCACTAACTTAAAATAAAATTACTACTATGAATAAATTTAACGAAAACGGAAAAATGATTTACCACCACCCATGGAGAATGCTCCAGCACTTTGTAGAAGACATGAAAGGTACAACTTCTACATTAAAGAAAAAAGAAATAATTGAAAGATACTCTGAAAATGAGTTTGTAAAGAAATGTCTAAGATATACTCTTGACCCATTCAAGATGTATTATGTTACTAGTAAAAATATTAAAAAGCTAGGGGAGAAATATCGTTCAGCTGAAGCTTATGAAAATATATTTGAGCTATTAGACGATTTAGATAAAAGAGTTATCACTGGCCACGAGGCAATATCAGAGGTAAATGCTTTTTGCGAAAACAAAGAAAAATTCGTTACAGATCTTGTTCATTCTATTATAGACAAGAATCTTCAAATCAGAGCTAATGCTAAATTGATAAACAAAGTAATTCCTGGATTGATTCCTACATTCGAGTTAGCTCTTGCCAATTCTTATGATCCTAAACATGTAAACTTACAAGAAGAAACTTGGTTAGCTTCTAGAAAATTAGATGGCGTTAGATGTATTGCTATCTGCGATTCTAATGGTAACGTTAAGTTACATTCTAGAGCTGGTAAAGAATTTGATACATTAGATAATGTTAAAAAAGAATTAATTCAGATAATGAAACCTAATACTGTATGGGATGGAGAGATTTGTATTTTAGATAAAGAGGGTAATGAATCTTTCCAAGGTATTATGAAAGAGATACGTAGAAAAGATCATACTATACCAAACCCTACATTTTTAGTTTTCGATACTTTAACATTGGAAGAATTTAATTCTGGTACAAGCACTAGGAAGCTGTCAGAAAGACAATTAATTACGCTTAAAGGTTTCGATACTTTACAAGCTTTGGAAATGACTAAAGTAGATAGCTTTGAACAAATACAATCAATGGCTGATGAAGCAGATTCATTAGGGCACGAAGGTATTATGATTCGTAAAGATTGTGAATACAAAGGTAAGCGTTCTAATGATATTCTTAAAGTAAAGAAAATGCACGATGAAGAATATGAAATAGTTGGTTTTGATTTTGCTGATCATAGGGTTATTGAAAATGGCAAAGAAGTAAAAGAAAGAATGCTATCTCAAATATACATTGAGCACAAAGGAAACAAGGTTGGAGTTGGATCTGGCTTTTCAAAAGAGCAAAGAAGATACTACACTAAAAACTTTGATGAGCTTACAGGAAAGACAGCTACTATCCAGTACTTTGAAGAAACCTTAAACGAGGATGGACTATACTCTTTAAGATTCCCAGTTGTAAAACATATATACAACAACGGTAGAAATTGTTAATAACTTTTTCAAAATAGTCCTCAAAAAATTTCGATAAGTCGATTTTTTTGATTATATTTATATATAAATAATTAACTAATAATAAATGACAAATAAGAAAATTTTATACATTGATATGGATGGAGTCCTTTGTGACTTCGATAGTAAAGCTGCTATGTCACCAAAACATATCAAAGATAAATATGGTGATAATCTTCATCGAGTTCCTGGGTTCTATAGAGATCTCCAACCTCTGCCAGGTGCAATTAAAGCTTACAAAGAATTATGCAAACACTATGATGTTTATATTGCTTCAACACCAAGTTGGAGTAATCCTTCATGCTGGATAGATAAGAGACTTTGGGTTCAACAATATCTCGGACAAGATGCTTACAAAAAGCTTATACTAACAAGTAACAAAGGGTTACTTAAAGGTACTGATGATGAGGGTGAACCTTATACATTAATCGACGACAATACATGGAATGGAGTTGAAGATTTCCAAGGAGATCATATACACTTCGGAACTGATGTCAATGCTATGAACTGGGACGATGTCCTTAAATTACTTTTGCCTAATGTTTAGATCTTGGACTACAGAAGAAATATTATTATTAGATCAAGCTGTTAAGAATCACTTAACTACTGAAGATATTTATGAGCTTGCTAAATTGATTGATAGATCATATCAAGCAACTAGAAAGAAAATATTAGAGATTGCTAATATCATTCCTTCTAGCAGATTAGTTAAAGTGTTAAGAAGGAATGGTCAGTTAACTTATGATGAAACCTCAGATTTTCCTAAAGATATAGATCATAGTTATATACCACCTGTAATATTCAATGATGTTCTTAAAATGCGCAAGAAGAAGCTTAAACCAGGCGACAAGGTGTTGATCCGAACGATAGAACAAATTAAAGGTATGACAGAGTTTGAAACTGATGGTGCTTTCAATTATGCTGATAAAATTATTACGGTCGGATTGGTTTCTGGTAAATCTTTTTATGCAATAGAAGATGACAATGATTATCCTATAAGGTTCCATTTAGATTTAGTTAAAGATATTTATTATAAAGTATGACAGACAAATCTATAAATATCGAAAAGATGATTGCACTCTTTAATCATATAGCAATGAGAGAAGGGTACAATATGATTGTAAACGAAATAGACCCTTTAAAGTTTTTTAGCTCTAAAGAAAAGTTTTACAACATGATTGACAAGATGATAGAGTATTATATAGAATCTGAAGAGTACGAGAAATGCGCAATATTGTTACAAATAAAAAAACAAAATGGTTGGAAAGAACCAAAGGTTATTACAAATTAATTACTAAAACATTTGGATAAGTCGAAAAAATTTATTATATTTAGTTAAAAACTTAAAATAAGTTATTACTCAATAATCTTAACTTAATATAACTTATTAACTAATATAAAATATAACTAATATAATATTATTACAAATAGGAATTGTATATAATATTTAAGGAGGTAAGCCGAAAATCCTTTTTAGAGTAGGCACATTTTAAAAATTATATGAAAAGATATAACAATAAATTTAGAAAGTTTGATAAGCGTACAAAGCATAATCAAAACAAACCGTTTGAACCAGGTAGATATGGTAAGAACTGGGGTAGTATTAAAGTTGAATTAGCAAAGGGTGCAAAAGCAATTAACCCTATACCACCTGCAACACAACCTATAATTGGTACGTTGATTGTTGGTAACATGAAAGTAGATATTACTTTCTCTGAAGCAAATAGAATTATGGAGGAGTTAAACGACGCCAAACATAGATACAATGTTGCTAGCAGAATGGGTATGTTAGATGCTACAACTGGTACTCCTAGTATTTATAGAGAAAGTTAAAAGGAGAAAGTTATGGAAAGTATATGGCTATTTATTATTGGATTGTTAGTTGGAAGTATTTCAATGTACATCTATATGAGAAAACAAGGAGTTGAACTAAAAGAATTATACACTGATAGTTTGCTTAAAAATAAATTCTTGAAAGAGCACGTTGAAAAATCTAAGCCAAGTAAGCCAAAGAATTGGAACAAGAAGAAAAGATACTATGGCAAATCAAAGCAACAATCTTAAAGAAACTGTTATTACTATTATTAGTGAATGGGGAAAAGAGTTCACTGGTAATAGTACAACAGTAGATAAATATGATAAAGTACTAAGTTTAATATCTTGCAATATTAAGTTATCTTCTGATAATAGAAATTTCGATTTAAAAGAAATGAGAATAGATAAATCTACTGTATTTAATTATAAGATGAAGTATTCAACTACTGGTAATATAAGTAAAAATGATATTTCAGAATTAAATACTATTTTTCAGAAACATAAGAAAATTGCAAAATTGCTTACTAGTAACTGATATTTATAATTGAATCGCTAGTACTTATATTAGCTGCATTTATGGACCCGGGTTCGACTCCCGGCATCTCCACTAAAAGATTTACACGATATGGGGATGATTGGTTTTGACAGAATGATAAGGGTATAAGGATGATTCACTGCAACAACTGGCAAACAAGTTGAATATGCAATGGCTGCCTAATTAGGTACCCAGAGCAAACGGTTAACAGGGACCACGTCGTAAAAGTCCCGGAGGTTAGAGGTAATAATATAAAGGAGTAATACTATGACACAAGATGAATGGAACAGTGCTGAAGAATATTTAGAAGGTTACATGTTAGATTTAACATACGAAATAGTTACTCAAAAAAGAAAATTAAAAGATCTAATAAATTCTGATGAAGAAGTAATATTATCTTACGACCCATTTTTAGTTGGAGAGATAGATCAAGTTTGGTTAATAGAAGATTTGATAGATTGGTATGTTGGCGAAGAGGAATACGAAAAATGCGCTGAGCTTTTAAAGTTGAAAATAAAAGTAGAAAAGGGTATTGTAGATTTAAGTAATATTATATACTTAAGAGATGAAGATTTTATAACTGCTCAAGAAGACAATGCAATAAAAGAGCTACTAAGAAATTTATTAGATAATAACTATAATAAAAATTAGTTATGAAAAAATATTTATTACCTATTACAATAGCACTATCGGCATTATCAGTATCTGGTTCTGCTGCATTTTATTCTGTGTTTGGTTTAAGTAAATTATTCGCCGGAGCTTCTTTTCAAGTAATAATAATGGCTGGTTCTTTGGAATTTGCTAAATTAGTTACAGCCTCTTTATTATATCAATACTGGAATACTATAAATAAGTTTATGAGGTTTTATTTATCTGTAGCAGTATTTGTTTTAATGGTAATTACTAGTGGAGGTATCTACGGTTTTCTATCTGGTGCTTATCAAGAGACTGCAACTAAGTCTGAATTTTTAGATAAATCATTATTAGTATTACAAACAAAGCAAAATAGGTTTGAAGAAAATAAAGCCGATTTAAATATAGAAAAAACTCAATTGAATAATACCATAAATGATTTAAGAACTTCTTTATCTAATCCAGCCCAAGTTCAATATGTAGATAGAGAGTCTGGGCAATTGATAACTACAACTTCTTCATCTACGAGAAAAGCTTTACAAAAAGAATTGCAAATAACAATAGAAGATAGAAATTCTATAAATCTAAAGCTAGAAGCTGTACAAGATTCTATTATGAGATTAGACAATGAATTGCTTGATTTAGAAATAGGTAACGAAGAACAAAGAGAATTAGGGCCATTAAAATATTTATCTGAAATAACAGGAAAAGAAATGAGTTCTGTAGTAAATTGGTTTTTGTTACTAATTATATTTGTATTTGATCCATTAGCAATTGCATTAGTAGTAGCAGCAAACTTTGCTTTTGCTCAAATAAAAAATGAAGAGAAAGAGTTTTACGTAGAACCAGAATTTTTTACAGGAGAAGTAACTGGATCTGTTCCTCCGGGGTTGAAATATAATACTCCTTACACTATGGAAGAAATTAAAGCTGCAATGGAAAGTGAAGAAGAACCTGTAAAATATGAAGTATACGGTGAAAAGCTAAATAATGACTATAAAGATTTAAAAGCAAAGTATAGAAAACAGTCAACTATACCAAATGCAGAATTTGAAAAATTAATAGATAAGTATAAAAGTTATGGCAAAGAAAACTAGAAAAGCAACACGTATCAAAAATAAAAAGAAACTAGATCAAGAAACAGAATATATAGTACAATATAAAAAGGGTACTAAATGGAATCAAAGATCTGATACGATGTATAGATATATGTCATGTAAAGTTTGCGGACAAATGGAAGTTGTGGGAGAAACTACTACAGCAGTTACTTGTTCAGATTGCGTTATGGAAATGGTTGAGCCACCACAACAATCAAAAAGAAAAATTTCATCGGGTCGTCCAGCTGGATGGCATTTCATGGCAGAGTATGTAGATAAAGATGGTAACGTATTTCATAGAGGAAAAGAACAACCAAACTTGAAAGGCACAAAAGAACCTACTGTTATAGAAAAGAAACAAAAGATTTCAAAGAACGAAAGAAATGCAATGATTACTGAAGCTAATGTTAAAGTGCATAAGCTAAAAAAAGAATTATTAAAAGCTAAACTTAAAAAAGATATTAAAAGAATAAAAAGAGAAATAGCAAGGAATAGCAAAATTGGTAGAGGAAAAATACCAAGGTCTATGAGATTTAAGTAAAAACATTTGGATAAGTCAAAAAAAATTGTTATATTGTATACTAATATAAACCAACTCGTATTAGGAGAATATAATGGAGCACGATAAACTTATTTACTTAAGAAGCGAATCTAGCAGAGAAGCAAAAAAGATAGAAATGGATATTCCACCAAATCTAACTATTTCCGAATTTAAAATAGTATGTAGAAGATTAGCTGCATCATTAGGTTATGGTCAAGAATCAATTGGAAAGGCTTTTGGTTATGATAAAGAAGTTGGAAACGAAAATCAATTAAAATTATTATTAGATTAAATTATATATTATGAAAGACTCTGTAAAATTATTTTTATGGATAGCAATGATATTTTTTATTAGTATCTATGTTATCTTAACTATGGTTAGTTATGAAAAGCAAATAGAAATATTAAAATGCGAAGTAGAAACGCAACAAAATTATATTGACAGTTTAATGTTAGAAATTGACACTCTAACATGGGAAACTGAATTATGGGATTTCAATATAGAAAATAACAAGACTCATTTATTGTCAGCATTAATATTTGTTGAAAGTGGAAACAATGATTCAGCACATGCTATAGGAGAAGATGCTGTTGGATGTTTACAAATCAGAAAAACAATGGTAGACGATGTAAATAGAATATTAAAGAGACAAGGAAAGGATTACACGTTTACATATGATGATAGATGGTTAAGAGATAAATCTATTAAAATGTTTGATATCTATTGTAAACATTATGGTCTAACAACTGCAGAAGAAATAGCAAGATGTTGGAACGGTGGACCAAGGGGAATGAATAAAGATGCAACTGTTTATTATTGGAATAAAGTACAAGAGGAGATGAACTCATGAATTTAGATGAAAGAAAAATATTAGAAAATTGGAATGATTTATTAAAAGTTATTAATGACAATTTTGATGGTGAAAGAAAAAAGAATCTTAAATCAATGTACAATAAGTTAGCTGAAAGAATGATGTTAGCACCGGCATCTGGAATAGTGCATTATCATAATTGTTTTGCTGGTGGTTATGTAGATCACGTCTTAAGAGTTATAAAATGCGCAAAGCAATTACATTTAGTATGGAAAGAAATGGGAGCTGAACAAAATTACACCGAAGAAGAATTAATATTCTCAGCACTTAATCACGACTTAGGTAAAGTTGGAGATATGGAGCATGACTATTATATTCCAAACCCAAGTGAATGGCACAGAAAGAATCAGGGTAAGCTTTATAAGTTTAATCCAGAATTAGATTATATGTCTGTACCAGAAAGATCCTTATTCTTATTATCTCAAAATGATATTAAGTATTCGTACAACGAAGCCATGGCAATTAGATTACACGATGGATTATATGACGATGCTAATGTACAATACTTAAAAACTTTTAATACTGATAAAGAAATTAAAAGTAATCTGCCAACGATTTTACATCATGCAGATCATATGGCTTCAAGAATAGAACATGACAGTGTAGAGAAACCAATTGTAAAACCAAACAAGAGAGCAAAGAAAGTTGTCAGCACTGCTGGTACTTCTGCTCAAGATTTATTTAACGATTTTTTTAAGGAGTAAAATTATGATGGAAATGATTATGAACGCATTATTTGCAGAAGCAAATGCAAAAGAAACAAGAGCAGCAGCAAATTTACAGAACTATATGAACAATTCAGTTGGTGTTGGTGAACACCCAGATATAGTTGCAGAATGTAATAAGTTAGTCAAAGAAATTGCAGAAGCAAGAGAGATGAAGTCTACTATACAAAGCTTGTTACCAAAAGAAGAAAGCGAGAAACAATAATGATATTAGAAATAATTTTATTTGTACTTTTGATTATTATATCTTTCTTGTTTTATAGACAAGATAAAACGATTAGCAAACAAATAGAATATATAGATTCAATTGAATTGAAATTACTTAATACTTTTGAATCTATAAAAAAAGCTTTAGATGATATTAAAGAAATAGATGAAAAAGGTGGTTTCGAATCTGATGATGAAGTAGGACAAATATTTTCTAATATAAAAGACGTAATAACTAAATTAGATAACGAGATAAATTATGATGATGAATCATAGCCCAGTAGATAAGTTCTATTTAAATTTGCAATCTAAAAATGTAGAGGAAGTAAAAACTTCTAAAAGAGGTAGACCAAGAAAGAAAAAGATGTACTTCACTGAAGATACGCAAGATGCAATTATAGCTTATAATCTTGAAACAGATAATGCAAAAAGAAATAAAGTTTGGAATGAGTTTATAAATAAACCTATAGATAAGCTTGCTGAAAATATTATTAACAGATTTAGATTTATGTATATGGATGGTGGAATAAAAGAAGTAAAATCAGAAGTAGTTTCTTTTTTATTAACTAAGTTACCTAAGTATACAGAAGACAAAGGTAAAGCATTTTCTTACTTTTCAATTGTTGCAAAAAACTATTTGATACAAAATAACAATAAAAATTATAAAAGGTTAACGTCTAAAGCAAGTGTTAACCATATAGATTGGCAAAGGAATATATCTAATGAAGTACAAAGAGAGATGGTATTAGATGGTGTAGTAGACTTTATGGATCTATTTATAGAATGGTATGAAGATAAAGTGGAAGAAAAGTTTAGATTGAAAAGGGATAAAGCAATAGCATACGCAGTTTTATATTTGTTTAAAACTAGAGATAATATTGAAACGTATAATAAAAAAGCATTATACATTTTAATAAGAGAAATGACCGATGCAAAAACTCAGTATATAACTAAGGTTGTAAAGGTCATAAAAAAAGAGTACGAATTTTACTATAAAAAATATCAAGGCTTATAGTTATATAAAAGGTTATATAGAAAGGTTTCTAAAAAAGGTTATGATATTTTTATACTCCGAAAGCATGTAGATTTTTATTAATTGAAAGAATACAAGGAGAATTTTATGAGAACATTAATTTTAACAATAGCTTTAGTATGCGGTTTAACTGCAACTCAAGCACAAACTCAAGGAGACTGGTACGTAGGTACTGGTGATGTAGCAAATGTAGCATGGACTGATTGGTCTGTGTCTCCAACAATAGGCTACGGTGTAATGGAAAACTTAATGGTTGGTGCGTCGATAAACCAAGCAGATTCAACTGCTGATATGAATATCGATTTCCATGCAAGATATTTTGTAAAAGGTTATTTTGCATATGTTGCAACTGACGGACTATCTACAGATGGTATGTCAATTGGAGCTGGGAAAATGTTTACTTTAAGGAACAATATTTACGTTGATCCTAAAGTGGTTTATAACACAGGAGAAAAAACTACAAACCTTACATTAGGGTTTGGGTTTAGATTCTAAATACCCATAGAGGGGTCAACATGCTTTCGACGGCAATACTGCCACAGAACAATAAATTGAATTAGGAGAAAACAATGGATTCAGTAATCAAACACGTAAATGGATTTTTCGGTGGACTAGCAACTCTTATGTTAGCTATCTTACCAGTAACAATCCTTTGGCAAGTACTTACAGGTACTAACGTTTTTGGGATGGATGTAATTGCAAATTTATCTGCTCTTGTAAGTTCACTAGGTAATGGTGGGTTTGTAGGATTAGTAGTATTAGTAATTATTGCATCTTTCTTTATGAAGAAATAGTTATTATAATTAAAAGGGCCCTAGTTAATTCTAGGGCTTTTTTGTGCGTTTAATATATTTATACTAAAGGGATAATGTCTATGGATAAAGAAATATTTAAAGGAAAAACTTTTTCAAGCTTAATGGAAGACATATATAAAAATTCAATTAAGAAAGAAAAACAAATAACATCTTTAATTAAAGATTTACAACCAATGATTAAATCTATTGGTGATGCAACTGTAGTTGTTCCAATTATAAAAGAGTATTTAGAAGTTGGTGTAAAAAATGATGAGCATTTAATAAAGATGGCAGCAATTGTTCAAAGAGCACAAGCAAGAGCTGAATCTACTGAAACTGGTGGAATGCTTTTAACAGAAGAGGAAAAGAAACACTTATTGGAAACTGTAGAGGAAATTAAATCGGAGGATAAAGATGTATGATGCAGAAGTAGATAGTCCTTTAGGTTCTAATGATACTTTTGGCCCCAAACAATCAGGGTTAACAATATATCAATGTAGAGTGTTTTCATTATATTTAGATGAAGATGATAATACTTCATATGGAAGAATAAGAGGGCAAATACTAATTGATAACAAAGATTTAGAGGGAAATAAATTTACAGAGATAGAAGCTTACCCTTTAGATATATACAATTATACTTTACCAGCACCAAATGAATCTGTGATAGTTGTTAAAGCAGAGAACGGTCAATTTTTTTATTCTTCTATACCACCTGTTAATTTTATAGAACAAGCTGTAATAGACGACGAGGATAACCCTATGCCTATTTATGCTGAGGAAGAAGAAGACCCAGAAGAAAATTTACAAATCAATGTAAGTTCTTTTAAAAACTTTTCAATAAACGACGATGCTGACGAAGAGATATATGGTAGAACATTTACAGAAGATCTTGTAGCAGCAACTGATGTAGTTCAAGCTCGTAAAGTAAGAGAAGGAGATAAGATAATACAAAGTAGATTTGGTAGTTCTATTAAGTTTACATGCAAGAATGAATTAAATGAAACTGCTTGGTCATTAGATGGAGAAGATGGCCAACCTGTTATTGTAATAAGAAATGGCCAAGACCCAGAACCTAATATTGCAACAGATAATTCTTTTATATATTTGTTATCTGATCAATCTTTAGATTATGGCGACTTTACACCATCGCCAGAAAGTGCAAATGTTTCGGATCCGAATGATGCATATGTTGGAGGTCAAGTTGTAATAGGTGCAGACAGATT
>CERF01002024.1_pt1 | contig 10875 bp, 9 predicted proteins | sample 530961 | NCBI WGS metagenome assembly CERF01 (sample SAMEA2621151, study PRJEB7988) | marine metagenome | isolation source: saline water (ENVO:00002010), including
TCGATAGACTAAGAAAGGTAAAGAAGTATGAATCTAAAGGGAGTAAAGATATTGGAAAAAGAAGCAGTAGCGTGGCAGAAGAAAAAGCACAGTTCAATGCAACTAGATGACTATCAAGAGAACGCAAAGAAAACAGCTATCTATGCACCTGAACATATGATTATGTACCCTGCACTTGGATTGGCAGGGGAAGCAGGTGAGGTAGCTAACAAGGTAAAAAAGATTATGAGGGATGGTATACAGAATCTTCCCCCTGATTGGAAGCATCAGTTAGCTTCAGAGATTGGGGATGTTCTGTGGTACTGTGCTGTACTTGCTAGTGACTTGAATGTATCACTAGGCACTATAGCTGCACAGAATATTGAAAAGCTTGAGAGAAGAAAAAGAACAGGCACACTACAGGGTAGTGGAGATAAGCGTTAAAGTCCTTCTACTTCTTTAGTTAACTTAGCTTCTTTGGCATACTCTAATAACTTAATGTAATCGTATTCATCATCACTTGCATGTGATCCTATTTTGTTATGGTACTTATTGTATGCCAATGTTTTTTGTGTATCAGGTAACTTTTCAAACTCGAATCGTTGTACAGGTGTACCTTTCATTTGCTTAGAGTATTCTCTAGCAAGTTTCATTACTTCTGCTTTTACTCTAGATATTTCTGCTTTTAAAACTATTCTTTGTACTTCAGCTTTAGATAATCCTTCCTCATCTCTATCTTTTATATTTTGATAAGCATCAGATTTAATATAAGGTTCTATCTCTGCTTGTATTTGTCTTCCAATAACACTAGAATAAAAAGCATCTATCTCAGGGTTTCTAGTTCTTCTATATACAGTTGATGGTAGTATCTTTAATCTTTCTAATTCCTTTTCAAACTCTGTTCTCTCTCCTCGTTGAAGAACACCATACATCTGTCTTGATAGTGGGGTTATTCTTCTTATGTTCTCACCTGTATTAGCTGACTTCAAAGGATCAGGTGCTTTGTATATATCCTTTCCTAATGTATCTTCTAAGTATTCAGATATAGCATTATTAGCAGGTAGTCTAGCTAATGTTTTATTAAGTATTAAGTTAAACATACTATCACTATTAGTATCTCTTATTATTCTTTCATCATCTTTAGCTATGAAAGTGTTATAAGGATCTTGTAGTACAGTAGCAGGAATAGTAAATGTACTAAGAATATTACCACCAAAGTTAGCCATCATCTTATTTATTTTTTCAGGATCGCCAGAGAATAAATCTTCTATTCCACTTTCAAGCATATACAAACCCATACCTGCTTTAAATTGTGCGCCTGATAGTGCTTGTATTCCATCTTGTATTATCTTTCTATTCTGAAGAACAGGATCTCCCTTTAAGTTTCTAGCTATAATATCCCCTAAAAATAGATAGGGTGCTGCAGGAAACATAGGTCGTAGATCAACAGTTGTTCCATCCTCTAGCTTTCCCTCATACCATCTTTCTCCTGCATGTTCTTCAGACATACGCATGGCTGTTGCACCTGCAAGCATTGCCATACCCACCATACCTTTTGCAGCTTGTTCATATGATTGTACATATTCTTTTGAACCTCTGCCTGTTACTGCACCAAAGAGTTCACCATAAGCTGCCATATTGAATGGAGAATATTCATAGGTAAACTTCATCGCGTTCATCATAAAACGTGGGAAGGGTACGAAAGATGTACCAACAAAGGGTACTGCATGTATTGCTTGCGTGAATGCTCTAGCTGTTGGGTTATTAAATGATCTTTGATATGTAAAATAAAGTGAATCATCTATAGCTTTTTGTAATGCCACCTTACCTGTATCTGTACCAAATACTTTATTAAAATCTCCACGCTTCATGATGTCAATTAAATCAAAGTCTAACTCTTTAACTTCTTTACCCTGTCGTAAAGCATTTGTGTACATTACATTTAATTGTCTTTTCAAGTTACCTGTTAGGGCAGCTTCTTTAAACATGTTATCACTTAAAGTATTAAGAGCATTGACCTGTCTAGATATGCCATGAAGTCTACTGACTTTTCCACCTGTTGCATCTTGAACATCAGCAAGTTCTCTAAATAATCTACTTGCTTCATTTCCAAAACCATTCTCTAACATAAGTCTAACAGCTTTAGATTCTTGTCTGTTAGCAAGACCAAATGCTATAGCAAATATATCTTTATTAGCAGCTTTAGCATCTATACCTTTACCTGTTGCTTTTGCAATACCATTATTAAATGCTTGTGTAAGAACATCAAATCCTACTCTAGAGTAACCTGATATAGTATTACGTACTGTTGTACCAACTTGTGAAGTCATAAAGGCAAGTCTTGCTTGGTCTAATGCTCTTGCTCCATCATATAAATATGTTCTAGGGTTTGCATCTTTTGCAAGTTTGTTAGCATTCTTTAAACCTTCCACAGCTTCTTTACTAAAACCAAATAGATCATAACCTGCTACAGTATCCATACTTTCTATGAGTTTATTTAAGTTTTGTTTTTCTTTTCCTACAGTAGACAGTAACCTACCTGCTTGTGATACTTCAGCCATAAATACATTGGCTATATCATCAGTAGTTAAATTGTACTTCTTTAACATATCACCAAAGTTATCAGCAACTACACTATCACTATCACCTAGTCCTCTAAGTGTACGTGCTAATGCTTCTGTTATTCTTTCTTGCCCAATAACTTTGCCTGTATCATCTGTTAGTTCTCTAAATAGTGGCTGTCCTTTTGGTGTGCTTTTCTGTAGTATTTCTGTTAAACTACCTACAATATTTTTAAACTTATCTTCATTTATTTTTAATCCTAATCCATTATTTATATCAGCACCTTGATACAAATTCTTTTCACCTGTTATATTAGTAATAACTTTTTCTCCTTTGACTACAAGCTTTTCAGTTAATGGTGCTAAAGTTGGATCTGCTGAAATTAGTTTATTAGCTATAGCATCAAAGTTTTCTTTTGACTTTTTAGTTTTAATTAGTTTTTCTACTGCTTTATTACCTGCTTTATCTTTTTCTTTGATTGCCTTTTGAGATATTTCTATTATATCTTTACTACCTTTTTCAATACCAATAATAGCTTTTTCTTTTATAACAAGTGGTATTACAGCAGCAGGTGTCGCACTTAAAACAAACGATGCTGTGGTTTGTAAAGCTGAATAATCTTTTTGAATGTCTGCTTCAAGTAAAGTCTTTTGAGCTGCCACATCTTGAGCAACACCACCTAATCCTTCTACGGCTGCTGTAGTTGCTAGTCTTCTTGTAGCTGTACTTGACATTTGATTAACAAGTCTGCTTATCAAAAGTTTGTTTGCTTGTACAGCTGCCTGACCTGCAACCTTACCACCACCGGGCAATAACAAACCTATATAGGTAGAGGGTGCAGTAAGTATACCCTCTGCATAATCTAGGAATGCTCCGGGGGCAGCACCTTCTTCATACAGATTAGGCATAGCATCATAAGCATTGAACAATACTCTATAGTCATTCAACTGTCCTTCTTTTTTATCTGTCTTTAAACCACTAACATAACCATAGTCACGTGCAGCTGTCATCTCATTAACATCAAAAGATCTAAAGTGTTCAATGACTTCATCAAAAGCATCTGTTCCCTCCATGTTCTCATAACCTAAACGATCATTAGCAAATCTTTTAGCAGCATCTAGTACAACTTGATTCTGTCTAAGACCATCATAGGTTTGATCTTCCATCTTGAGTGCTTCTATTGCGTCTAGTTTAATTTGAGCATCTTCATCCTGTTCAATAGGTGGTTGTGTTACTTTAAGTAGATCTCCTTCAGGGGTTCTGTTTGCTTCTATTCTTTTTAGTATAGCATTCTTAACCTCTTCCCTAGTTTTTCCGGGAGGTCCTTTGATTGAATACCTTGTTCCATCTTTATGTGTTAATGTATATGTTTGTAATTCCATTAGTTTGTTACTTCCATATCATCTTCAAAGTCATCATTATTGTTAGGTATAGGTCTTTGTAGTGGGTAGTATGGTGCTAAATATAAATCATAAAAACTACCGGGTATATTAAATAATTCGAGATTACGTTGAACTATAGCAGGTCCATTTTGTTGTAACCATTTTGAATATACTTCAGCATTTTGTATTTTAAGTAAACCACCCTCTAATGATACTGCTTCTTGTGATGTTAATTCCTGTGACAATGAAGCAGCTGTATCTATATCTCCTTTAATTAACCCATGTATTTTCTTAGCTAACGTAGGATCAAACTGATTTGTATTACTACCTATTCTTTTTATGTCTGCTAATTGATTTAAAAATGCATTTGATGTTTCTTTTTGAGAGGGATTACCATTAATTGCTAAGTTTTGATGCATTGCTTCTTGTGTATCAACATCAGGAAGATTAACAACAGGATTTACTGTACCATCTTTTATAAATGGAACACCCATAGCTTGTAAGGCTAAACCACTTGCAATAATATCTGCTGTTCCATCTTGATATTGAGCATATATTTTTTTAGCTAGTTCTTCATCACCACCAACTAAAGGCATTAACATTCCCATATATTTTTTAGCATTAGCTTTGGCTTTAGCTGCAGATGCACGTGCAGCCCTACGTTGAGCATACTCATCTTTAATATCTTCTAACTTTCTAGTCAATTCAACTTGTTGATCTATTGCTCTACGTTCATCATTTAATTGCATGCCACGTTTTGCCATGCCACCTAATAGAGATAAAAGCATTACATACCTCCTCTTGCCATTAGTCCTCTACCGCGAGGTTCTTCTGCCTGTTCTTCCATTAAAACATTTTCAGTTTCTTTTTTATCAGGCATTTCCATTTGTTGTTTATATTCTTCTAGTGCTTCTTGTGCAGCCACACTCTCCATAATACTATTATCAGGTTTTTCTTCTAAACCTGAATCATATTCTACACCTGCTTCATCACAAAGGTATTCAAGTAATTCTACAATAAAAGGTAGCACAAGTATACCAACATCTATATTATGTATACCTTCCATAACATTTGCTTGCATTAAAGTTTCTGCAAACTCAGCTATAGTCACACCATTTTCTATAACCTCAACAGCTTTAGTAGATAGTTTAGGATCTTTTAGTTTATCTGTATAAAAATCTATAACTTCTTCTACAGTATTAAACTGTGGTGGTCTTTGCCAAGGTCTAGCACCCATCTCTGCAGTTAACATTTCACCGGGAATAGGAGCATTAAATTGATCTATTTGATCAGGATTCATCATAGGCATTATATATCATCTCCTTTTAATTGTTTTCTTTGTTCTCTTAACATCATAGTATATTTTAATACTCTACTAGCAGGAGAATCATCTTCTTGTTTATCAGGTTTGTTTCCCATGAAACCTTTATTTCTTTTATACTGCACAGGTTTAGTATTCATTTTTTCCATATTAGCTACAGCTAATCTTGCTATTTTTCCACTCATTTATATCTCCTATTAAAATAAAAAGTCCATTAAAAAACCACCAATCATACCTACATTATTTGCATCACGTTCTGCTTTTGCCATATCAGCCCTACCTTCTAATTCCATTTTAGTTTGTGCTAATGATGTAAGTCTATCTAATTCACTCTCTCCTGATTTCCATGCACGTTCCATAGAGTCACCATACTGTTGCCATATCTGTTGATATGCCATCTGTGACATACCTATAAGTGCTTGTGCGTTTAATTCATTTGCTCTATTAATTGCTGCAGTATCTTGAGTAGCAACTGCTCTTCTCCATTGCACATTACTTTGTGCTATAACCATTTGATTTTGTGCATTAAATTGATCACGTTGATTTTGTATCTGTGTATTAAATTGATTTATAGCATTCTCTTGACCTGCATTAAACTGTGACATAGCATTAGCTTGAGATGTGTTAAACTGTTTTACCTGCGTACTTAGATTATCATAGAACTGTGTCATTTGATTTTCACTAGATGCATTGAATTGTTTTGCAGCATTCGTAGCAGCCTGATCACTAAGTATGGAATTAATAGATGCCTGTGCTTTAAACATTGATGTCTGTTGTCTATTGCTAAGATTAGCCATGTCTACAGCTAAAAAGTTTTGAGCATTTTGCACAGCAGCCTGTTGTCTATTATTTAAATTAGCAATATCTAAATTGGATAAAGCTGCAGCTTCAGCCATCACAAGTGCTTGCTTATTATTTAAGTTTTGCAAGTTCATTGTGTTAGCAATTCTACTATTTTCTAATGCAACCTGTTGCTCTGCAGTAAAATTCATATTAGCAATGTCAGATATCTTGGATGCATTTATGACTTTAGATTGAAACTTTTGATCAAACTCTTGACCCATAAACTTTGCACGTTGTTCTGCCGCAAGCATAGCACGTTGTTGTCTATTTGACAAGTTCATTGCGTCAAACTTAGCAAACGTACCTGCATCAATGCTTGCTAAATCAATAGACTTTTCTAGCATAGCTTGCATGGCTGCCTGTGTAGCATTAGATCCTGATATACCTTGAGCTGCCATTTGATTAACTACAGATCTCATTGCACCTGCTGCCCATGCAGGTACATTACCATCTTTAAAATCATTCATGTACTGTGCCATCTGATATCTCATTGTAGATTTTTCAGATGGATCACCTTGAGCTGCTTTTATTTCTTCTGTAAATTGAGCAGCTTTTTCTGCATCAGCAACTGCTTCTACTAACTCACCTTCTTCAAGGGTTCGTTTCTTAGGATCATCCATAAGAATACCCTCACCCTGTTCAGCTTCAAGATCAGATACTGAACTTTCAGTTTGCTGTTCTGCATCAATCTTGTTAATCTTATCTTTATCTAATTCTTCAGCATCTAATTTATCAGTAACATCCTTAACATCATCTTTACTTTTTGTTGGATCAACTGTTTCTGCTTTCTTAGCTGTTGGTGCAACTACATCATCTTCAGCATCAGCTTTTTTAAATGTAGCTTGAGGATCTTCTTCTGTTAATTGTCCTGTTTTATCATCAATAAATTGATCATCTTTAACATCAATTTTTGTAGGTGTAACTTTTTGTTCTCCAGTTAGTGTAGGATTCTTAGCCATGTCCTGCATATCCTTTTCAATAGGATTAACTTGTTCTACAGGAGTTCCTTTTCCATCCTCTCCGGGCTTAACTACAGGCTGTGTTGAGATGCTATCATCAAACTTAAATGCACCTGAACCTGCACCATGTTTAACATTTAAATCTGATGCAATTTTATTCTCTTTACCTGCACCTGCTTGCTCAATAGTTTTAACTAAATCTTCATATTGAAAGTTAGGATCATTAAATTGATAATTTTTAAAACTTTCTGGATTAGAATAGTCACCACCTGAACCTTTAGTGGTAGCACCATAGGCAGCTAATTTATCAATAGCTTGTTGTTGCTCTTGTGTTACACCACCTGTTTGATAACCCACTACTCCACCTGCTTGTGCATATAGCTTTCTAGCTTTACCATAATATCTATTCATTAAATGTTGTTTAGCAGGATCACTAGCTAGATACTGTTTAAACTTTGCCATGTCACCCTTATAGCCAAAATGTTTTGCAATTTTTTGCATACCTTGTGGTGATATTTTCATTTTAGTTTGTTTTGCCATTTAATTAATCCTTACTTAAAACCTTATCTAGTTTATCTTCTAATCTATGAAGAGCATCCATAACCTGTGTTAGATCATCTCTTAATTCTTTGCGTGTAGCATACTCTTCTCTTGTTTTATTTAATAGTATATCTATACGTTTTACTTCTTGTATTAATCCTCTAAATGCCCATACAGCAGGAGCTATTACTAATGTTAATATAATATTCCAAAACATCCACATACTAATTTCCATTGTCTACTCCTGAATTGATTTTAAATACCATACAAGCCAACCAAGTCCTATTATTGTACATATTAAAAACAATATAAACACACCCTCAATACATCTGTCTTTAAACTCTTGTCTTCTATACAGTTGTTCTTGTCTAGCTTTTCTAATTTTACCTTCCATAGCTAATAGCTGATCCCAAGCTTTATGACCATGACTAAATTGAATAAAAGTTTTAAGCTCATATCTTTGCTCTTCTAGTTTCTTCTTAGCTGCAAAGGCTTCTAATGCTTCTTGTTCTACTGACCCAAATACTTTACGAAAGATTGGTGGATTCTTAGCTTGTTTTTCTTTTTGTTCTATATCAGACACAGCACCCATCCATCTAGATAAATCTCCTGTCATGGATTCAATATCACGACCTGCCTGAAAAGCTTTCTTTAGACCAGAAAATGCTGTACTTGCTGTGGTCAGGCAAGCACCAATCGTAATTGGATCAAACATTAGGATGGTTTAGTAGGCCAAGTTACATCATAAATATCTGATGCTTTTGTTATATCACGTAGCTGTTGTCGATATGTTCTCCATGCACTAGCATCACCACTTGCATCTTCAATCTTATGTATTTGCCAATCAGCTTCCGCTAGTAATGGCTCTCTTGTACCTCTTAGAATATTTTTTTGTCTATTGTCTAACTCTGTTTGATATTCAGCATCCTGTTGATCTTTTGTTTTTCCACCCTCTATGTCAGAAAATCTATCTTTCTCAATCCATTTTTGTACCCAGTTCTTGTCTGAATCTTGTTCAATACCATCTCTTACTACTATCTTAGTGGATGCTGATGGATTAGGTTGAGGTGTAGGCAATATGCCTGTATATCCTAAATCTGATAATATTCCTGCAGGTAACACTCCTCTAGGAAAAGATGTATTAGGATTGTCTGCTCTAATTTGACTTTCTGTTTTGATTGCACCACTTGTATGTCTAAATTCACTCATTATATTCTCCTTAATCTATGTGCTATTTGCTATTGCATAAAAAACATAGGTATCTCCATTAATGTTTGCTTGTGAATTACCTACGTTGGGCATTAATGTAAAACCAGAACTATGCTGTTGTATTGAATCATCACTTGTAATAAATCCACCGATGTACTGTTTAACTTCTAGAGAAGTATCATTACCTGCTGATGTTGTTATACCAAGTTGTCTATTAAATAAATGTGCATGATCAGCACTGCTAATATTTTGAATAAGTAAAAAATCTATTCCATTGGTAAAACCACAATCAACAGTTACACTATTTGTTCCACCACCTGTATATGATCCTATCTTTGATACACCACTAAATTCTCCAAATAATAATGCTTGAAATAAACCATCACTAAGATTAACATATTGACCATTACCTACTGTAAACTGTGTAGCTGTAGGAGTTGTGTTATTCCAAGCAGCACTAGCAGTAGAAGGAACGGCTGATTGACCAAAGTTAAAATATTTAGTGTTACCTATTTCAGAATGATATGTTGTCCAATTCATATTACCTGTGCTTGTAACAGAAGATGTTGCATTTGTAACTCTTTTTACAATTATCATTTTAGGAACTGCTCCCAAATTATGATCAATAGTATGATTAGAAGTACCATCTCCTCTATAATAAACCATATCAAAAAATCCTGTTGCTCTTCTCCAATTCATAGAATGAAAAGTAGATGCTGGATGTGGATTTAATCTACCAAAACCATGTGTTATAGCATCTTCTCTATATGTATAATAAGAATAGGTCATAGTAAGTTGTCCAGTCTGCGTATCAGCAGTAGAACCAATAGGTAATCCAGTTCTTCCTAAGAATCTTGAAGCTTGATATATATCTGAACCATTATTTGTGACCCAAGACATATCAACTACAGGAGCAAGATTAGTACCTAAACCATTATTTGTCCAATTAGGTTGAATATAAGCTTGAGGACCTGATATCTGATTAGCAACTGAAGGATAGAATACATTTGTTGATCCTGATGTACTACTTAATGTACCACTAACATCTGAAACTTTTGGCATAGGTCTTTTTATTACTGTATATACATATGATGCACTATTATAAACAGGATGATTTCCATTTGAAGGTTTAATTAAAAATCCTTTTGACATAGGCATAAAACCATTATACATACCCCCACTAGCAGGGGTAGCTTCATTACCTCCACCATTCCAATTCCACTCTCCGTTTTGATCAAATCCTAAACCTCTTGTTGTATCATATACCTTATATTCTTGCGAACGAGATATAGCTTTAAGCGTAACATGCATAGGCTCAAATCCAAACTCTGTATCAAAAAACTGACCTGCAGTCTGTACATTATTTGATACAGTAAAGTCACCACATTTTATAATACTGTCTGCATCTGTATCATGTGCAAATAAATAAGCAACATATGTACCACCACTTGCATTAAGATGCGTATGATTTCCTACAGTAAAATGTGTAGTAGTAGGTGCAGTATTATTCCATTCTAAAGCAGATGGCGAACTAGTTATATATCCATTATTTGTATTGAGTGTTAAATAACCTAAATGTGAATTTGTAGAGTTCATTCTTCTATGAAATACATACCAGTTAGAAGTATCATCTCTTCTTTTTACCCAAATCATTCCCACTTCACAATCTAAATTATGTGCTATTGCTTGATTTGTTCCATTGCCTGTATAAGTTACAATGTCAAAAAACTTAGGTGCTTTTCTAAATGTATAACCAAAGTAAGATCCATTACTTTGATTGTAGTTACGTGGTGTTTGATCATTACCTATTACATAACCATTAGAATTAAATGTTATTCCTGCAGCATTTGCTACAGTATATTCATCGTCTACTGATCTAGTACCACCACACTCTAATAGTTTAGTACCACCTCTTTCAGTATCAAAAAATTCAGCATGGCCTCCGGGATTACGACCTCTAAGTATAACTAAACCACCCTCACCTGCAAGATCTATATTGTTAGTTATGGTTACACTAGAGCCATTTCCTCTATATAAATCAGTAGAAAAAACCTCACTAGAATCACTAAATGATCCACTA
>CERF01011864.1_pt1 | contig 10838 bp, 5 predicted proteins | sample 530961 | NCBI WGS metagenome assembly CERF01 (sample SAMEA2621151, study PRJEB7988) | marine metagenome | isolation source: saline water (ENVO:00002010), including
GAAATGGATCTGCTTCTCGAAGAGTCTCGCGGGCGCAATTTTGACGAGTTCTTTTACGTTGATCGAAACCCTCCAATATTTACCGATTTTAATTTTGTTGAGCCTCTTGGGTCGATGGAAATAGGAAGCGAGCACGCCCCATCTTGGAGAATTATTGCACTAAACGGTGAGGTGTCTGGTGCTATAAACTACCTAACAAGCTCCGCTGAAGCAGGTATCCACAACAATGTCAGAAGGATACCACAGATTGATTTTGACGTTACCTACAGAGTCTTGGTAGGCAATGAGAGGGATATTAATATTGACTCGGGATTAAGAGATAGAATCATCAGTAAAATATTTGATGATGGGACGTTCTTGTATCTATCAGAGGACGCTCCAAATGTTATGTTAGTTGTCGACGAGGAAAATTCTCCAATTGATATTGAGTATGATATTGAAGTATTTTCTGTTGAACGTGGACCAGAAGGAGCAGACACGCTCTTAATGCCTCTATATTTTCAAAAAAAACCGGAACAGGTTGTGAACGGAGTGCTGCTGGATCCAGACGAAATACCAGTGTTCAACTTGACTGATCTAGACCCTTCATACACTGAATACTTCTTTCAAATCAATTCAGATTTAGAAATACCTGAAGAAGAGATATGCCCCAAGATAACAAACCTTAGAAGCAGGGGAGTTGTAGGCGGCAATATACCGTATGATTGCCCTGACGTGAAGAGGGTTAACTTAATGGACGTATATGGATCTGATACCGGAGAAGTGGAGATTTGTGACTAATGTCAAACGTATCTGAAGATAGCCTAAGAAGCGGTGGTTTTACGCCCAACCTATACGTAAAAAGGATATCAATTCGTCACGGCTCGTCAATAGTATCATCAAAAAATTCAATTTCTGATCAGGGCAACTTTATTCGATACCGAAGAGACGATGGGACCTTGGTTTATAATGCTGTCAATGGCAATTCTGAATTTACGGATGGCTCAACGGAAGTCGATCTTAGTGTGCAAGTTAAGGACGTAATAAACTCAGAAACTAAAAAAGGATTTTGGCTGAGTGATCTTGCTGGACGCGCAAAGTCAGTGATGTATGTTCTTCAAAGCACCAACCCAAGACTAACCTCAGAGCTATTAGACGGCGCCATATTTGATAGCATAAATCCAAAAGTTCCAGCAAGGTATAAAAAACTAATCGACTATGAAATAAAAGAATTGTCCTTAGCATTTACAGAAGCTGAAGAGCTGAGTATCTCAAGTATGATTATGCCCACAACAGGAAATAGAGTCGCCTCTCTTAATAGAAGGTTTACGTTTCAGGTCCCAAGTGACTCCCCTCAGCATTTAACATACTTTACATTTGTAAAAACACCCCTAGAAGAGCCAAAGGGAAAATTCACCCCCCACAGCATGGTGTCAGTTGAGAAGGTTATCGAGGGAGGGTTGTTGGTTGATCAAGCTTTTGTTTTTCGAGATTCCAGTAATCAAATATGGGCTGGACCTGTCCACCTTCATCCGGAAAAAGGCTGGATGGAGGGCGCTTTTCACGTTAGCGCCCCGCACGAAAGCTTACGTAGAATAGCCATAAATAACTTTAAAGTTCAAGACGAGCGTATTTTTTCGCTTATAAATTCCCATGTCATAAATCTAGGAAAAGTGGAGAACACTAGGTCTGAAGTTTCGGACGCTTACGTTTCAAGGTCTCCCGACAATCAGGCGACTATGATTTTTACTTTTGACCATCTTAGCTATATGATAGAAAATTCTAAATACGGCAAGCTCTATGCCAATAGCTCGCGCAGCTTGCAGAATGAGCTATTGAGAAGATCTAGGATAACTAACTTATCGATACTAAGAAAGAGGGTTGTACCAAGAGATTCTATAAACTCATTAGGTAGTGCGGATAAAGTTTTATATGATTTTTCCGATGAAAAGCCACCGGAGGTTTTGGTTGTTTCCACAGATGATGGTGGAGTTTTGCAAAACCAAAGTCGGTATGTGGTCGACGGCGCTGATTATAACAAGTTTAAAGACATAAGAAGTTCTTCTGAGCCTCCGACTGATTATAAGTTTTATGGAAGTATAAAAGAATTAGCCCTTGACGCGATCGGTCGTAAGAGAGCGTTTGCAGTCAGAGACGGCTCAATTGCAAGAGTTTCGGACGGTAAGTACATTTATCAGGCACAGATTGAAATTGAGGATTCGGCATTTTCGTTTCTTAAGGAAAGGTTGGAACATTTTAACAAGATGCTCAACTTGATGACTAACTATCTTCAGTTGGCGCAGAGCAATAGTAATTTTAACTCACAAACGGGACGTTTTCGCCGATCCTTCGTTAATTCTCAAAAGGTTACAGACCAAGCAATCCCGGTCTGGCTTGGGTCAATTATCTCTCTAATTGAAACAATGGATATCCTCACAGAGATTAGCACCCAAGAAAAATCACGATTAGCCAATGCCATCTATACTTTGATAAGCCCAGAGGTGGGAACCCTCCAGGGTGTTGAAGTATATGTTTCCGCATTGCAGGCGTTTAGCAAAAGGTTTGAAGCTGCCATAACTGGACAAAAGGCTGTGCATGCGCGGGACAAAAGTTCAATTTCTCAATCCTCAGAGCACACACGCATTTCCAATACTTTTCAATTTTCTGAGGTTTTTGATGCCAACGTAACCCACAATACTGGCTTTGAGTATGTAAAGCTATCAGATAACCTAAGCCTAACAACAGCCGAGTTTATTAGGCGTGTTGATACTGAGTTAGCGAGGTACGCCAAGAACCTATACGATACAACAGAACTACAAGAAAATTTTGATTTTATTAACAATCAAGACGCCCAGGCGTTGGTTGCGAACAACACTAGGTATGCCCATATGGCGCCAAGATATTTTAAAGTGATTGGCACTGTGGTAGACCTTTTATCAGAGAATAAAGATTCTCTAGATTTTACCTCAGTAACAGCTACAATTCAGTCAATCCTGGATAATCCAGCTAATCGAGATCTGGATGTTTACATCGAGAGGGACACCCTGGGTCTTCTCAGGAAAACTGGAACTGGTCCAACAACAGAGAGGATTCAGGCTCTGGCGACACTTTTTGAATCAGCTGCCGCCGATGATGGCATATATGTTAAGGAAACTCTTGATAGATCCATATTAAAGGTCGACCCTCGCGCTGCATCTCAGGCAAGGTCCGTATCTTCTGAGGAGTTTTTAGGATCGGACAATAAATTTTCAACCTCAACGGATGAGATACCAGCTAATACCGCTCGTAGTGCCGTTGTGAAGAATGCTGATTCATTGTCGGTTTTACAAGAATTGCTCAGATTTAAAAACGAACCTACAGATAAAAATGTTTCACAATCAGAGTCACTAGAAAATATATCTTTTGACCTGACTAGAAACGATAACTTTATCAACAAACGTCTTCGTCCAGAGCTGCAGCCACCCAATGAGCCTGCTCCGCCTGGCGTCTTAACGGAAGCATTGCAAGCCTTACCAGAGCAAATAAAACTCTTAACTAGAAGCAAGAATAGGGTTTATAATGATAGCTCGGCTATGTCAACAACCACGACAGATTCCCAGACAGACGCATTCATATACAATTTTTCCATGATACGAGTAGTAGAATATTTATCCGGCTATCAAGACGAAGATGCCCGCCGTCCAATCTGGCAAACTTTGAATGCCGATGTTTTAAACTCTGCAAGAAAGGGATTGTTGTGCAGGTTTAGAAGCTACTCAGATTCAGCAACTAACATTGGCGCGTTTACCAAGCTAGATAGCATCCCCGTTTATAATGAACACTTTATTTTGTCTCCTACCGGCGCTTCTAGCCCAGCCCGAACCACTCCGCTAGCGCGGAGACAAATAACTCCGAGTGCTTTAGAGATAGGATTTAAAAAGACCTCATTTACCCGTGGTCCAGAGGGTAGCAACACTCGCCGTCTAATAGGCTTTGGCACCCAAGTCAACGCAATAGATGGGCAGACAGAATATATTTCTTCTTCTATAACAGGCGCTCCAACCAGCTCCAGACGAAGGCTCTCAGGGATCACTTCAACAGAAAATGGTTCTGCAGCGTCCGTAGCACCACCTTCAGCTGAGGTCCGCGCGCCCACACGCAGACCCACAGCGCCTGCAAGAAGATCAGCCCCAGCTAGCACAGGAACGTCAGTAGGCGGCGGAGGATCAGGTTACTAATGTCATCAAATAAAAAACATAACTTTTTAGTCGACTTCACCAACACTATGACGTCTTGGGATTCTGAAGGGTCGCCGTTTAGCACTAACACCCCGCAAGCATCACCCAGCCGCCCTAACCAAGACGCTCTTCGTAGAGATTATGGCGGCTTATGGTATCCCGGTGTTGGCAGCCGCTGGAGGTATGGTGTCGCTATGGGAGATGGGATGTCTTTAACCCCTAGCCGCCCAGGTGCGCGAGCGCCAGATGCCCTAATTCATAGATATTTTTATAGAGACTACGCCGGTATTTCTGATGTAAGCTTAGAAGATGTTGTAAATGAATATACTCCCGAAGAGGAGGGTTCAGTTCCTGGAGGTGTTCCCGAACTTTCTTCACGCATGCGAGCCAACGTTGTTGTTAATTCTGTTGGAGCCGAGGAATTTTATGGAAACGAGGCTCCCTATGGCTATATACGCCAAAGAATAAGGATTGAGGCAAACCGCGATCTGCTGCCAGCCGGAGGTGTTGTTAGTACCTACACTGACGTTTTCGATGCGAGCACAGAAGAGCGCGCCGATCCAGCCGACATCACTGCCTGGCGAAATTGGTGCATTGAGAACTATTATGGGCGCTCGACCGAAGAGGGTTCCCTTGGAGTATATAAAACCTTTTTAGATCACTGCGCTAGCTATGATTCGCCTTACACTCCACTAGAAAAACTGGCGAGCCCAAACAACAGACAAGCAGCCACAACGGATTTTGAATATAACTTTTTCATTAAAAAGTATGAGAATACCATCGCCACCTCTCCAACAGAGGACGAAAGAATTATTCCTCATATTTACACAATGTATTTTGAGAAGTCTCGGGGTATGGGTATTGATGGCGCTGAGGACGTCCCTCGTGGCGCCCCCCGCATCGTTGATCCATCGTACAACGAGGACTTCCTGTACAGTGATTTCGTGACACTGAACAGAGCGTTAAAGAAAGTGTTTATAAATAGCCTCCGTGTAGAGCGGTTTGACTCCCTTGCTGGTGTTGAATTAGATTCGGTAAGGACAGAGAAAACTGGCGAGATAGATAGGGTGAGGTATTTTGAAAAGTGGACGAGCCTCTATAACCGTATCTACAACCCCATTGCTGGCTCTGGCTATCCTCCCGATGTTGTTGTCAACGGGCTAAACCTCATCAGATCAAAGTATAAAAACCTTCTTTTTACTCGAAACGCTGCTGAGGAATCGCAAGGATATAATTTATATAAGAACCTATTTCCAATGCGCTGTGAGCTTTCATTTCCCTTGGCATATTCGCAGTTTATGGGAGAAGCGCATGTCGGCGACATTGCAGGATTTAACTTAGCCAACGCCAGCACAGTTGCGCGAATTTGGGACGCATATCATGGTGCCCAACAGCGTGAAACATTGTCCCAATATTTGTTGAAAGTCAACTTTGCTGAAAATCACCAAAGCGGCGATACTATTCGCGCCACGCCGGATAATATTGCAAACGGTACTGAAAGAACCGCTTTTAAACTAGCGGATTTGTTCGAAAATTTAGATTCGTCTCGAACCGGTGGAGCGAACATTACATTTGTGGATGACTTTGTATCTTTTCGAGGAGCGCTTGGAGTCACAAGAACTGAAGACCCCGCTGGAATCGTCATTGATACAAATACAGAAGAATCCCCAGACGATAGGATTATAGACCTCAACGACGGTATTAGTTACAATGAATTTATTAATAATATGATTGAATTACTGCAAAGTCAATCTGAGCAATATTTGAGAAGATATACGGAGATGTTAGAGGGCGCAGAATCATTCTCATGCCCTCTTTACTACCGAGTCAACAAATACCAAAGGCTAGCCGGTCAGCGTGGAAGTTTGATACAGACCATTATAATACCCCAATACACAGTTATAAAAAATAAGTTGTTTAGTTACATTGACACTCAGATGCGTTATGAGAACAGCTATGAGTATGAAATAATAGGATACAACGCAATCATCGGCTCTAAATACAGGTTTACAGAACTTTATTTGCCAACTTACACCGACAGTGGCGCGATAATTGATGGTCAGGTAGAGTATTTTGGACCAATCTTTTTGGCAGCGCAAACGCCTGCTAACCGCAGGCGGACTTCCATGGATAGAGCTGATGGCACACGGGTGGCTCTTGCCACAGCTGAGCCGGATGCGGATGCTCGGATTGGCACGCTCCCCGCGCTAGCGACCGCCCTCGACGGAGTTACAGAGCCAGCCCTACTAGAGGGTTCTGGCAATCCATTCTTTGCTGAAATCGAGGTTGTGGTAGAGCCCTCTATTGTGGTGGTAGAGGTGCCCTACATCGCTAATGGGTATCCCTGGATGCCGTCTGCTGATACATCTTTTGGAATTGGAACAATTCTTGATGATCCCGGCATATCACCAAACGTGCGTGTAATCCCCTATCGTGGAGTCGATAACAAAATTTTGTTTAACCTTGAGACAGGGATTGGTCAAGAGTTTAATCTTCCAATTAGCATATCTTCCCGCGAGGAGCAATATTATGCTCGTTTGCAAGAAAATAGCGACGGCGAAAACGGACCCTTGGTTTTTTACGAAAACGACGATCCGGCTGCAGCTTTTGAGATTTATAGAATTTCATCATACCCCGCCACTTACAGGGATTTTGAAAATAATATGATCGCCAACATCCCCACTGATGATAAACTTATCGGATACAGGAGGGGCGCCTCCGTTTCGTATGTTGATGATATCAGACCAAACACCAAGTATTATTATATGTTCCGTTCTTTGGATATACATGGTCACTATTCATACCCGTCTGAAATTTATGAGGTCGAGATGATAGAGGACGCGGGAGCGGTCTATCCAAGGGTTAGGGTTGTAGACCCCCTTCAGGATCAAAGTAGAAAAACTCTGCAAAAGAATCTAAAAAGATTCTTGCAAATTAAGCCTCAATTGACACAAAGACTATTTAATGTTGGCGAGACTTTTGACCCCCTTGATCAAGAAGAGAATGCGTCTGCGCCCGTAACAGACAACATTGTTTTAGGGAATAGGGCAGAGAAGATTTGGGATCGAAAATTTAAGATTCGCTTGACGTCTAAAAAGTCTGGAAAGAAAATAGACTTAAATGTAACTTTCAAGAAAGAGTATGATGATCAAAGAAGTGATTCTTAAGAGGATACGGCATAAATAACGGTCTTTACTATTTAAATAAAAATGGGCAAAATGATTGAAAAATCACTAATTATATTTATGAAGAGGAAATAACATGGCATTTTTGGACAATTCGGGTGATATCATCCTCGACGCAGTGCTAACAGATTTAGGCAGAGAAAGACTTTCAAGAGGCGATGGTAGCTTTAGAATCACAAAATTCTCTCTAGGCGATGACGAAATTGATTACGCTCTTTATCGTAACGCCAACAGCTCCCTAGGCGCACACCCAAGTGGTAGTGCATACTACGACATTCAGATTCTTCAGACTCCAGTCTTGGAGTCTTTTACAAATAATACCTCTTTCTTTAAGTCCAAGCTTCTTAGTATTGGGAGAACCAACCTACTCTATCTTCCGGTCCTCGCCTTGGCGCAGGGCACACAGGGAAGAGAGGACTTCTATAACGGCTCTTATCTTGTCGCAGTGGACGAGAATACACAGGGACCTGATACGACAAACGCCCTAAATATGAACACGGCTGGCTTCTTTTATGGAGCGAGCGGCTTTGAGAACGACCCGTCCCCAATGACAGTTGATCAGGGACTCAATACAACTGAGGTCTCAAATGCTAACCCGCTTGACGCCGATCTGGTTGAGCAGCAGTATCAAATTGAAATTGATAATCGCTTTGGAGGCATCATCGACCCCAGTGGTAATGCCGCTTCCGTCTCCTTTATTGATGACGACAACATTGCCACTTACTTTATATCAACTAGGACGGACCCATCTTTCTTTGAGGACATCACCGACACCTCTGTCCGAGCAGCCGTCGATGGTCCAAGGGGAACAAGATTGGTATTCAAGATTAAGTCATCCGTGGAGCTTGCGACCAGCACCTACTTGTTCACGAGGCTAGGTAGCACTGTGAGTTTGCCAGGCGCGTCAGGCGGCACTGTAAGTAACGTTAAGTTCCTGGACTCAACAGTTAGAATTACCGGCGTAACAACTGGATATCGCCTAGACATTCCAATTAGATTTGTCAAATCACCAGCGTAAAAGGATAGAAAATGGCTACTACATTTAAGACTCTAAGAAGTGAAGACGTTGTATCAACAAGGTCATTGTTACACGAGGCTATTCCAATCACGGGATCAATAATCTCAGGAACCTACGGAGCCCCCAGTGTTGCCGATAACATTAAAAACTACTCTCACGGAATGTTTCAGAGTGTTTATGATTATCCATACCTAAGCTCCTCGGCAAACCACATTTTTGATTTAACGGTTGGGTATTCGTCTGATTCTCCTCTTTCCGGCACTGCCAATGTAACTCAGCAAGATAAAAAGATTAACCTCTATACTGAGATGGCACAAGTTCTCATGGGCTTTGATTATACCGGTTCTGTCCAGCTGTTCGATGAGGACGGCGATTTGTCCGCCGGGGGAGCCAAACTTAAGGAATGTGTTTTTGTCAACCTCGCGAGGTTGTTGACAAAAGACGAAATTAAGAAGGGCACGTTTGCCCTAGAGTTTGGCATGAGTGCCTCTTTTAGCAACGTTTTCTCAACTGATCGGGTAAAGTTAGCGGATACGGATGCCGCCACAGAGTTTAAAGTAAATTCGCCTGCTGGAGAATATGGTATTTTGTACGCCACTAATGCTGCTGGCGATGAGTTAATAAATAATGACGGTGGTGCCAAGACAATCAAGGCGGGACTACTGTTTTATCAGGCTGGTGTCGCCGTAGTCACCGGCGCTCTCTTCCAGAAATCTACCCGAGGAGGTCTTCTCTCCGGGTCTGGTCCGGATGAACTAAAGTTCAATGTGGGAGGCGAGGTGTTCGACGCAGTCCTCACGGGATCTAACATCGAAACTGTGTGCGACAACTTCCGACATAGGATTTATGATCTTTCGTTCAACAACACCACAGAGCTTAATTCCACGATATATTTCTGTCGTGCAAATAACCAAGACTTTAATTATTCTGCGAATCCCACCTATCTTACGGCAAGCAAGATTCGTGTCAAAGAGGGCGTCACTGATCCTCCAATCTCCTATATTACGACTGTTGGGTTGTATAGTCCCGACAATGAGTTATTAGCAACGGCTAAGCTCTCTGAGCCCCTTAAGAAGGATCCCACAAACGAATTAACTCTTAGAGTGCGTCTAGATTATTAACATAAACTATTTATTTATGTTATGCCATATTATAAGTTTAAAGAAACTGACATATTCTACAACAGAATAGAGGCGCACCCTAAGAAAGAGTTCTTCGTTTTTAACTCCTCTGTATTCTTGGACAACCAGTCTTTAATTAGTGGTGCGTTCACGGCTAGTATACCAAATGTCCCAACCGGTTTCGCCAGTCTTTATGAGCTGAATGTAGATAGAATCTCAGCTAGTACCGGTCGCGTTATGGGCGACGGCACAGACCACCCTATATGGAACAATGGTCTCATATACCCATTCATTACAAAGGGCGGTTCTCTGGAGAGATTTAGGACCGTATCCGCAACCAGCTTTAACGCAGATTTTGCGTATGGCGATGTGATGACTGGCAGCTACCCTTTATCTTCCAGTATAGTTAGGGAGTTCTTTGCAGAGTCAGCCACACGCGATCAGTCGGCAAACAGAATCAGCGCACTTCGAAATACGCTAAATTACTACACCCCGCTCAGTCGGCAATATGAGTACGCTCCCGCAACTGGAGAGTGGGATAAGGGCGTGCAGGCAATTAATTTGATTAGTATCCCGTCCATTTTCTATGGATCATCGATCAAGAAAGGAACTATTAATTTAAAATACTACATAACTGGCGCTTTGATCGGCGAGATTAGAGATGAGAACTTAAATGGAGAATTAATACAAGTGGGTCCTCCCGGCAGCAATGGCTCTGGTAGTGTAGCTGGCGTTGCGCTTTATAACGAGGGTTTCCTTGTATTGACAGGAAATTGGGACCTATATTCCCCTGACGGGGTTGGTCCTGTCTCCCTAGATTATAGCGGGGATGGAAGTAATATTGATTCATCGTGGCTTTACTACGCTGTTGGGGCAAATGACGGCATCACAGCCAGTGTCGATATTGTGGCAAATACAAGAGCCTCCGCAAGCTATGCGATGACCTATGAGGGCGTTAATTACGTGCCAGTCGTCACGATGCTTGCAAATGCGCCAAAGGCAGAGCTAAACTATTCAAACAATCCTACATATATAAATCTGGTTGACCTGAGAACTGGCTCTTTATTCAACTCCAGTTCAATGTCTTATATCGAAAATGATAAACAAGAAATCAAAAATACTGTAAAATCACCTTATATAGATCCAACTGGTAGCTATGCACCACAGACATTTATATCAAGAGTTGGACTATACGATGAGAACAAAAGGCTCATCGGCATTGCTAAGGTTGCTACTCCCGTGAAGAAAACAGAAGATAGGGACCTTACATTTAAGTTGAAACTGGACTTTTAATGATTTTAGGATTAGACGTCAGCAC
>CERF01027422.1_pt1 | contig 10765 bp, 12 predicted proteins | sample 530961 | NCBI WGS metagenome assembly CERF01 (sample SAMEA2621151, study PRJEB7988) | marine metagenome | isolation source: saline water (ENVO:00002010), including
CAGTTCATTTCAGAAGAGTGGGATGACTCACATTTCACAAAGACAAATGAACATAGGGACTGGGAGTTTCACCGAAATTGTGAGCTTTTCTTCCAGTGTTTCGCCGGGAACTTTTATAGATGATGATGTTAGATACGTTAGGATTACCAATCTAGATGACCAAAAACAGATTGTGATGAAACTAAACCATAAAGCAAGCGGACAAACTTTCTACCGAACAATTGGGAGAGACAGTACTGAGATTTTTTATAGTCTAAAGATGAATGTTAACACAACAAATGCTGCAATGAGCGGGGCTGTTTCAGATACAACATCAGTCTTCTCTGCTTCCATGTCAAATCTTGGGAGTGGCTATAGTTCTCCGCCTACTGTAGCTTTTAGTGGAGGTGGTGGTAGTGGCGCAACCGGAACAGCGGTATTAGATGGTAATACCGTCGCATCAGTTACAATAACAAACCCGGGAACTGGGTACACTTCTGCTCCGACCATTGGCTTCTCAGGCGGTGGTGGTAGTGGCGCAGCAGCAAAAGCAATTCTAGTTGCTGATGCACTATGGACCCCAACAGATTTTTATAATTTTGATTCTATTTCTGCTCAGGCATCAGGGTCTGCTTGCGATATTACTGTGTTTGTCGCAACTATTTAAAAGGAAAAAAACAACATGAGTTCAACCACTTTAGAAATTATTCAAGGCTTAGCACAAGCAGCCTCAAACGCTTATGACGGTGCGCACGATGAGCGGTTCTCCTTGGACGGACAAGTAAGAAAGGTAGGTCTAAATAGAGAACAAGGTTGTCCTCTTATGGATAGTCGAGTCAACGATGGCTTTGGTGTCAAATTTTATGCCGATTCTGTTTGTATTAATTACCAGAGCGACACAAGACTTAAAGATGTTGCTGATCCAAAATATGAACAAGAAATAGAGCGAATGTTAAATGAAGTAAAAAAATTCCTTCAAAGAGAATACAAAGCAATAACTGGAAAGGGGATCACTTTGACCAAAAAAGGTGAGCCACAAATTTTAGTACAAACAACCTCCCGAGTTAGAACTTTTGTTCAAGCATATCAGCATTATAAAATTTCAGGAATGAAAGAAATCGATGGGCTTCTTGAGCCATCAAAACCCACGGAAAGAGATGTAACCAGAAAGTTTCTGGCTCAACATTCAACAAAGCGACCCCAGAACGATACGCGTAAAAAAGGAGCAAATCAAAAATGAGAGTTACAAAAGAACGACTAAAACAAATTATAAAAGAAGAATTAAAAATTGTTTTGGCGGAAGCAAGCGCTGGAGATGCTGATTATCTCGGACGAGAGGTTGCAATGAGCCAAGAATACTATCGAAAAAACGAAACTTTTCGTAAACAATTTGTGGCACTTTCTAGATTGGCGGCTCCCAAACTAAGACTTAAAGGTAAGTCTGATATGGGACGAAATTCATTAGAAAATGCAGCACAAGCTATCGGTGCCATAACTTCCGAGATGATACGCCAAGATAGAGACGGATTCATAGGGCTTGGTGAATTACTAGATGCACTCATTGACAGAGCCGAAAATGTAGCGAAAGACCCAGAAGCACTTCAAGCGTTACAGCAAATCAATTCCTCTTACGAGGCGAAATTTAAAGCAGTTGATGACGAAGACACAGAGGCTTCTAAAAAACCAGATCTAGACCTTCGTTCCGAATAGGGTCCGGCTCTTTAACATTAATGGAGTAGCATGGCGTTTAAACTCTCAAAGCAAGAAATTGTCAAGGAGATTGTCAAATGTGGCAAGAATCCTCAGTTCTTCATTGATAATTATTGTCTAATTTCACATCCACTCAAGGGCCTCATACCCTTTAAAACTTTCGATTATCAGAAGGATCTCCTCAAAGACTTCAATGACTATCGTTTTAATATTATACTCAAAGCCAGACAGTTAGGTATCTCCACAATTTCAGCGGGATACATTGTCTGGTTTATGCTTTTTCACCGAGACAAGAACATTCTTGTTATCGCAACCAAATTTGGCACGGCAGCGAACTTGGTAAAGAAAGTAAAATCAATTATGAAGCACCTTCCGGACTGGATCAAGATAGCAAAGATCGTCACGGACAACAAAACCTCATTCGAATTATCAAACGGCTCTCAGATCAAAGCCGGAACCACCTCTGGAGACGCAGGTCGTTCGGAAGCATTATCGCTGCTCGTTATAGACGAGGCAGCACACGTAGAAGGCCTTGACGAGTTGTGGACGGGTCTTTACCCTACTTTGTCTACTGGAGGGCGCTGCATAGCCTTATCGACCCCTAATGGGGTAGGAAATTGGTTCCACAAGACATACGTTGATTCTGAAGCAGAAGAGAACGATTTCCATCCAATTATTTTACCTTGGGATGTTCACCCTGAACGTGGCGATGACTGGTTTGCTAAAGAGACTAAAAACATGTCTCGTAGACAAATTGCCCAAGAATTGGAATGTAATTTCAATACGTCTGGTGATACTGTGATTCATCCGGATGACATGCAGTGGTTGTTTGAAAATGTTCGAGATCCTGTATACAGGACCGGTTATGATAGAAACTTTTGGATTTGGGAGAAATATGTCGATGGAGCTTCTTATGTTTTGGTTGCCGATGTGGCTCGTGGAGATGGAGCAGATTATTCTGTATTTCACATTATAAGGCTGGACACAATGGAGGTGGTTGCTGAATACCAAGGGAAACCAAACTTAGATTTATACGCCAGTATCCTAAATGAATCAGGTCGAGAATACGGCCAATGCCTTTTGGTAGTAGAGAATAATGGAATAGGCATCTCTGTACTAGAAAAGCTAAATTCTTTAGAATATCCTAACATTTACTATTCGATTAAATCAACTCACGAATTTATAGAATCAAACTTGGGAGAAAACAACAGTAGAGCAGTAATGGGTTTCACCACCAGCACGAAGACAAGACCTTTAATTGTGGCCAAATTAGAAGAGTACGTGAGAAACAAACTAATTAAATTAAACTCTACAAGACTGTTTCATGAATTTAAAACTTTTATTTGGTACAATGGCAAACCTCAAGCAATGCGCTCATATAATGATGACCTTGTTATGTCTCTGGCAATTGCTTGCTGGGTACGCGATACGGCCTTACAAGAAAACCAACGGGAAGTTGAATACAAAAAGGCTATGCTAGGAGGCATCAAAAAGTCTTCAACCATAATGAATACTAAAATAAAAGGACAAGAAGGATTCAAGCAGTCATTTGAAGAGAAACATAAAGAAGAAATAAAAAAATCAAAAGAATTTTTTTGGATTTATAAAGGATAAAAAATGGCACGTAATGACAGAAACCCATACAATAATCAGAACAGTTTGTTTAAATCGCTAACAAAACTTTTCTCTGGTCCTATTGTTAATAGAAGAACTCAGACAGGTAGGCAACTAAGAAGAAGAGATCTGGATAAATATTCTTCTAGGTTCAAATCAACCTCCGGACTTCAATTTAAAAAGTCTGAATACAACCCTATGAACATGACCGCGATCAATGCGATCTCAAATAGGAGCAGAACAGAAAGATATCACGATTTTGATCAGATGGAGTACACACCAGAGATAGCATCCTCGCTTGACATTTATGCGGATGAGATGACAACATACTCTAGTTTGACTCCTATGTTACACATTAAGTGCCCCAATGAAGAAATCAAATACATTCTTCACTCACTTTATTATGACATTCTGAATGTATCGTCTAATCTTTTTGGTTGGGCGAGAACAATGTGTAAGTATGGAGATCTGTTTTTGTATCTGGACATCGAAGAAAACATGGGAATTAGAAACGTCATAGGTCTTCCATCACAAGAGATAGAGCGATTAGAAGGAGAAGATCCAACAAACCCAAATTACATTCAATACCAATGGAACTCCGCAGGGCTTACTCTGGAGAACTGGCAGATGGCACACTTTAGAATCCTTGGGAACGACAAGTATGCTCCCTATGGAACCTCAGCGCTGGAACCTGCAAGAAGAATCTGGAGACAATTAACGCTTTTAGAAGATGCAATGATGGCATACAGAATTGTTAGATCACCAGAAAGAAGAGTGTTTAAGATAGACGTAGGCGGTATTGCACCACAAGATGTAGAGCAGTATATGCAAAAGATCATGACTCAGATGAAACGACACCAAGTTGTCGATCCACAGACGGGTCGTGTTGATCTGCGGTATAACCCTCTCTCGATCGAAGAGGATTACTTTATCCCAATCAGGGGAGGACAATCGTCTACCGACATCGTCAATCTTCCCGGAGGCCAATTCACAGCACAAATTGAAGATGTAAAATATCTCAGAGATAAACTGTTTTCTGCTCTCAAAGTTCCCCAATCCTATCTTTCAATGGGCGAAGGAGCAACAGAGGACAAGACAACGTTGGCTCAAAAAGACATCAGGTTTGCTAGAACAATTCAGAGACTTCAACGAGTTTTGATATCTGAATTAGAAAAAATCGGTATCATACATTTGTTCACATTAGGCTTTCGAAGTGATGATCTTTTGGCTTTTAGTTTGTCCTTGAACAATCCTAGCAAAATAGCAGAGATGCAAGAACTTGAACATTGGAAGACCAAGTTTGACATTGCAGGCAGTGCAACTGAGGGGTACTTTTCTAAGAGATGGGTTGCTCAAAACTTACTTGGTATTTCTGAAGACGAATACATTCGTATGCAAAGAGAAATGTTCTCTGATGCAAAATTCTCTGCTGCCATTGAGGCCGCTACATCAGGCGGAGCCGCTGAAGGTGGCGGAGGTGATCTTGGCGGAGGTGATCTTGGCGGAGGAGATTTAGACCTTGGCGGTGACGAAGGTGGTGATTTAGACCTAGGTGGTGATGATGCAGGTGCTGCTGATGATACTGGAGGTGATGATGCGGAGGATGACGTTCTTCTGGCAGAACCGCCCGGAAAAAGAGATGACAACGCAAGACCGAAGCGCCGAGGCAAATACAAGAGAAGGCAACATACATACCGGAAAGGCGGCAAGAGAAAACAAATGACCAACACGGCACTTTCAGGTGAACTTGGCACATTAAGAAAAACCTTTCCCGGAAAAGTTGGCTTTGGTGGACTTGATTCACTAGCCCGAGGTGTCGTAGAAGAGGGTAAATCTGATATTTTAGAAGAAGAGAAACTATTTAGTACTGATTTTGAAATCAAATCATTAATTGAATCATTAAAAAAGGTTGACGAAGATGAAACACAATAAGAAAAGAAATACCGCTTTTCTTTACGAATGCCTTATCAAGGAATTAACAAAAGCAATCGTTCGAGAAGACAAAAAAAGACAAAAAATTACAAAGAAAATCTTAAAAGAATTCTTTAATAAAAACAGTGAGTTAGGAAAAGAATTAAATCTTTACAATTCTTTACTCGAAGTAAAGTCACAAGATGAATCTTTCTCCAAAAGACTATTGGAAGAAACTAAAAAAGATTTTTTTGGTCTCAACAGAAAAGCTATTTTCAATTCTCAAACGAGCCTGATAAATGTTATGAACAAACACTTAGGGCATGGTGTTTTTTCAAACTTTATTCCCAACTATAAAGACATTGCCTCTGTTGGTTTGTACTTCCAAAACGATAAACTACCAGCCAAGAAAAGAATTATGCTGGAGAATAATTTGGTAAAATTTCTAGGAAGAAAAGAACAGACACTGACAGAAATGAAACACTTAGACAATCTTGAATACAGAACGTTTGTTAACAAATTCAATAACGCATATGATAGAACTTTGAGAACTGAACAGAAAAATCTTCTCACTAACTACATCGTGTCGTTTTCTGATAATGGTGTTGGTCTTAAAAGTTTTTTAAATGAAGAGATTGGGCGACTCAAAAATGCCGTACAGCAGCGGATTGCAGAAGGGAGGACTAACTCTAATTTGGAAAATTTTAAAAAACTTAAGCAAAAGCTGGACAACTACGCACAAACTCCAATAAATCAACAAATGGTTGAGGAAATTTTTTATATTCAAGACCTGATAGCAGAGGTATCTAAGAATGACAGTAAAAATTAACATCGAAAACGAAAAAACAGAACCAGAATCAGCCGTTAAGATAGGTTTTAATGAACCCGAGGGCCCAACCTCAGGTGTTAAGATCGAAATTAAAGAAAAGGAAGGCCTGCAGTTCCAATTGCAACTAAGGTCTGCTCTCAATGGCGATCTGATAATTTTAGACCACAAAGACATTGACATAGTGATTCAATCAAAGAACAAAAAAGTTGTAACCTTTGCAAAAGAAATAATGTCAGATGTTGTTTATGGAGCAGAGTCTAGGCTCCTAGAGTACCTTAAAAGGAACGGTATCATAAACTATGACTCGATACAAGGTGGGAACATTTACGGCTCCTTAGAGGGCACTCTAATGGAATCAGAGACCCACGATCCGATAAAGGCAACACTACTGAACATTTCAGAATGGCTGAAAACAGAGGAGCCATACATCAAAGGGATGACAGCCTACGAGGACATGGAAGACGATGCTTTGCTTGAGCCTGATGGTGAGCATTCAACTGAACTCGGACAAGTACCACAAGCAGCAGAAAAAGGATCTATTTATCAACAGGGTGTGTTCGCGCCTTACATTTACGGTAGATATAGTTATTGATACCCGAGGATCCTTATGTCTAAAAAAATGAACTTAATAATGGAAAGTTGGAGAGACTTCTTCAACAGACCATCAGAACCAGAAGATAAATTAGAACCGCGTGAACCATCTCTTTCGGCTTTCGGGTACAAAATGGGACAACCGAAACCGGAACAGCCTGCCTTGTTTATAAGAAAAGACGGCGAAATTTACAAGTTAATTTTATGGAGACCTACCAAAATTAATAATAAAGGCTGGATACTTAGGGGAGAAGTCCTAGGGATGTTGTGGTTTTCTAAAACTGACAAGCCTTGCATCCCCGATACTTATCAGGTAAATTATGTTTCAATACGTAAAGAATTCGAAGGTCAAGGCGTGGGGCCACTGATCTATGGTTTGGTATTTCACTATGTCAATCAAGTGCTTGGTGGGGGGCTCACCTCTGATCACGCTGCTTCTAGTAATAAGCACTCTAAAGCCGCTTGGGATAAACTTTCTAAGACAAAAAACTTAATTAAAAGAACAACGGATGCCGGTAATGATGAATTTGATTATGAAAATGATACTCCGGATGATAAAGAGGATGATTGTGACGTTGGTAAAGCGACAGATATCACATTTAAATCAATGTTTTTTGGAAAGAAGTATAGAGGAGGGATAGGGACCAGCAACAGTTGGGCTATGGAGCCAAACCAGTATTCCAAAGTATATAACAACATGTCTGAAAGACATCAGGAATACTCTAGAAATGTTAAAAACATAGGTTCTCTAGAAGACGAACTAATAAAACAGTCTACAGATTTATTTGTGACACGATACCGTCGAGGGTAAAATTGAACATACTTAATTTCATTTTAGTAGCCTATGGCATGACTTTCATAATTGTTCACGGTAAGATCTTTGAGGACATAAGACCGGAGAAGGATTATTCTAAAAAATGGAACACTCTTTTTCACTGTCCTTTGTGTATGGGCTTCTGGTGTTCTCTATTTTTGTTTTGCATAAACGGCTACACAGAACTATTTACATTTGAATATTCCCTAGGGAATGCTTTCTGTCTCTCTTGTTTGGGAGCCGGAACTACTTATTTGCTCTCCATGGTCGTTGATGACTTTGGTATAAGAGTATCATCAAGATCAGGAGGTGATTATGTTGATGATTAGATGGATGCTTCAACCAGTCCGTCGCTGCTGCAGCGGATCCTGAGGCGCGCCGGTAGCGCCGGCACTTATTTTATTTGAGGTAACAATGTCAAAAACTTTATTACGAGAATTCTATGCACTCTGTGAAGGGGGCATTTGTCAAGATCTTTTAACCGAAAGAGAGAAAAAAGAAATGGCAAATGGCAAAGTCCTTTACATGTCTGGTCGTTTGCAAACTGCTGACAAGCAAAACGGAAACGGCAGAGTTTATCCATATAACGTCTTGAAACGTGAAATGGATAACTATGATAAAATCGTAAAAGATGCCAGAGCCTGCGGGGAACTAGATCACCCTGATGACTCAGTTGTCAACCTCAAAAATGTTTCGCACATTGTTACGGATGTTTGGTGGGAAGGTAAAGATGTTATGGGAAAACTAAAAGTACTTGACACACCTTCAGGTAGAATACTCAAAGATTTGATAAACGCTGGTGTGAAACTTGGAATTTCTTCCCGAGGATTGGGGTCCGTAACAGAATCATCAAACGGTACTGTTACGGTTGAAAATGATTTTCAACTAATCTGTTTCGATATTGTTTCAGAGCCATCAACCCCCAACGCATACGTTTATCCAAAAGATCAAATGAACAATGTTTCAACACGTTTACGGGAAGTCAAAGAAAACAGTATCAATGATCTTTTTAAGAAAATCCTCGGAGAATAAATGAATAAAAACCAACTTAGAAAAATCCTAAAACCATTGATAAAAGAATGCATCAAAGAGGTAATTTTCGAAGATGGTACTCTTTCTACAATCATTTCTGAGGTTGTAAAGGGCACATCTTCTTCACAAATAGTTGTAAAAGAAAATAGCCACGATGACAATTCTGAACGGTTTGAGCAGAAAAGAAAACAATTGCTGGAGCAAAAAAGAAAAATGCTTGATGCAATTGGCAAAGATGCTTATAATGGAGTAGATTTGTTTGAAGGAACCACACCGATGCCCAGATCTCAAGGATCATCGTCTCCCCATGGCTCTAAAGCCTTAGATGGTGTAGCCCCAAACGATCCGGGAGTGGACATCTCTCAGTTCGGCATGTCTAAGCAAGTTTGGAAAAAACTGGCGGGAAAATAAATGGCTACTAATCACATAGAAAAACCTCGAAAGAACGAAGACCCAAATAGATTTATCAAAAGATTCATCAAAAAATGTAAAAAATTAGGCATTATTGATGAGGTAAAGGATAATAGATATTATACAAAACCTTCTGTCAAGAAAAGACTAGCAAAAAAGAGAGCGATCGCAAAGCACAAAAAAGAACTTCGCAAGCGTCTCCGGAGACAAAATTAAATAAAATTACTAGTTATGTAATAGGAGAACTGTATGTCGTCAAACATCTACACAGCCGGTCTTAGAAATGTAGGATCATATCAAGTATCAGGCCAGCCTTATCTAAGTGGGGCTGTTACGTCTGCTACGTTGGGATCTAATCAAGATGGGTACTTTCAATTTCCATATGTAACAAAAAAAGTTATCGTATCAAATGAATCTTCAACCAGAGATGCAATTGTAAGTTTTGTACCTTTTGATAGAACTATAAAGACCTATGGCTTTGCAAATGATGCATCTGGTTCTGGTAACTGGCTTTTATTGCAAAAAGGGACATCTATTGAATTAGATGTAAAATGTAAAGAGATTTTTGTTGCCCCTGCGTCAGCCAATGCTGTAGATTTCATATCTGTATACGCAGAGCTAACAAATATTCCAACCGGCAGCATGTATTCATTTGATGGATTAGAAGGGATTAGCACATGAGCAAATATTCAGTAGGCCTTAGGAACGCTGGTTCTTACATTGTATCGGGGCAACCATACATCACAGGTTCTTTTACCGATTCCGGAGACAATGCTGTCCCGGCTCATCATGAATTGCAAGTTAAGTTTCCTTATGTTACAAAATCGATAACTCTTTGGAATTTTTCCGCAGGGACAGAAATGTTGAGGCTTCATTTGGTTTCAAGTAGTTCAATAACAAACCATCCAACAAGTAAGCATTATTATGAACTTGCAAAAGATGAATCGTTGACCGTTAATCTTAAGTGCAAAGAAGTTTGGTTAAGTGCCACAGCAGCAGGCGATGTTACTTGGAAGTTATATGCAAGTCTAACCAACATTCCAACAGGGAGTATGTACGCACTAGCCGGCTCTGGTATTTCATCGTAAGGAGGCAAAATAAATGAGCAAATATTCAGTAGGCCTCAGAAATGTCGGATCATACATGGTATCCGGACAGCCCTATATAACTGGTAGTACTGTTAACGCAGGCGGGGAAGTAAAAATAGAATTCCCTTTTGTGACTAAGAACATAAAAATACGAATACCCTCACCTCCGAATACCGCAATAAATATTGGCAATCAAGATGGCTCTTGGTTATCGACATCGCAATATATTAAGGGAGGATCTTATCTTCCCGAGGTGGGTGGTAGTGGAAACGATTTTACTTTTTCTTGGTGGATGAAAGACACCCACACTGGGCCGAATACCCAACTTTTTATTCTAACTATGTTTAAGGGCGATGGTGGCTTTGCCAATCAATTAGCGCTTGAATATAACAACAACGCTGATTATCACTATCAACTTGTTGGTGCCGGTGGAAATGCTGCGGTAACTGCGATAGTCAATGATACAACTAACGGCTTTGATGGTAACTGGCACCACATACTAATAACACAGAATGACAGCAAAGTCTATCTTTACGTTGATGGTAACCCCGGATCAAATTTTTATAATGGAAATTTACCGGCTGTTATAGATACAATCAAGTTTGGCTGGAATGGTGGTGGCGGGAGAGATTCTGCTATTTATGACGAGGTTACCGTGTTTACATCTGGTTTCAATCAAGCGCAAGTGAGTGAACTTTATAATAATGGTGAGTGGTTTAATCCAAAAAATCACTCTAAAGCCTCTAGTTTGATAGCGTGGTGGACTATGGGAGACTCTTCCCCCGA
>CERF01009274.1_pt1 | contig 10509 bp, 18 predicted proteins | sample 530961 | NCBI WGS metagenome assembly CERF01 (sample SAMEA2621151, study PRJEB7988) | marine metagenome | isolation source: saline water (ENVO:00002010), including
TATTTTCCTAGAAACTTTTGTAATCATAAAAAATTGTGAGCTTATTGCAGTCCCAAAAAGCTTTATATCGCTAGGTACGTTAGATATCTGCACGATGTCACCAATTTCGGCTTTTAAATATTTAGGCTTCAATGTTGTTATATTTATAATGTTTTTACGTTCTTGATGAATATCTTCGTACAAATCCAATATAGTTGATGGCACTGACTTTGCATTCGCCAGACTAGTACCTTCAACATTTAAACGTATCTTATTTGCATCCACAACCATATTCGTCTCATTGCTCATATTAAAATTAGCTTTAGTACTAGATGATGTCTGCACATTGAGTCTGTTCTTACTCGTAGAATAATCATGGTCAAACTCTACCCTGATATTGGTTTTTACCTGATTTAAAGGTGTCTTTGATATCTTGTCAATTTGGACTTCATTAAAATCTATAGTAAAATCAGCAGAAGTATAAGAAGCTTTTAATTTTAAATTCTTTATAGTCGCTTTACCTTGACTGTCGAAGAAAAAGTAAAGGCAAAACTGTTTACATATATCATCAATCAAATCCATTGCACCGATAAATTCATACTGACTAAAAGCTGTCTTGTATGCTGAAGTAGCACTGTAAATACTATCAAAATTTGCAGTATTGATATTAGTATCAGTAAGTCCTAGTTCTGTTCTTAGTATGTTCTCAATAACAAATACAGGATGCTCAATTAAATCACTCGTTGTAAAACTATGCGCTCTGCTACTTGTCATAGCTGCAGTGAACTTTCTACCTTTACCTGATATATATATCGTTTGCACTTGGTCAAAAACGTCTACTCTTCGTGCAATTTTTTGAGTTTCAAAAGTACCCTTATCTCCACTGTAATAAGGATCTTCTCTAAAAAATACTTCTTCAGTATATACTGTTTTATTTACAGTGTCATCAGCATCATATTCAATCTGTATCCAAGCTTGGTCTACGTTGATATCAGCATCACCACTTGTTAACTCAACAAACATTTGCAATTTAGATTCTAAGTCCCATCCAGACTCTTGAGTTGCAGAATATCCACCTGATATATCTACACCATCAGAACCAATACCACCTAATAAAACTCTAGTTCCATTACCGACAGCCTGATCCTGTGAGCTAACCAATGTATCATCAACGTTGTAATTAATATCGACACTATCAGAACCTGAAACATTCTTACCAATGACAAATGCTTTTACAGGATTAGTTATCATAGTTCCTAAGTTTGGAACCTTTGGAACTCCGAAAACAAAAAGTTCTTGATTGCCTACATTAACATTCTTCTCTAAAGTTGTTTCTACAAATTTGTCTTTTGTATAGCTACTGTCAGTACCATCATCCATAATTAAGCCTACCATCGCATAAGCTCTAGTGCCTGAGAAGCTAATCTTTGCATCTGATGCTGATACTGTAACATTGCTTGGATTCAATGCACTATACACACCATCCTTGCCAAAATATACTGTAACATTATTTAAGGTGTGTAATGCCTCTGTGTCTGCTTTAGCAATGATTTTATTTGTGCCTGTATCATACGAATTAACAACAATAGCAGGAACTTTAGATCTGGTAGCCCATCGTTCTATCCCATCACTATTATTAAAAGATGTCTCATCGTAATCTGTGGTATGTGAATGGTCTCCAAAGAGCATTGGTATTGGTTTGTTGAAGTTTTCTTCAGGTGCATAGTGAAAGTCATTCGTAGTATCGTCTTCCCTTATAACAGTCTTTGGAAGTGTAGTGTCGATTCCTTTAGAGAAATCATTAAGTTTTACATTGATTGATTTATGGTCGTAATCAAAATTACCGCTGATAACTCCAACTCCAATCAACTGCCTTGACACCAAGCCATCGCTAGGAATAACATACAGTTCCCATTTTCTATTATCGTATGCGTTTGTACCGACTAAATCAGAAAATCTTTTTTTATCTTCTAAGAAATCTGTATTAGCTATTTTAACTGTAAGTAGGTTTGTTTTACCATTGAATCCAAAAAAGCTTAGGCTTTGAGAATAATCACCTAATGATACGATTGCTCCGTAATAAATATCACTCCCATCAGTATAATCAATAGTTGAAAAACCTGTAAAGTTGGTTTCATCACCATAATAAAGCCTAAGCAAGAATATGGCATTTGTTGAATCTTTACTTAGTTTATTTGCAAGGTCTGTACTAAAACTAAGCAATACTTACACCTTCGGTGGATAACGCAGGAAGTAGCGTGTTTCTCACATAGCCTTCATCAACGATACCACCATTGATACTTACGTTTATCACATTGCCAGCCTGTCCTGTCTCATTCATCGCTGATAGGTTATCAAGCCCTATAGATTGTACTGCGCTTCTTTGCATAATAAATTCACCTGACTGTGCAACTATTGGTACATTATTAGCGTTACCACCAATCATACCACCTTCGTGAAGTTTTTGTATTCCACTCTTATCTACTAATCCTCCTGTATGTCCAAATGCAAAATCTAAAAATCCTCTGCCTGCTCCAAAAGTTCCACCAGTAAAAAAGTTTAACAAAGCAAAGGTAGCTGCCTGAGCCATAATTTCTGCCGCCATTGCTTTTATAGAGCTTACAAAAGCATCTCTCATATTCTGTGCATTTAATATTGCAGTTGCCATATTACGACTAATACCCTGTACTCCTTCAAGTACTGCTTTTTGAGTGCTGTCTAAAAAATCTAATGATGTACTAACATTTTTAATTTTAACATCTTGATCTTCTAAAGTTTCTATAAATGCACCTACCTCTGATTTGCTAAATTGAACACCATCTCTAAATTGATCGTAAGAAAGAATTACCTCTGCAAACATTTCAGGGTCAGGTAATTTAAAATCTGGTAAAAGTTCAACATCATTAGCAAGCTCTTCGTTTTGAACTTGCAATAAACCTCTTAATCTGATAAGGTTTTCTAAATCTGGAACTAATTTTTTAAGAGCATCTGTGTCTGCTGCATTTATTAGCGAAGTTTGTTTTTCTATTGCTAAATCTATAACATCAGCAAGTCTTTTAAAATTATCAGTAGATTGTATAAACATTTTTTTCGCAAAAGTAGATTGACTGCCTAAAAGACCTATGTTTCTAATATTGTTTTTAAAGGCATCATTAATACCTAATAAATCACTCCTTAGAATTGACACTGATGCTGCTAGCTTAGCTATTTCCTCATCTTCTTCACTAATAGCCTCAGAAAGCTCTAAAGATTCTAATTCTTTAATAGCTTCATTTACGTTTTTGTTTTCAATTCCTAAAGCTTTTAATCTTTCTGATAATGATGTTACAGGATCACTAGCTAATGAGATTTGTTTAGCCATCTCAGAGGCTGCTTTCCCAATAGATGCAACAACTTTATCCAATTGGAAAAAGTCTTTAAGAGCATCGCCAGTACTAACCGAAAGCCTTGTCAAGGAATCTCGCATATTAGATACAGAACCTTCAAATGTCTTAGATAGTCTGTCTGTACTGCCCTGTATTCCTACCACAGGATCTTGTAGTGCTGATATTAAAGCCTGCCTAAACTCAGGTAAAGTAATCTTTGAAAGGTCTTCTATACCTTGAGAGCTTTTTATTATATTTAATATACCACGCTCTCTAAGAATATCTGCAGCTCCTGCGCCACCTGCAAATGCTCTTCCAAATGAGTTTGCAGCTTCTACCGCAGTAGTACCCATAAATGCAGCTAAGTCTGTGATTGGTTTTATTAGTGCATTGGCATCAGCACCAAAAGCTTTTAATTGCGCACCTGCGTTGACCACATCCTCAAGACTAAAAGGTGTGGTTGCGGCTACTTCATTAAAGTTAGCAAAAGCTTTTTGAGCGTTTTCTACAGAGCCTGTAAGACCAACAAGTCTTGTCCTAATTGATTCAAATCTTGTAGAAGCACTAATAAGTTTTGTCATAGATGTGGCGACTGCGCCAAAAGCAAAACTGACAAGCAATAAATTATTTCTTAAAGCACCGACAGAACGCCTCAAACCAGAAGTGCTAAGTCTTAAGCCACCAATCTTTTTATTAGTCTTATCAATACCTGCATTAGCTTTTTGAGCTTGGTATTTAAATTGTAATATCAGTTCATTTCTATCAACTGCCATTGTTCTTTTCCTTCATGCGTTTATCACAAGCGGTTAGTTCTTCATCTATTATCGAATAGACTACGAGGCGATTCATGTCTGCCTCGTCAATACATTTAGCAGGTGGGATGTTAAACTTCTTAATGTAAGCGTATTCCTGAATATCGAACTCAACTTCCTGATCCTTAAAGAATAAAGGATTGGCAAAGTGTGGTATGTTGTAATAAAGATTTTGTCCAGGAGTGAACTTGCGCTTTGCATCTTCAGCCACAACACGATATACCTCTTTCCAAATCTCAGAAGAAGTATATGTGATTGGCTTGTTCAATGTTGGCGAATGTGCTGTATAATCGCCTTTGGTAGGTAAAAGGGATTCGTTAAAACCAAAATAGCTGTACCAAGTATTAATTCGGTAGGCTAACTCTTTTTTTTAGACACACCTTTATATTCTTGGTAAATCGTAGCAAGAATTTCATCCGTCTCTTCGTCTTTGAACTTTCCAAGAGCTTCTTCAGGATTGGCGAAAGCTTTCATCATCACCCAATCCAAAAGCTCATAATAAGCATCTGTATCGAGTTTGTTATCCCAATACACTTTAATCTCTTTACGATGAAGCTCACGCCTATCTTTAAAATTAATAGGCTGTACTTCGAATTCACCTTTTTTGGTTTTTACAATCACTAAGCAATAATTTCAATTAGACTATCATCTGGAGCTGAAGCTGATGAATCTCCTGTCATTTGCATTGAGACATCTAACATCATCGCCGCAGCTTCGTTATGTGCTAATGAAGTTACTAAACTTTTCTTTGCATACAAACCAAAACTTGTGGCGGAATGCCAGTTTGCATTGTTTGATAGATGTGTTTCGCTTAATGTTCCTAATTGAAATTTATCGTCAATACCCTTACTTTGTGAATCGTACTTGACAGTAGCATCCATTGTTACTGTAACCCCAGGTATTCCAACTGCAATAACCTCTGGATCTTGATTGGTTGTTGAACCGCCACCCAAGTCAGCAGTGGTTGTTGTGTATCCTATATACTCAGCAGGATTCTCAATGTTTATCGCAAAGCTCTGTAACACTACATCAGATATACCTGCGATTGTTTTGGTGGTTGAAATGGTATTCATATTGTAGAAAGTAGAACCATAGTTGGTTTGTGATGGTGCAGCTTGATTAATAAATACGTTAAATGCTGTCTTGAACGTACCACTAATTTTAATGCGACCATTCTCAGTACCCATGTCTCCAGTAATACTTAGAGATGTCAGGCGACATCCAGGAAAAACAGAAGAAGTGCTTCCTTCTGGACTGATTACTGAAACAGTCATTGTTCTAGTTCCATTGGATTGTCCTGTTCCGCCATTTTTCATTTCATCTGGACTAAAGCTATCAGGCAGAACATAAGCTGCAGGATAATTGCTTGATGAGGCAGCCCTTTGTGTGCTATTAAATATATTTTTTAATAGTTCTGGAAGTAGTGATGTATCTGCTGTTCCACTAAAGCTAATCTCTTTATCCATTAAATCTTTTTGGGTAAATACATCCGATGATTTTAAAGTTCTTCCAGATCCTGACCTTACGTCCAATACTTGTAATGGATTATAGTTTGGTAGCTCCACCGAGTCTACATTAATTAACATTGCATCAGTTACAATCTTTGAGCCTATAGTTGTTTCGGCTTGTATTCCAAGCTTAAATTCTTTTGGACTATAAGCTGCTGAATCAATAGCCATTAGTCATCACCTTTCTTTGATTTTTTACTTCCCACAACCTCAACATATTCTTTGGCTGCTTCTGGAATATTTTCCATTTCTACAGATTTACCATTATTGAGCTTTGCCCAATCTTCAGGGTCTAGTCCTTTATAAGAACCAAACATAGGTATTTGTTTTATCGCTTTTACTTTCATGATAATACTTCCTCTACTACACACGCAAAGGTTACATCTATCATTTTATATTCAGGTAAATCTTCATTGTCTACCTGATAATCAATATTGGTAATGCGACCATCGTGCCATTTATAAGTTGAACTCGGACTATAATCCGAATTGTTTGCAATTAATCTTTTAAGTCTTTCAATCGTCTTGGTGATTGGGTCTAGCTCAGTATGTTTTCTGTGATCGCCTGCTGACTTACGAAACAACCTGATTAGCACAGTGAACTCCCTGACATCGCTAGAGACTCTTTGCTCTAACAACTCATCTGTTTGCGGTTGGAATACAAAGAACGTATTTCCTCTAGCAATAACATCTAAGTCATAAAAGACAGGGATGTCCGTAAACTCATCACCAACAATCTTATTTAGCGAATCAAGAACGTTTTCCTTAATCGTATTGCTGTACGATATCATCTAACAACTTGACCGCTCTTTATTGTGCCAGTCTCGTTAGTATGACCACCCATCACAGTGATTCCCCATTCATCGCTTGCTGTATACACGCCCTCACTAAACCTTATGGATAAACCATAGGCAGCAGGCTGAAACACGCCTGTTACTACTTCATCCTCTACAGTCTTTGTTCGTTTTAATCCAGTGTCATCAGCAACAAATACATCGTATTTAACAGGCGATGAAGTGCCTGCAGCAAATGTACCACCTGTAGATATCACCACACGAATATCATCGAACCTAGTCATTGGGTGCGTAACATTGGTAACATCGATAATACCACCTGTGGTAGAGTTATTCAATGAAATCTGCCTAACCACGCCCTGGTTCTTATCCGCAGAGGTATCTGAGTCTAACACAAACTCACCACGCTTTACCTTATCGAGAAGCCCTGTACCTTCATCGTTCATTGCCATCGCTTCCACCTCACGACCTCTTTCTGGGTCATAGGGCATGATGAGCTGTGCGCAGGCGAGTATGGCGTTTGACCTAATAATTACATAAGGATAGTTCCTACCACTTGCACCCTGAGCATTTGAATTATTTACACGCAAGATAGGTTTGCCAACATAACTGCGAACCATATCTGCTGTTTCTTTAATAGTTTTAGTCTTTAAGTCATCCCAGTCTGTTCCTGCTTCCATTACAAGGTCAGATACATCGGATGTAGAATAAATATAGACTACATCGTTGGTGGAATCGTATGTCCATTCACCATCAACATTTAAATCTGATAATGCTGCCTGTTCGTTACCTAAATCTTCACCGCTCCTAAACAGAACTTCAATATAGCCACAGTCATGGCTTTTATATACGTTGGTTGCGTGGGATACCCAATTACTAACCAAAAACTTTTGATCGTACTTGTTTATATCAGGGATGATTGCTTGAAGATCGCCCTGTGAATTACAATATGCTTCAAAATATGTCATGCTTCTCCCATGCTTGGTGATTCAAAAGGATTTACATCTTCAAATACCATATCTATATCAGGTATGTCAAGATTGTCAATCATAAGGCAAAGCATAGCTAGTTTATCTGCATCTTCCATACTTAAACCACCTAATAGGCTTGCCATTGATAAATCACCACCTAATTCTTTTATCTTTCGCGCATCTTGAAAGAAAACCTGTAATCTTTTTGCTAAATCCATTACTTATTGCCTTTTAGTCTACACCTACAGCTCGTTTCCACCATCCAAAGTAAAATCTTTCCTGTGATTTATCTTTAAATACAATTTCTGAATAAAAAAGGGTTCTAAATGCCTTAAAACGCTCTTTATTTACTCTTTGCGACTCTCTTATCGTATTTTTACCAATCTTGCCATCTACAGCTATTTTTGAGCCTCTAGTGGAGTTTACTGCTTTCTGTAGTATTTTTACTGCGTTTCCTTGCCCATGATTAACCACAGCATCAAAATAATCATCTCTTAAGCCATCAGGAAGTCTTTCTACCTTACATGGATTCCAATAATCTTTTCGATATATTTCTAATGCTTGGTCAAGTGTTAGGTTTTTAATATCTAACTGCGGATATGAGCGTTTAGAAATCCCATACTTGGTTTCTCCACCCCTATCTGTAGGGTCATCTACATATCCGCCTTCTCGTTTAAGAACATGAGGCACAATCTGCGCAAATGTTACTTTTTTGATAGGACATCTCCCATTACGTTTTCAAAAACACCATAGATTGCTTCTAGGATTTTTTCTTCAGTATCTTCGTTGATTATAGGAATATTGATATTTTTGTTTAATTCATCAATAATCTTCTCTTTGTTTTTACCATTAAAAAGATATTCCATTATCATTTTCTGTATCATACAAACCTCATTATTAGATTGATTGTTATTGGTATTGCGAATAAACCAAGCATTCCGATAGTCTTGACTCGCACTAATGTTGATTCATGATCTGCAACCTTACCATTTAATTTGTCTAAATGGCTATCAATTGCTTTTAATCTATGAAAAATTTCTTCTTGCCTTGTATCAACCTTTATTAAAAGGTTCATCATTTCATCTCTGTACTCAGCCACTTTCACTTCTGTGATCTTCTGCGTTGTTTTGAGCCACGACCGTTACCTAGCTTTGCCTCTATATAATTTAATTGGTCGGTTACTTCATCATTTAATTCTTGAAATTTATCAACCATAACATTCTTAGAATCAATTAGCTTTATAATGATTTGATGCAAGTCATCAATCTTCTTATTAAGTTCTGAGGTCATCCATTTAAATGTCATCCACAGAATACCTGCAGCTAATCCTGCAAACCCAATTTCTGTCCAGTTTTCTACCATTTTGTCCTCGCTGCCCAATAAGCTGCGCTCATCTTACCTCTGGAGATGTTTTTGCGATGCCTTGCCAAGAAAGATTTGCGCCTTGCTTTTTGTGATTTTGTTTTAGGGTTTTTACCTGCACCAGATACGCCTTGCTGTCCAAATCTAATCAGTTTAATCTTGCTACCTGACTTTGCTAACACAGCGTGTGATTTTGTCTTATGCCCAGGTGTACGCTTAGGTTTATTGTATCCTGAGAATCGTTCACCTCTGTATTTAATCACTTGCCCACCATTCTCTTTGCTATGTTATGAGACTGTTTAAATGTTTTTCCTTTACGCATCATTGTTGCCATTTTAGAAAGATGTCTTTTTGTATGATGTTCTTTGTGTGATTGCATTTGAGATTTTTGTCTACTTGTCAACCCCTTTAGATTTATACCTTTTAAATTTTTAGCCATTACTTAGACCTTCTTTTAAATAGGCTTTTAGGGATACGTTTGCCTGACTTGTAAAGACTGGACATCTTTTTTATGGTTCTTGCACGAGATGAACGCTTGCGACCTTTTAATCCGCTCAAGTATTTCTTAGGTAAACCTGATTTTTTATCTTTTGGTACTCTTCTTCTTTTTGGCACGTTTTCTCCTTAAATCTGTATCATGCTTTCTACTACCTCTTAGAAAAGAGTTTACTCTGCCCATAGCCCAAGAAGCCATTGTGGTCTTTGGTCGAGATCCTGCGGAAAGAAAAGCCCCTTGACCTCTTCTGTAGACTTTTACTAGCGTACCATATGCAACACCCTTGGACTTCGCTTTTTTTCTTAGATTTGCTTGAACTGATGCACTTAATGGTTTTCTTTTAATAGCCATACCTTTTCTTCTTTTTTTTATTCATTTTTTTACGTTTTTTTGGTCTTCCTATCTTACTTCCGTAAGTTCCTTTTCCTTTAGGCATCCCATGGTCTCCCTGTTGCTTTTGTTGGTGTTTTCTGTTCTTTGATTTGTGCATCCAAACCAGCTTCAATCTCTGCTAGCCTTTCTGCACTTATTTTAGCTTCTACCCATTTCTTAACATCAGATTCTTTTATGTCTTTATAAGCAGTAAAATTATCTTTATCTGGCGCATCCAAACCTACAGTACCGATGCTTGATGCAGAGTAAGTAACTGCATCATCGCCTTCACCTACAGTTTCATTCTTAATAAATGAGTAGTGTACTGTTTTGCAAACATCTGCCAAATCATTTTCGGATATAGCTCTATCAATAGTGTTAATCTTCGTTTCCATCTTTTAAACCTTTGCTTAATGCATCGATAAACGCCTGCCTGCCAAACTGTAACTGCTGCAGATTAAATGATGCGGTTTCAATTTTCCTGTTTAAGTCTGCAATATGAGATACCATAACCCTTTGGTCGTCATCCATTTTTTCAATCTCATATTCTTTTCCGTCAAGATTTAAAACTGGCTTGTTTTCTTTATTTTCTTTTTTCGCCATTTTTATCTCCTTTACTTTTTAATTCCGAGTCTCTGCATGAGACTCCTGTTTTCTTCTTCTAAAGCCTGTATGTGCTGCGTTTCCATTCCTTCAACCGATGCACTCAATACAGTTACTTTATTTTCTAAATCTTTAATTCTTCTTTCCTGCTCTGCAAACTTCATCTGTGCTTGATACCAGCTACCAGTAACCACAGCCACGGCAACCATAGCCTTAATTAAAAACGCTACGGATATATGAACTTGAGC
>CERF01029741.1_pt1 | contig 10438 bp, 13 predicted proteins | sample 530961 | NCBI WGS metagenome assembly CERF01 (sample SAMEA2621151, study PRJEB7988) | marine metagenome | isolation source: saline water (ENVO:00002010), including
TACACACGGTATATACCCTGGTTTCCTTTTCTGTCAGACTTCGGATACTGCTCAAGCATGGTCTCTAGTCTGTCGTCTACTATATTTGCCCAGTATAACTTACCGCCAGAGACACTAGAGCGGTGGAAAAGCATCTGTAGGAAGGGGTCAGTTTCAGCTAACTCCTTGATTTTCTTTATGTACTTAGAGTCATCACACTCTGTAACATCAGACAAAAAAGATGCTTCTCTAAGAGTGGAAAAAGATCTGCATTTTACGTAAGATCCCATGCTCCAGTTGAAAGAGGGACACTCCTTTTTATTTAGCCTACAAAATGCAAACCTATCGGTTAGACTTGTTTCAAAGTCAGGAAGTCTTGGGTCGGGGCAGTCATCTTTCTCCACCTTCCAATTCCCTTTTGATCCCATGTAAGCAGGTATGAGTCCATACTCTTCTACATAGTATTGCTTTATTTTATCTCTAGATTCTGCCACCTTGGCAGCCATGTAGTTACTGTGTCTCTTCTTAAGGAGAGATTCTACCCTTAGTAGGGTTTCATTAGGAGAAAGACCTACAGTAAAAGAGCTAGATGCGCTCCTAAGAAGAGACTCACTTTCATTGAAGTAGGACTTCCATTTTCCTAAAAGAGCTTCTCTTTCTTGTGCCCAGAACTCATCAATGTGGTTCCAGTAACTCCTAACCTTTTCTGTTAGAGACGCTTCTTTAGGAGAGGATATGGAGTTCTGTCGTATAGAACTTACTGTCTCTGCTTCCACCTTTGAAAAAAGGGTGTATGCCTTTGAAAGATCTTCATAAGATGAAGACAAAAGAGAAGACACTTCCTTAGGATCCAGGGTGTCATCTCCTATAATAGAAGTTATTCCTAGCCTAACCTTGTCTAAATTTTCAAGCTGTTCCTCAAGCTTAGGTACCAAGCTTGTCTCTTTTAGATTAAGGAAAAACTTCTTAGCGTCCTCTACGTTATCCTGATATTCTACCACAAAAGGAACAAAGCTAACTAGGTTACGTGCAATTCCTTTCCTAGCTATTTCTTCCCACTCTTTAGAGGATACCTCTAAGAATGCCTGAGTAAGCTCAAGGTTTGCAGATCTACTCATTCTTGTTCTCCGACAAGAATGAGATAAGAGGACACAGCATCCCCTCTAGACAAGGCTCGCATCAAAGGTGAGCTTGTATCTAAAATAGCCTCGCCCGTTCGAATCGAGTGTTCGATGTCGGAAGCAAGGGAAGATACACGGGATTCAAACTCGTTAGAATCATCGTACTTGGACACCTCTTCTAATGTACGAGAAGCTGCTCGTAGTGGTGCGTCTGCGGGTGTGGATGACACCAATCTAAGTATAGAGTCAGCCAGTCCACGTGTGTCCAATATGTAATCTAGATTTGAAGCCAGGATCTCACTTATTTTCTTGTCTAGGTCTACTCCTCTCATTCCCTGAAGAAGAGACGAATCCTGCCCAAGACAATCTACAATGCTTCGTGCTAGTTGCTCTCGTATCTGTCGTATTTCAGGGCGGGAATGAATGCTTATAGACTTGAGCATTCTGCTTACCTTGCGGCTAAACTCTCCCCAAGGCTGAGCGTCTGCCACTGATAGCAACTCCTCCGCTTCCTCATCTAAACCTGAAGTACGAAGGTAGTCTACGGTTGCCTGTAGTAAGTTTGACATTGCTTCTCCGTTAGGAACCTGAATATAGGGAAGATTTGAACTCGAAGAAGGGCCCTCTGGACCGGAAGACGATTCTCCTTTTCCGTACCCTACTCCCTTTTTTGCTTTATTACGCATCTCTGTCATACGTCGTTTAGCCCCTTTGGGCCACAGCTCGCAGACTATTTCAGTAGCATCAGGATCTTTGCTTATCTTCTTGTATTGAAGACCCGACTCATTTAAGGCATCAAAGAAGGCTTTGGTACTATGGTCCTTGTCTCTTCTAAACTTTAAAAGGGAAACCTCGACACCTGTTTCTGGGTCTGGCTCCCTCCAGAAATTAATGTAGCGTAAGTGGTGTGCTTTTAGTAATTTTACAGAAAGCGTCCTTAAGGAAGATAGGTTCATCGACCCCTCCTAGCATTCCATAGGTCTGCTAACCGCTGTAGCCTCTCTTGCTCGTCTTCTATCTTAGATATCTCTTCGATCTCAGAGTGTACTTGCTCTTCCTCTTCTTTTAGGACCTCTATTTTTTCTTCTAAATCTTTTCTAGACATTCCTAGAGACTCTTCAAGTTCTCTCTCTTTTTTCAACAAGTGAGGGTCCCTGGATACCTCCGACTCCTTCTCCTTAGAAGTAAGGAATCCAAGTCCTATTAGTGCTAGGAAGCTTCCTAAAATTCCAAGGCCCCACTTCCAATACTTTATGACAAGGTCCCTTCTCTTGATTAAAAGGAATAGGAAACCTACAGCTGCTGCCAGTAGAACGAAAATAAACAGAAATGAATAGAAGTATTTCATTAGATTATTATAGGCAAAAACGAAGGTGCTTCTTTCAAAGATTCCTCAAACATACCCTCAACCCACATCTGTATAACCACTGTGTCTGTTCCACTAGGGTTAGTCAAAGAAACCCTGTGAGTCACAGGAGCATCTGTGAGTGCTACTTCCATGAAGTAGTGAACAAGGAGTTCCCCTGGTCCTACTGAACCAGTAAACACATTAGTAGGAAAAGTACCAGTAAGTAATGGATCTGTACTAAGACCCAGGTCTAGAACATGATCTATTTCTACAGTTATAGAAGCTGTTCCTGTATTCCTGAAGAATATACGGGGCTTTAGTATAGGAAGAACAGGTAATTGTGTTTCCAGAATAGTGGTAGTACTCTCTCCTGGAGTGAGTCTTACTGGAAATAGCTGTTTTATGGGTACTAACATTTTATACGTCCCTGATAACCTTTGATAGCCTCATAGAAGCTTTACTATACTTCAAATAAGGTTCCACTCTCTTTATACTGCAAAGCCTGTGGAAGTGATTTAGTGCAGTCTTCCACTGCTCTCTTAGAGTTTTAGACTCATATACATCAGAGGAGTATCTTCTACACACAAATGACCATATGTCAGATGCCATTGGATTCATGTGGTCTGGAGGGTTACTTATTGAAGGACTGGGTTTCATAAAAGCTCCTCCTCCAGCCTCTTTTTACTCCTGAGTTCTCCCTCTGAGGCGGACCCAGTGTCTGACTGTGACTTGAGAGGTATAGGATTCTCATCTTCCCGTAAAACAGGAATGACTTTATCTAGGTGAGACTCTTGAATTATACCATTTGGCAATTGAATCTTCAAATCTGCTTCTATTCTTACAGATAAATTGTTAATAGCTGCGGGGTTCGAGAACTGGAAGTAGATAGCCCCGTCAGAGTTGCCAAACCTTCTGTCAAAATTAACGGACTGAACAGTTTGAGTACCATTATACACAAGACTAGCAGTTCCTCTATCAACTAACTGCGGCTGATAGGTGTCCTCATCCGGGTTATAGAAAAAGACAGTAACCAGGACGACAGGCTGTGTTGCTTCCCCTTCTATATATTCCGCCCTACCGTCCAGGTAAACTTGAAGGGGAGGCCCCTGGGGGTCTACAGGCATAGTCTAATCCTTATGGAATGTCAGGTGTTGGTGCTTTAAAGGTAGTTCCTACGGATGCAACAGTTACGTTTCTACTCTCGTAAAGAATCTGGTCTATGTTTGATATAAACAACCTAATATGATGGACTGCCGTGTCTGCTCCAGAATTATAGGAATAGGTTACTGTTATTTCATAGTGCTCGAATAGAGCCTCTGATAAATCTAGAGCCCCACTATAGAGAAAAGAAGAGCCAGCAACTAGTGGCAGGCTTATTTCTCCCGTCAGTCCGTTTATGTTCAGGTCCTTTGCAGCTGTACCAGTGTTTGGGTCAATTCGGAAAAGCTCTGCTAACGGGTCAGAGTCAGGAACTACAGGAACACCGTCATTATCTAGAGCAACTACACTTATAGAGATGAACCCCTGCTGTCTGTAACATTGTATGTAACCTTGACTCATCAGGAATTCTCCATGTGTCCAGGAAGCTCATCATCGTTGATCTCCCTGTTGAAAGACCTCTCAAGGCCACGAGCTATTTCCGCGTTCTCAATACTTGCGTTCGTCTGGTTTAGGAGGTTTTGAAGTGGAGTGAACGATTTTACCAAAACATGTAGGCTTATGGGCTTGGGGAAGTAAAGGGCTGCACCCCTTTTTATCTTCCTAACCTCGGGCTTTACCTTGAGTAGGTCACCAAACTTAGAAGAGTACGCCTTCAATACTTTTTCTAGTAAATCTCTATATGTTTTTCCCATGACGTCTTTGTGATCGTCACTTGGTGCGTTCGCCCACATTATCATCATTCGATAGTCTTGATCAAAGTCTACGAACCCCGAAAATCTCATCCGGTTTATACTTTCGACAACAACCTTAGATACGTTTTGTCCGATATAAGTGTCGGAGTCAAGCTCCAGGCTGGGGAAGTTGTCGTCTATCTGGTCAGGAGCGAAGGGAAGCCTTATAGTACGGACTACAGACTGATCGTATTCACCCTTCTGAGAGATAGACGTTAGTAAGTCCCTCTCTTTTTGCGCTTCTTGCTCTCTTTGCTTCTGTGTAGATCTGTCGGGTGACTCGATAGATCTGCCCCTATCTTTAGAGGGATAGATAGGAGGAATAATATTGTCCACATACGCGTAGGATTCGGAAGGTGACCAGTCAGGAACTGCTTTCCTCATAACCGAAACAAGTAGGGCATAGTTGTCTTCGGATATTGCGTAGGTACGTTCTCCAAAATCTTCGGTGTGGACAGGGTGCAGGTGATACATTTCTATCTTCTGTCCCTCTGCGGTAGACCCTACCGAGAAGTTCAGCTTCTGTCCGAACTCATCGAACCTCTTGTCCAAGAATTCATTTCGACGGGAGTTAGCTCTGTCCGAACTATCACTCACTCCATAAGGAGACCCCTCTGTCTCTAAGGTCTTAATAGCCCCTATGAGCTTCTCCACCATGGATAGAGTCTCTTCTCCGGTACGTTTTGTTATGTCCTTACCACCCTCATCTTTGGCGTGCCCAGCATCATGGAGCCTAACCTCGTAGAGCTTTTCTCTAAGAGACCGTAGGGGCCTGTCTAGCGCTTGAGACTCACCGCCTCCGTACTGGGACCCTTCTTTTCTCTCGAAAGACCCATTTGTAGCGGATTCGATGTGCTTGAGCCTACGAGAAAACGATGGAAAATAGAATCCACGGTCCTGTAGGTCTTCTGCAATCCTCTTTAAAAGGACAATGGGCTTGCTAGCCTCAGGCATGCCTCTTCCACTTAAGTTATTGTGAGAGTAAAGGACCGTAAGTATGGAAGCTAGCTCCCTATCAAATAGACCTGCTTCACCCACTAACTTGGAAAGTGTAGCAACCTTAATGTCAGGTGACGACAATACCATGTGCGCCACCTTCTGTAGGTGTATAGAGTAACTTTCTGTCTCGTCGTAAATACTCATTAGATTTTTCTCTTAGGCTTTATAGAGGTCCAACTTCCTAACGAAACACCATCTCGTTCTAGCTGGCGCCATAGCTTCTTATAGGCGCGAGCCGCAGGACGGCTCATAGAGTACCCATCGTAACATAGACCCCCATGTAGCTCTTGCATAGCTCTACTTATGACATTCTGAGCGTGCATGGACTTAGAGCTAGATTCCGCGTCCGATTTATAGGGGGCAACACCCTGATCTGCACATTCTTTTAGCCAAAACTTAGTAGCGAGAGACCACTGGTCACTCAGAGACTTGGGGCCAAAAATGATTTTTCTTCTACCAGGATTCCTCAGGACTCTGTTCCACAGTTTACGGCCCTCTAAAGAAGCACCGTCAGGAGGGTGGTTTGATCTTGGTTTTTTACCTCCTGCCTGACGGAGCATTCTCTCTTTTGTAGCAGAGGGAACAGAACTTGCGGACTTTACTATCTCCTTTTTGTCATCTACAGTAAGAGGAGACAGAGGAGTAGACAAAAATCCCTTCTCTTTCAACCAAGAAGCAGAGTCTTTAAGGTCGGAAGGATTCCATGCCTGCACAAGGGCAGCCTGCAAGTGAGGAAGGCTTACCTTGTTCTTTACGAACATAGATGCATGTGCTCGAACTTTGTTCGTATTCTCTCCTGTAACTCCTGCTCTCCTAAGAGCAGAGAGAAAAGAGTCGAAGTATTCCCTAGGAAGAACCCCCAGAACCTTAAGCCAAGCGCCTTCTTCCTCTAGAATTTCCCATAAAAGAGTCTTAGAAGCAGACGAAATTGCCTGTTTCTGCTGTTCTAGAGAAAGCGGATCCATTATAGGTAAGCCCTGAGTGCCTCAAGCTCGTCCTGCATCCGTTGCACGAGCTTGACTGCCTCTGCTACAGCCTTACGTGGCTTCTTTTTATGGGAATTTCTGGTCTCAAGGGCCGCAAGGTAAAGAGACTTGGCCACAATTTCTGCATGAGCAACCTTGTGCTTCTTGAGGACAGTTTCGATTACCTCACAGTGTGCGGAAGCTGTTGTAGCCTCATCGTCGTCTCCCATGATGGAGTCAATAGCCATAGGAGCAAGAGTACTGAGTGCCAGTCCAGCCAAGGGCCCTAAGCCCTCCTTGTCCTCATCCTCATCTTCGTCGTTTTCATCGTTCTTAGAAGCTGTAGTGGCTTCGTCATCGTCTCCCATAAGAGAGTCTAGAGCCATGGGAGCGAGCGTACTGAGGGCTAGACCAGCAAGAGGAGCAATACCTTCTTTATCCTCGTCCATGTCCTCTTCATTTTCAGAAGATGCATCCATATCCTCTGGCTCGTCATCGTCACCCATAACCATGTCCAGTGCAGCAGGTGCAAGCATACGCATGGCAAGACCAGCGGCAGGACCAAATGCCTCCTTGCTGGACGAAGAAGCGGTTACCCCAGCAGGGTTTTCCTTAGGAGCTATGCCACGTACTATAGTAGGAATGATGTTAGCCCACGCAGCAGGAGGTACTTTAGCAACAAGCTTCAGGACCTGAGGACCAAGTGACTTGAGTGCTGGAAGCAAAGCACGTGCTATACCCATAATTGCGGGATTCGCTGTCTTTTCCATAAAGTCGTTGTACACGACACGCTGTAGACGGGCGGATGCCGTGTACATCTTCTTGATTTCTTTATCCATTTGCTAAATTCTCTCGTGCAGGGGTAAGGTCATAGGGAACTTTGGCTCGTCAATAGTTTGAGTAGTCTGTGGAGCCTTAACATAAGTTACGATGCGGGGGTCAGTTCCGGGAAAGCCCGGTCCTAGGGCGTCTACGTCTTCTGGTTCTTCCTCTTCAGTCCCCTCTGATTCAGATTCCTCAGGAGAAAAGTCTAAAAGTGAAGCCACACGCTTAGATAAAGCGGTAAACCCTCTCAACTCAAGGAGGTTAGACACCTTTATGAGTAGGTACCGTGACTTTTTTGACATATAAGTAACTAAGGGACGATAAGATAAAGAGAAGCGATCGGGACCTTCTTCGGAAACCTCTAAAATCTGTATCTTTTTATTGTAAGAGGGGGTAGACAACGTAACTTGTTGCCCCTCACATGTAGATACTAAGTCAGAGTGTTTGCCTCTCTCTAAATTTATAGATATTATGTTGTCGTTGTCATTTACTGACATGACAGGAATCGTCACATCACCTACTTGTATGGATCCCCCACCTGAGGCACACTTTTCACCACTAAGGGGTATAGGGAAAAACTCGTCCCCTCCTCTGTAAGACAGGAACATAGAGTCTACGCTCCACTTCAGCTCTTTAATGGGAGAGTAAGACGATGGATTCTTAGAATACTTAAGAGTAATGTGAGGATTGTAGTTCTTACCAACAAAATCAGTACTTACTAATCCTGGAGAATAGTGCTCTAGCACGCGTACTATCTCCTCATGCATAAATCTAAGCTCATCACTTTCGATAAGAGCTACATGAGGATAGTTACCTTCTTCGTCAGGAGTAGGAAACGTCTTGCTTTGGGTAACACGTACAGAAAAGGACCCAACTTTCTTAGCGGCTTCTTTAGCTGCCCTGAGTACCAGAGGTATATCTTCTGTACTTAGGTTAGGGAAGAAGGCAACTGTAATGTGAGGATCGTACTCTAAGTCATCTGCTATGGGAAGAAGGTCCCGGATGTTAGAGGGAACGTCGATTCCTATGATGGAGCCCTTAAAAGAAGCAAACTTAGAAGAAGGAAAAGTCATAGCCAGAACAAATGGAGAATTTTTATAGGTGTCCATGTCAGCACCTGGAGGAATCTCCGTTGTTGTACCTAAGACTCCTACCATTTCTTCAGAGTTTATGCGTACTCGTACTTCCTTACCCAGTTTACTCCTAATAATTCTATAATCATTACCTATATCTTCCGCTTGCCAAGAAAACTTAAGGTACAAAACTCCGTCGTCAGCCTGCGCATCCAAAAGACTAACAGGAATCGAATTAAAGTCTACGCTTAGGTCTACGTCCCTATTAAGGTACTGGGAATAAATCCTTGCTGCGGACTCTGCATCCTGCACAGTTGCTTTTTTGACGAAGGATAGCATTACTTTTCTAGGTAGTTAGAGATTGACCTATCAAGTCCGTCCATCCATCGGCGGAACTTTTCTTTATTTGACATAAAAAATGTATGACTATCTACAGTGTAACTACTCACTCCTTCGATAGTGTACTTCTTTAGTAGCACTTTACCCTCATCATCAAGTACATTCTCAACAGAGAGCCCATACTTTTGCAGCTTATGCCAGGTAACTGGCTTAGGAAGCGCCATGTTTGCACCACGAGACCTGGAGTTAGTGTTATCAGATGGGTCTATGGTGCACTTGTAGCACTGCTTACTACGAAACAAGTCGGAAAGAGATACTACAGCATTGATGTCTAATCCCTCAGGAGCAGATCCTCTTATAAGAGTACACATACCACCGCTAGCTACAAAGTGAGTGGAAGAACTTAGTCTACTAGGTGTCTTGGGCATTGACCCTGGTTCATTAGTAGAGGTGGTTAGCTTATACCCCTCTACCTCTAAAGCGTACTTTATACGATCTAGGAGGCGCATCTCTCTCGATCCAGTCCCTTTTCCAAGGTCACTGTGCAAGCAGGTGCGTAGAGCGTAAAACGCATCCTCCACAGAAGGAGTTGTTTTCTTGGTAGTCTTCTTAGGCGACTTCTTAGGCGTCTTCTTAGGCGACTTCTTGGTAGTCTTCTTTTTCTTAGCAGCAGCTGATTTAATTCCTGCTACAGCCAGTATCCTGCTATAAAAACTCATTTTGACCTCCCAGCAGAAAGGAGAGCCAGCCTAAACCCTACCCAGGCATCATCAAGGTCTTCTTTGTATGAAGCTTCTTTAGTAAGGGGAACACGGCTCCACTGTAGCATCTCTTCTATAGCGGGGGACTGTGATAGTGACGCGAGTATTTCTTCGTAAGCACGATATATCAGCCCAGATTCATCCTGGTTTCCTGTCATAGCAGCAATATACTCTGCGCCAATAGATGCTGCGGCACATATCTGCTCCTGGGGGCTAAGACCTATGCTGGATTCCACTATCTCTTTTACTTGGGCCAGTTTGTCGATGTTTTTGGACACCTGGCGCAGTCTTTCTGCAATACTTTTTTCCATTTAAATTTTTAATCCGTAACGAGATAATAGACAGCCTAGAGGATCAGGGTCTGCTGTTCAGCCTAAGGACTCTTCTTAACCTAGAAAGTGACTTCTTTGCGTCTCTAAATGCAGAGGCAAAGGAAGTAGGGTCTCTCTTATCGAGAGATTCTTGCATTAGTGCATGAGCGGAAAATAGTTCCTCCGCTACAGACCGGGCATCCAAGGAGGACCTGATCTCAAGACCTATGCGTAGAAGTCTTTCTTTGATATCTCTCATAGTATACTTAGATAAGAAGGCACAAAAATATAACCTGTTATTAGGTAGTTACCTATGCGTGTATAGTGTCCTATTATAGGCAAAGAAATAGGCGCCCCCAAAAGTGGGCACCTCCTATAAGGTAATATTATGGTGTATAGTACGTTTACATGGATATAAGTCTAGGACAGGTCTAAAGTCCACTTGGCTTGTCCACAGTCCCATATTTTCAAAAGACCATGTTCATATCCAGTTTTACCTGGGTACCTCATTCTATGGAACGTGTTACCTCTACAGTCTGTCCACCTGAATGATAGGTAAGTTCTGTGAGACTTCCACCCCATCCCACGCAGGTAGCTGCCCGACCCGTAGCGCAGGTCTATGAAATTCTGTATAGAATTAGGCTTCATTTCTTCTGTGACATGCTTTATCAGCTTAGAAAATCCCCCTACCACAGTAACACCAGGAGAAGAACAGAACCTAGAGATGTCAAGTATACCTTTATCTCTGGATACCCACCGAACTTGCATAGCAGCAACGATGTCATCTCCTGAAATGAGGGACCATGTTGTACCCTTCCCCTTTCC
>CERF01021295.1_pt1 | contig 10407 bp, 7 predicted proteins | sample 530961 | NCBI WGS metagenome assembly CERF01 (sample SAMEA2621151, study PRJEB7988) | marine metagenome | isolation source: saline water (ENVO:00002010), including
CAACAATACAATTACAGAATTTAAATAACGAACAACAAACGGCTCTAACCAACGCTGCAACTATCGCTGCTATGGATCGTCAAAACCTAGACAATAGAATGAAAGCAGCACAACAAAATGCACAGTCTTTTCTTCAGATGGACATGGCAAATCTTACCAACAGACAGGCTACGGAGACACTTACATATCAAAGTAAAGTTCAGTCACTGTTTACAGATCAAGCTGCAGCGAACGCCGCTAAACAGTTTAATGCTACGACACAAAATCAAGTCAATCAGTTTTACGATCAACTAGGTGCAACTGTAGAAACAAACAATGCAAACAGACAAGCTGCTATGGATCAGTTTAATGTAGACCAAACAAACTCTATTGCAAAGTACAATGCTAAGTTACAAGATTCTAGAGACAAATTTAACTCTCAGATGCAACAACAAATTGAACAGTCAAATGTTTTATGGAGAAGGTCTATTAATACAGCTAATACTGTTGAACAAAATGCTGCAAATAAATTAAACGCTGCATCTATACTTGGAATTACTACTGCAGCACAAGCTAATCTATGGCAAAAATATCGTGATGAAGCTCATTATGCTTTTCTAACTACAGAAAATGAACAACAACGCGCACAGCAGTTAGCTCTAACAGCTATGCAAAATTCTTTTTCTAAAGATATGTTTAACATGGAAATTGACGCTAATGCTGAACAACAAATCGGTAGTTACATTGGATCACTTCTTAACAATTCACTGTCTGTAGCTGCAGGTAATCTTGTAAGTAACACAATAGGTAAACTACCTTTTTTTAATTAAGGAAATATAAAATGGATTTTTTTACTAAGGCTATAGGTTTTGTGTCGGATGGTATCACTAGTGTAGGTGATTTTGTGTCTGAAGGATTTTCAGATATTGGTGACTTCCTTTTTGGTGATGATCAAGGCATGGATGATATAGACAGCGGTGGTTTTTTTTCAGATGTAGCTAACTTTTTTACTGGCGATAACAGTGGCACATCAGGAAGTTTTTTAGATCAAGTTAATAAACTAAATAAAAAAAGAAGTCAAAAAGGTGGAACTTCTGCTTTAGATGTTTACAACGCAAAACAACTAACACAGTTAAGAAGGTTGAGTTCGCAGAGAGCTAAACAAGAAGCTGCGAAAAATCTACAACGTGAGCTAGCCGTATCTACTCAAAAAAACAGAGATGATAGAGAACGTTTTCGTCAACTAGCTAAACTCCCTATTAGACGAGCTTTAGAAATGCACGGAGCGTCAGCTATAAACCGTTATAATATGCAGTTGAAAAGAAATGGTATGTCACCTATAACAGATGAATCAGTACCTATAACGACTGTTGGAACTGATCTTGGGCAAACTATATCTCCTACTAAAATAAGTGTTTAAGGAAAATATAATGGTAAAAATGAATGAAGTGCCTACAAATAACTTTGAACCTGATGTGTTGGGAGCGGCTATTCCCGGTCAATCACTGACAGCTAATCCCGGTCAATTTCCCTATGAAAAACCTCCATTGACTTCTGATCCTGTAGAAGCCGCAGATGCTTTAATTGAAACCATGCTTCAACCACATGCAAAGAAAGCTATAGGGCAACTATTAGATATAGGTGCGTCTGCTGAAATGTTAGCTTCTTCTTATACTTTAGGAGGAGTAGCCGAAGGTCTGTTTGATGTAGATGTTGCAGAGATAATTAAACCAGCGTTAATATTACACATAGTAGGTATTGCGGATGATTTAGCTATTGAAGATATAAATGTATTAGATTCCGCACCACCTCAAGGTCCGTCTGATGGTGAGCATCTTGAAATTATGTCTAAAGTATCTCCTGAAAGATTTAAAAATAAATACATAGATTCCATGTCAGATAACAAAACAGAAGCTGAAATGATACCCGAAGAAGAAAGTATGATGATGGAGAATGAGTTACCCATGTCAGAAGGATTTATTTCTAGACCTATGGAGGAAGTGTAATGGGTTTTCTAAATATAATGGGAGGTGTTGCTGCTGGCGCACAAAGAGCAGATGAACTTGAGGCTAAACTTGCAGCTAGTAAAACCAAAACAGCTAATCCTCTAAAAGCAACAGTTGCAGAAATTATTAAAAACAGATATCTTGAAAGCAAAGAAGCTACTAATGCAAATATATCAGCAGGTGCTTTAATAGCATTAGCTGACGCAGGTGAAGAAGGACCACTTAATGCTATTTTAGCAAAATCTGTAAAGTATAAAAGTAAATTGGATAATTTTGCTAAACAAACAGAAAATAAAACAAACGTAGAAAAAGGTGGTGGTTTTATGGTTATTGATCCTGAAACCAATGATTCACTTATATTTAACAGTATACCTGACACTCTTAAAGCTAGAAACATAAATTATCAAACAGGAGACAGATTAGATCAACCGACTGCTTTATCTTTATACAATATTCGCACGGAGCAATTACACAATTTAGTTGATTTTTATGGTGGATATACAAAAATACCTACAAAAGAATTAGTAAGATTTGGTCAATTTGCTTTTGGTGGATTAAATGACGCTACAGATTTAAAAGATGCAAGAGAAGCAAGAATTCAGATAGCCCTTTCAGATAGAAAGAATATAGCAAAATCTCTTCTTGGTAATAAAGCTTTCGATGCAAATGATCAACATATTGATGTAGACAAGAGCAATGCGTTTGGTGACGCATTAAGCGTCTATCCTATCTTTGGAAATACAAAAGGTCTTGAAGTTGCACAAGGAACAGCAGCAGAAAAACTTGCTAATGACCCTAAATCTACATTAGTTCCAGCTGAAACATCATACGAAAACATACCTAACAACGCATTACCTATTATTCACGCTAATCGAAAAGAAAACCTTAATAATGACGATGCTAAAGATTATAGAGATGAAAAATCACGTATTGAAAGATTTGGTGTTAAAACTATACGTGATACAGCAATGCAAGTTATTCAGACTGACGGTACATCACCTTTAGCTACAAACAATTTTGCTAGAGCTGCAGTGCTTATGACCAAAGAAGCAGAAGATTCTACACAAAAAATTAATCCTTTTGCTATTTTAGGCGCAATGTATAGAGCTACAAGTATGCCTAAATCTACAACTATCCAGAGAAGAACAAGAAACGGTGGTATAGCAACAATAACTGTTTCTGCTCCTACTACACCTAAAAAAATATTAGACAGAGAAGCAGAAATAACCAAAAAGTTAGAAAGGTCTTCAACCACTATCGGCAACACTCTTGAAAGAGTTGATTCTCTGCAGATGATAATGTTTGATATGGGTATCCTACGTGCGGTTGAAGCAGCTAAAGACACAAACAATAAAAATGATATTCTTAACAGATTAGGACTTAGTGCTGAACTTACTCAAGAATTACAAAGTATGGGGAGAATAAGTCCAGACGGAACTGTAAGTAAAGCATCTATACGTGACGCTTTTAACGCTTTACGTATTAGAGTGAACGGTCTTACACCGCAACAAATAAATATGTTGGAAGCAGAAGGTGCAGCCGCTCTAGCCAAAATGCCAGCAGCTGTATCTAATTTATACGAAACTATTAAAGCAAATATATTGGGTGCAGTAAACATTGTTAGTTCCGATGCAGCAGAAGGCTTAACACAGACTTTTGAAGAACTGGAAAATTCTGGAGAAATAATTCAAAATGCTGATAGGTCTTTAACTAAGCAGGGTGGGCCTAGTTTTAATTCTTTAATAAATCAAGAAAAAGAATCTTTGAAAAAATATCAAGCAACAATGAAATCAGAACAGAACGCAGGAAGACAATTTAGTAAACAGTATCTTTTAGCACAAGCTGCCGCACAAATTTCCTTTGAAAAAATTCAATTAGCTTACACATATGCAGCTATCGCTCAAGGTGGTGAGGGAAGTGCTAGAACTATTTCAGACACTGACTTTGCAAACAGCATACTGTCTTTGTTTAGAGCGCAAGGTCGAGAATTGGCAGCTGTTATGAGAGGTATTGAACTACAATTAGTAGATGAACGTGATAGAATTCAACAAATTATAAGTTTTTCTGGAACAGGTAAAATGTCAGATTTTACAAGGATAGCTCAGAGGGCTGGAAGAGACATACGTAAAGTTAGAAAAGTAGCATTTGGAATAGGAAGAGGATTTGGTAGTGGTGCTATTGAACCTACTTCTTCTGCTACTGACCCTAAAGTTTCTGATGCTCCAGCAACACAAGGTGAAATAAAAAATATAAACTTACCCTCATTGCAGAGTTTAACAGACTTAACTGGTATCCCAGGTATGGATGGAAAACCCTCAAGCATTGTAAAAGCTACAATAAAAGGAGATGAAGGTAAAGGAGATATACCTGTAGAGTATAGTATAGGTTTAATGGATAGTAGTGAAAAAGGTTTTGACGAGTTTAGATACATTTTTGAAAATGAAACTGCACCTATGTTATTTAAAGGTTTAAGAGATAATATTAGAAATTATAAAATAGAACGAAAAGAAGATTTAGATAATTCTCTTGTATTTAAACGTTTGATAGATATTTTACTCGATGAACAAGAAGCTATACATGTTTTTGCAGGACTAAAAATTAATGATGGTTCTAAAGGAATAAAATTTAAGAATATTGCTGAAGGCTATGACTCAACAAATCTATATAACATTTTAGAAACAGCTAAAAGTAACAGAGCTAAACCTGACAATCAAAAAACATTAACTGACAATTCTGCTGACGAAGTTGTAAATAGATTATCTCAAGGTATTGTGAGGTACATGTACAACAATTTTGATAGAATGGTAGAAAGGACAAAATAATGGTTGATAGTTTTTCAAAGTTATCTCAAGATGAAATGTTAGGTGATGTTCAGAAAAACATCAGTAATATTATCATGCCAAAGAAAATGGAAGAAGAATATGATGCTATGGTTGGTGCTGAAGATCAAGAAGAAAGAGAATCTGTAGAAAAAGATACAGACGATGAACCTTTCGATTTTGAAGCTAGGAAGAAAAAACTTGAACAGACTGCACCTGCTTTTTCTCCACCTACAAATTTAGACACAATAGAAGGTAAACGTAGGGCTTTAAACATTAATACAAAAGCTTACGCAGATAGATTTAAAAGATCAGTCACATCAGAAGAACCTTTACTTGATTTAGCTAGAGAAGGTGTTCGTGGTTCTACGACAGCTGTTCTAGAAGAACTTCCAGAAGTTGCAGCATTAGCTGTAGAATATGGTGCTAAAGGAGCATATTATGGTTATCACACTATGGGTAACTGGTTCAAAGACGAAGGCATCAACGCTACTGCATCTGCGATTGAACAAGCTAGTAGAGGCACAACCTCATTAGATTTTGTTAAACAGGAACATGATGATCCTATTGATTACACAGGTGTAGAAGAAGTCACCGATCCTATTGTAAAAGCAATAAGAGGATGGGTACAAACTACTGGAAAAGAATTAAACAAAACTATAAATAACCATATTGGTTATGTTCCTGATGCTCATAAAACTTTTTTTACAGATATGGCTTATAAAACAGGAAATTTAGCTGCACCGATAATTCCTTTTCTTTCTGGAGCAAATATGATTGTTAGGTATCCTAAATTATATAATTCAATAAAGGATACCTCGTCTTCAATGATAGCTAATAATATTAAAGCTTTAAAACAGACAGGTAAAGATTCTTTGAGTAGAGGTGTAGGTGTATTCAATTCTGCTTTAGGAGGAGCAGCAGCTTGGCAAACAGCAGAATGGTCTTTTGAAGGAACTAAATTAGAAGGATATGGACCTTTCGCTGCCATAGCAGGTGCTATATACGGTGCAAATGGATTATCCAGACTACCTCTTACTATGACTTTTGGAATTACTTTTGCTGCTATGGGAAAGCTATTCGGTTCTAGGTTTGGAGAAGATATGAGTGAACCTATGTTACGTGCTGTTGCTATATCTCAAAACGTTCCCTTAAAAGACATATTCACTGCTAATAGAGAAGCTTTGTTAAATAAAGTTCAGTTAACTTCAGGAGTGCATTTAAAATACATAGACGATATAGCTAACGGAATGAGAGCATTGCCTAAAGAATATAGAATTCCTTTACAAGAATCTTTTAAAAACGTAGAAGCTTTGATGAGTAAGTATAAAGGTGAAAAAGGAGAACAGCTTGTTTTCTTTTTATCACAAGTAACAGGTTTAGGTATACAATCTGCTCTTGTTAAAGCTGCATCAACACCTCTTGGTTTAAAATTTAGACCACGACAAAGTGGACAACTTTCTGATTTGGAACTTCAACAAGAAATAATAAATAAACAAATTGGAATTATCCAAGAAAGTATGAAAAAAATCATAAATAATAAAGATTTAAAAGCTCCTGAAAATGAAGAGTTTTTAGAGATTATGCAGGTATTAGATAAACAATTAGATATACATGCAGAGCAAGGTCAAGATGTAGTTTTAAAAATAAAAGATATGTCTAATGAAGCACACGTATTAGTAAACAGTGAAAAGAAAAGACTTGTAGATGAAGTTGTTGAAGAACGTTTCGGATATAAAAAATTAGAAGCAAATAACGCTACTCCTGAAATGATAGAACAAAGGAGAGTAGTGTTAAATAACAGGGCTGAAGAAGTAATTAAAAATTCGTTTGAAAAAGCTAAAGAAATAAACGATAATTTATATGACGCAGTAGCAAGAGAAGACAGACTTATTGATGCTGAAAGTCTTGTGTTAATGGCGAAAGATGCAAAAACTTTAGCTGCATTAAAACCATTGAAATATAAAGGCACAAAAGCAGGTAGGAGAATTGAATCACAAGCTGATCTTATTTTTAATGCCAGAATGAATACATTGGAACTTATTTCGGGTAAAGCGTTAGAAGAACTGTATGGTAGAATACAAAGACTAAGCATATCTAACGATATTGTTTTTACAACGAACAAAGGTGCTGAATTTGATTTTAAAACAATAAGTAAAGATATAAAAGATACGTTAAATCCTGAAGCTAGAGATGCAAAAATTAGAGAGTATCTTGCCGATATAAATACTGATGATTTAAACGCTTTTGATTCAATTAATAAAGAAATTCCTCCTAGATTCCTACTCACCGATCTTCTTGAATATAGAAGTGAATTATATTCTATGTTTCGTTCTAAAAGAGGTAGTGCAGAAGGTCATGCTATAGGAGAATTAATTGATAATGTAGATAATACTCTTGATACACATTTTGGAAATGTTGAAGATGGTAGTGTCATTAAGAATATGTACGAAAAAGCAAAAGGATTTTATAAGGCGAGAATACTTCCTTTTAAAACACATCTAGGAACACGTATGCACGATGGCGTTTATAAAACAGATAACTTTGGAGATGTTCAAAGTGTTGAGAGTTTATTTGCTATGTTCACACGTTTTAAAGACCCTGAACAAATGGGTAAAGTGTTTGAGGGAATGTTTCAAAAAAACAGTGATAACTTTAAAGAAGCTGCTGAAATATTTCAAATGACAGTGGGTAGAATACTTAATGGAGATATACCAGGGTATAAAACTGGATTTATTAATCAAATGAATCTTGAACAAATAGCGGCTATGGAAAAATATAAATTAATAACTAGAAATCAATTTGATGGATTAAAAGAAATTATAAAAATTAGAGATGAGATAAGAGATTCTATGGATACAGTTAGTCAACAAGCTAAACGTAAAACTTTTGAGCAAGAAGTTATTCCTGAATTAAAAAAGAAAATAATTAATCAGTTTGGAGAAGAATCTGATTTAGCAAAAGAAATAGGTAATATAAAGTCAACCGATGATTTGATTCAAAAAATTATAGATGAAGGTAATATTAAACATCCTTCTTTGAAAACAACAGGAGCAACTAGACCATTATTAGAAAGAGCAGATGAAACTTTAAAAAGTATAGATGAAGATTTAGCATTTAGATTTCAAAAAACTTTAGAAACTATTCCTAAAGATGTAAAATCTAGTCCTTTTACAGATCAAGTTTTAGAAATAATAAACAAGAGTAACATGGATGGAAGAAAGAAATTAGAAGTTTTAGAAAATTTAGAAAAAATGATTGTGTATAAAGTTTATAAAAATTCCTTTAGTATAACAGATGCTAGATCAAAAGTGGCGAACATTAGTACAGCTATGCGTCTAGAAGGAGAAAGTTTTAAAGAGTATGCTACAAGGAAATGGGTGCCTACAGAACATGCTGGATTACTAAATAGACTTGATCTTGTAGCTATGGGTGAAACTATGGGAGATGCTTTTCCTAGCCTAGCTAAGATTGGTGATCAGATAGATGCAACTAGACAAAGTTTGGGAGTATCTGCTAAAGGTGAAAAACGACAAACAACACAACAATTAAAAGAATTGTTTGAAATAGCGCGTATATCTCTAGCTAAAACTACCGCCCTTCCTGTAGGACAGATAGGTATGTCTTTAGCTGTTTCATCTATAATCTCTAGAGCGTATGCTATCGCTAGAGGTGTAGTGAGTTTACGATTCGTAGCAACAGAATTATTCTTACGAGTACATGGTCAGAATAAAATGAAGTATATAACCGAAGTATTAACTAATCCTGAATCAGTAAAAATTATGCACGATGTTTTGGTTAAAGGAAAAACTGTTACGAAAGAACAAGTAAAATATTGGAGGTATGTGTTAGGATTTTTGTTTGCTGAGAAGGAATTAAATGAAATTAAAGATGAAGATATAATGAAATCTATTCAAATAAATATGGAAGCTGATCCTGATAGTGATGTACGTTCTAATGAAAAACCTAAAGCTGTTCAATTTAGATCAAACAGAGTAAAAGTAGGTGTTCCTGTTTTAAATACAAATGATCCACCTAACACAAGTTTCTTACCTTCTCCTGAAACAATGACAAAAATACGTAAGGCAGGAGAAGCTAATAGACCAAAGAAATTTGAAAGAGATATAGGAAAAGCAGGTATGCCGGGATTTACAGTAAGATGATACCATTTATAGGACCAATAGTAAATGCAGTAAGCAGCATCGGTGGCTCTTGGATGGAGAGCAAGCTAGAAGAAACCAAGGCCAAGTCGCAGGTTAAGGTTGCCAAGGCTGTAGCCGAAGCAGAAGTACACAAAAAAGTTGCTACTGGTGAGATTGAATGGGAAAAGACTATGGCGAAAGCTAGTGGAGATAGTTGGAAAGATGAGTATCTTGTTGTAGTGCTTACTGTTCCAGCTATACTTGTGTTCGTTCCCGGTATGGAAGATATTATTCAGAGAGGGTTTAATGTACTTAGCACATTACCTGAATGGTATCAGAACGCTTTGATGATTGCCATCAGTGCTTCGTTTGGTATCAAAGGATTTAATAAATTTCTAGGGAGGAAGTAATCTATTAACATTGTTAAAATATTCTGCACTTAGAGTATTAACACGTTTTAGAAATGCACCTATGATATGTGTATTTTCATAGTCTGCTAGTTTCTTTTCCATAATTTCAACAAAGTCATCAGGGGGAACATGGTTGTATTCAACTTCTATGTTCCCCTTTGTATTTAGATATACTTTTAGTTCTGATAGTACTGTTTCTGCTTCCCTCATATTATACTGTCTTCACTTTACTTTCTGTCTCTATCCATACATGTGCGCCACAGGATAGAGGTTTGTTAGGGCTGTATACGACCTTGCTAGGACCATCTATAATAGCTTCATGTGCGTAAGTGTTAGACTTATATGTTTTACATGTTAACACTGGATCGTTGGAGCCGTTCTTTCTATTCTTCTTTATCACATGCTGATTTACATGAATTACTGTTTTCATATTTCACATACTCCAGCAGTACATGCCATCTCCTGAGATGATGTTGTGTTATCATCAAACTCAAGATACGATGAGTAGTCAATGTCTGGTAGTTCAGCCATTAACTTATCGTACTCTGCAGCAGTAATTTCCTCGTACGGTGCTTGCACGTAACTGTGTGATTCATCTTCACGGGGAAGAAAAGCAATGCCGCATACTTCGTTCCAGTTCTCATATACCCATGCACCTACCTCTACCCACTCGTCTTCACCAACGTAGATGGTAACAGACGGATTGTGATCAGTCCAGTGCTTACGATACGTCAACCAAAGATCAAGATGTTTTACTGCGCTAATGTAATTACGTGTTACTGCTTCAGGTGAAGATTCTATAGGAAAAGAAAAGACGCAGTTTTTATTATTATATACATCTATCTCATGTGGCATACCCTTCTCTATCATCCATGATGCTAGCGGGTCTGTAAGGTCTGCACGTACTCTACGAATGTAGTGGTAAGCGTATCGTGGATGAATACCACTGCCACTGTTGACTAATTGTGACACCGTGCCTGATGGCTTGATGGTGGTGATGGCAGCTGACGGTTCAATGCCAAGCTCTTTTGCAATTTTTGCATTTGTGACC
>CERF01002888.1_pt1 | contig 10394 bp, 2 predicted proteins | sample 530961 | NCBI WGS metagenome assembly CERF01 (sample SAMEA2621151, study PRJEB7988) | marine metagenome | isolation source: saline water (ENVO:00002010), including
CAAAAAGGCGGTATAGAGTTTGGCGCGGGTAGTAATTTCATTTCGGGAGGTAATCTACCTAACATAGATTATGGAAACATTGCAGGACAAATTTTTGCACAACAACCCAGAGACTTAGGTAACTTAGGTGTAGATTTAAATGCCAACAGGGATGCACTGGATGCGTTGGTTGATGCAGGGTTAGTAGATTTAGGGTCTATGGGTATTATGGGTGCCATGCCTAGTTACGCAGGGTTTACAGGCTCTAACCTAGGGCTTTTTTCCACTGCTTTTGACCCTAACACTTACGATTCGTTAAAAGAAGATTGGATAGCAGCGGGAGAAAGATTAGTAGCGCATAACCAAAAAGTCCGTCCATTCGATTTAACTGATCCTAAATTTGACCAATGGACTGACCAACATTATGAAAAACAAACAGAATTACAAAAGGATTTACAAAAAGCTAGAAGTGCTTTTATAGCCGCAGGTGGTGACCCAGATGGATTAGCTCAAGCAGCGGCTGCGGCAGCAGCTACTGGAATAGGGGGAATTGCTAATGTTTTACCTCAATTAGCAGGAGCAGGGACATGGAACCAAGTAAAAGTAACGCCGGGGACTATTACAGGAACTTTTAATCCACAAGGCCCAAACGAACTAATACCTATAGGCAAGGCTGGACCTACAAAAGATACAACTGTTGTAACCAGTACAGGATCAAAAACTCTTGATAATACCATAAATAAAGTATTGGGGGGTGACAGTGTAGCCACCGCAGACGTTCCTACTATAGGTGAGATAGGTGGTGCAGTGGGAGAGTTAATAGGTGGAGGATTACAGGAAGTAGCGGCGGGCACGTTGGCTGCTACTTCTGATGCAGATAAAGACAATGAAGGCACTGATGTAGTTGTAGGTGGTGACAATAAAAGCGGTGCTCCTGCTGGTGGTGACAATACTCTGGATAGTAGTAAAGTAAAAACTACAGATACTCCTACAAAAAGACAAGCTGATGTAGTTGTAGGTGGTGACAATAAAAATGTAAATGTTGATCCTAAAGGTTTAGGACGTACAGACACAACGACAGACGCACTGAAAGGTACTGTAGCTGTACGGGATATGGCAGGTTCAGTTGCACCTCAAGTAGAAGGGCAAGTAAATATTAGTGATGCCATTAAAGGTGGGCTAGGAGCTATATCTACCACAGACGGCGTTAGTGCTTTAAATGTAGAAGGTTCTCTAGGCCCAGATGACTACATGACCAAAGGAGAAATTAGAAGCAACGAAATAAAAACTCTTGAAGATGTTAAAGGTGACAGCAGTAGTAGCAATAGAGGTGGAGGAAATGCTGGTTTGTTTTTACCTCAAAGTTTTAGAGGTATCAGAGAAGAACCGGGTGATTTAGTTGATATTGATTATCTCTATGATTTTGATGACGGTTTGGATCAACTTTTTGCAGCTACAGATGATGAAGAAGAGCTAGAAAAAGGTTTATACGTATACGAAGAGGGTGGCGAAGTGGCTAAACAAGATGCGGTAGATATGGTGACTAGAAGACCGGGAGAGTACGGTAGAAGTTATTTCACACAAGGAGAGTTTGTACCTACAGGCACTGCACTTGGTGGCGAATCTCTAACGTCTAGTGAAATACAAATACCAAAGTATACGTACGAAAGAGACTTACTACCGCAGTTTGGTGGTTCTGTTGGGCAACCCTCTGTAGGTCAATCTGGTATAGCGTCTGTTGTTTCCGCTGATCCTGTTGGAGCTGGACTAGGTATTGTAGACCAAACTCAGCAAAGATCGCCCTTCTATGACGCAGATACTTTATCTAATCTTTTTAACTCTTTCTCGTCAATTTTTGGTGGAGGTGGGGGTGGAGAAAGTGCGGCTACAGAATCAAGCACTGTTACTACAACACCTACAACTGAAACTATATATACTACTGAAGTTGTAGCAGACCCTTTAAAAGATTACTTAAGTTCACTTGGGTATGGCACTTCGCCTAAGTCAATAACTAAAGATGATGTAGCGGCTTTTAAAGGACAAGAAGCTTTTTCGTTAGACGATATAGCTGGTGCTTTAGGTACTAGTGAAGACGTTTTAAACCAAATTTATAACTTTGAACCTACTCAAGCTACTACAACTGTAACAAAAGCACCGGGCACTGGACCTACAGCATTGCAACAATACCTTTTAGATCAAGGCTTTGGTACTCAAAAGGACATTACTAAAGCTGATATAGCTGGTTTTGCAAGCTCTGGATTTGATATGGGAGATATAGCTAGTGCTTTAGGTGTTACAGCAAACGATTTACAAGCTGTTGCTAACTACACTGCTCCTACCCCTGCCGATGATGCAGCTTTGTATGAATTTCTTAAAGACCTTGGTTTTGTGGGAGCTACTAAAAAAGTAACTAAAGATGATGTCGCTGCCGCAGAAGCGTTTTTAGCGGCTAACCCCCAGTTTTCTAAAGATGATATGGCTGCTATGCTAGGCATAACTGAATATGCACAGGGCGGCATGACTCAAGGATATTATTTAGGTGGGCCTACGGACGGTATGGCTGACCTTATTCCTGCAACAATAGATGGAACACAGCCAGCCGCATTAAGCGATGGTGAATTTGTAATCCCTGCGGATGTCGTTAGTCATTTAGGTAATGGCAATTCCGATGCGGGAGCAAAACAATTATACTCAATGATGGATAGGGTACGTGAAGAACGCACTGGGACTACTAAACAAGGTCCAGAGATAGACCCTACCAAAATGATGCCAGCATAGGAGACAGCCATGAGTAATGGATCAGCAGTAGGATCAGAAACAGCAGCAACGGAATCAATATCACCTTACGCTGCCCCCTATGTAACCGAGATGTTAGGCAAAGGGCAAGCTCTCGCTGCCACGCCTTATCAAGCGTATACAGGGCCGTTAACTGCTGGCCCTTCTGCATTACAAAGTCAGGCATTTAGTGGTCTTGGTTCTCTTGCACTCCCCGCTGCTAGTGGAGCAGGTTCTTTTACTGGGGCAGCTTACGGTTTACCTACAGATGGTACAACCCCTCAGTTAACAACATCCCCTACAAGTATTGTGCAACAGTACATGAACCCTTATCTTGAGGCTGCACTTAATCCAGCTATCCAAAGAGTAAAAGACGAAACAACAAAAGCCCAACAAGAACTACAAAGTCAATATGCTCAAGCAGGAGCATACGGAGGTGGACGACAGGCTGTAGCCGAAGCGGGTTTACAGAATCGTGCATTAGACAGGATTGGTGATATTACAGCACAGGGTTACCAGACAGCTTATGACAAAGCCGCTCAGTTGTTTGGAGATGAACGACGCTATGGCTTGGATGCTTTGCGTGCTCAACAGCTTGGTGGTAGAGAACAACGAGACATAGAACAGCGAGGCGTAGCTGCTGATTATGCACAGTTTAAAGAAGAGCGAGACGATCCCTTCAAAAAAGTACAGTACATGCAGTCTCTATTACAAGGGCTACCCATAGAAGCAGTTACTCGTGACTACATAGAACCTAGTGGTTTAAGTCAATTTCTAAGTGATTTAGGTTTACTAGGAACTGCTGGACAATTATTTTTTGGTAAGGATACCGGTATTTTTCCGTTAAGTGACATTAGACTAAAAGAAAATATAACGCATGTAGGGGTGCTACCGAATGGGGCTAATTGGTATACATGGGATTGGAATGAAACAGGTAAAGCTATAGCAGGTAATCAACCTACACAAGGTGTAATGGCTCAAGAACTACAAGAGATTAATGCTGATGCTGTAATAACAGGTAGTGACGGCTACTTACGTGTAGATTATTCAAAGGTATAAACCATGATAAACAACATTCAAGAACAAGTTGATACTTATGAAGGCATGGGAATACCTGCGTTGCAAAAAATGCAGCAACAGAATCCTAAATTACTTGTTGGTATTGCCTTAGAAAACTTAGAAAAAACCGTACAAGAAGATCAACGTGCAAAGTTGATGGGTACTGGAGCAGTTGGTCCTAGTGTCATAGATAAGAAACTCATGGGTTTAGGTGGTTTAGGACAGCAACAAGCGCTTGCAACTGCACGTCCGGGGCTTCAACAACGTGGTAAACAAATCCAAGCAGCCCAGATGCGTAAGGCAATGGGTATGCAACCGGGTATGCAACCGGGTATGCAACAGGCTCCTATGCGTATGGCTGACGGTGGGATTGTTGGGTTTGATAATGGCGGTAAGGTGCAACCTATACCTATGCTTATGCAAAAGTATGGTAGTGAAAAAGTAATGGAGTTTCTTAACGAACAGAAACGTTTTAGAGACATAGAAGGGAATGTATCGCCTCAAGCTAGGGAACAGTTTGAAATGATGAAAGCTAACTTTAGGTCAAGGTATGCCGACGAGCCTGAGTTCTTAAAAGACATGGATGAAGCCCAAGGCCGTGCAATAGTTGACATTAGCGAAGAAGTAAGCATGGCAGACGGCGGTATCGTTGCACTCAAGGAAGGTGGCTTTCCAGACCTAAGTGGAGATGGAAAAGTTACACAAAAAGATATTCTTATGGGCCGTGGTGTAGTGGATAAAGCACAGGGCGGCATCGTTGGTTTTCGCAATCGGGGTTTAGTACGAGCAGATGATATAGATATGGAGAACCTTCTTAACGCTTTGATGATAGCGGAAAGCGGAGGTGACCCCGATGCAGTTAGTGACGTAGGTGCAGAAGGTGCATACCAAATTATGCCTTCAACTGCGGCACAACCGGGGTTTGGTGTGTCTCCTATGGAAGGGAGTAGGTTTGATCCAGAGGCTAGTAGGTCATTTGCTAGAGAATATCTTCAAGCCATGATTGACCGATACGATGGAGATATTGAAGCAGCTCTTATTGCGTACAATGCAGGTGCAGGTAACGCTGATAAATTTATATCTGCTGGCAGAGACTACGAAGTTTTACCTTTAGCCATGCAAACACAGCCCTATGTAAATCGTGTAATGGGCGAGTTGGAAAAAGAAAACCGTCGAAGAGACATACAGCTTGGAGGTGGTAGAACTATATCTACTACCGCACCTGAAAGCTATACGGAAAGACAACGTAGGCTTAAGCGTGAAGAACAAAGAGCTAGGGAAACAGCGTCCTACCCAAGACAGGTAAAAGAAGGGACTATGTATGAGCCGAACATACCTGACGCTCTTTTAGTAGCTCAAGCGCAAGATAAACTATTAGCTCCTGCACGGCTTCAAGAACAACTAATTGCAGCGGGAGATGCTAGAAATCAATATACACCGGAAGAACAAGCTGCTGGTGGAGTGGGATACCTTCAATCTATAGGTAGAAGACAGGAAGAAGCAGCAAACCGCGCTAGTAATTTTTTAAAGATGATGGCTAATAATCAAAGCATGATTAATGCAGCCGACCCCGCTACTAACCTTGCGGGTATCAATACTAATCAAAAGTTTATACCTGCGGGCGGCATGGATAGCCCTGCACAACGTATGGACAAAGCCTTTCCGGGTTTGGCAGATTCAGCGGCCCGTTATGCTATGAGCAAAAATGTGCCTGACATAAACACGAACAAGGTTGCTGTCCCTGAATCAACCAGAGGCAATAATTTTTTTACTAACATTAGAGATGATCTCGGTGAAATTGTGAACTATATACGTGGCTTATTTAACGAAGGTGGTGAAGTTAGAGGTTTCCAAGAAGGAGATTTAGTAGAGCTAGAGAGTGGTGAACAAGTTATACCTTTGAGTAGTGTGTCAGACGATCCGAATATACTTGAAAAAACTATTCAATTAATACAAGACAATCCGTATGAAGCAGCTTCTTTAGGGCTTATGTTCATTCCCGGTGTAGGACCGGGTTACGTTGCTGGAAGAGCAGCTTTATCCGCAGGTATTGCAGGTACAAGAGCCGCTGCACCTTTGATAAGTTCTTTTTTACGCGGGAAGTCAGTGATGCAGCCCGCAGCGGGACGTTTGGGTAGGCTTGGGCAAAAACTATTTACTAAAGAACGTACATCAGGTCCATATAGTACAGTAAGGGGTTCGGTTGGAGGCACTAGACCGGGGCCATATAAAACAAAACAAATGTCACCAGAGGAAGCAAAAAAACTGGGAATTCCTCTCAAGCGTGAGTTTAGCCCCTTACGAACTGCACAATCAGCGATTGGACTAAACGTAGGGGCGGCAGGTTTGGGTAGTCTTCTTGGTGATGACGAAGCAGTTGCACAACCTCCTAAAGAACTTACAGATATGGAACGTATGCAACGAGATGTACCTGCTGTGTACGATGCGTTTAAAAAAGCTGCGGAGGGCAACAAAGAAAACAAGAACAAACAAGAAGACAAAAAAGGTATTCTAAGTCGTCTTGGTTCAGCCCTTTCTTCTGACCGAGCTAATGCTCTTTATGATGCGTTTCAAACATTGGGTATGGCGGGCGGTGCTGCTAGAGGACAAGAAGGTACTCAGCTAATAGCTAACCAAATGGCTAGAGACTTCCAGCAACAAGAACTGGATGCTATGCGTGAAAGAATAGACGTGGATAGAGATGCCTTTGCTACACAAGAAAGGTTAGCTCAGTTTGATTTAATCCAAGCCTTAGTCGGTTCTCCAACTTTTGATACTTTAGCTCAACAAGTAGCAGAAGAAATGCAAGAAGATGTACAAAGCGCAAACGTGTTGAATGAAACATTAAAAAGGTTATTGGGTGCTATTAATCAAAGCTCTCCGGGTTTAGCTATTGGAGGCGGTGGTGGTACTGGAGGCGGTGGTCTCTTAGTAGAAGAAGCTGCGGATTATTTTCGACCTCAAGAGTAAGGGAATGTTATGCCTGTAGTTAGGATGCCAGATGGGGCATTAGTTAACTTCCCTGATACTATGCCCAGAGAAGAAATAAAGGGGTTAATTGCTAGTAAGTTTCCCGATATTGCTACTGCACCCACTACACCTGCACCCATAGCTCCCCTTACATCTCCCCCTACGAGTCGTCCGTTACCTGATGCAAGAGAAAGGTCGTTTACGAGAGAAGCGGTTGATCCTGTTATTCAATTAGGTAAAGGGTTTGTTACAGGCACTCGTTTTCTTACCGATGTTTTTGGGGCAGATAACCCCGTATCTCGTAGTTTAAGTGGTATAGAAGACACCCTAGATAGCTTGCTTTCTGCTCAATCCAAACGCGACCAGAAAGAAATAGCACGCATCATGGAAGAAGCAGAGAATAAGGGCATGGGTGCTCAAGTCATGGCAGGTTTACAAGCCTTAACCGTTGCTCCTGTAGATTTAATAACTAACGCATTTGGTACGTCTGGACCTACGTTAATAGCAGGTGTACTAGGTAGTGTAGCGGGCCTACCCGCTTTGGGTGTGGCTACTGGAGTAGGTGTACTCACCGGAGTTGGTATTACTAAAGATGCTGCTTACGATGCTGTTTTTCAAGAATTAGTAGACGCAGGTGTACCTGAAGGACAAGCCAAAGAAGCTGCACAGGAAGCACAAGCGTACGGTGGAGAAAACCTAGATAACATTGCATTTGGTGGATTCCTTGGTGCGTTAGCTGCAAGAGTGGGACTAGAACCAAAAATACTTACCCGTGCGGTGGGCCAAAGGTTAGCGGGCGATGTATCTGAAACAGGTTTAAAGAACGCAACTAAAGCAGGGATTATAAAAGAAGCATCTCGCACAGCATTAAAAGAAGCATTGCCTGAAGCTCTACAGGGTGGACAAGAACAGTTCACTCGTAACGTAGCCTTGCAACGAGAAGGGTTTGACGTACCTACATTCAGAGGTGTGACAGGAGCTGCTACTTTAGAAGGTGCAGTCGGTGCGCCTGTTGGAGCCATAAGCTCAGTCGGTTCAGATGCAATAAAACCAAGAGGCACAAGACTCGCGGAAGTAGAGGAACGCCTAGCTACTTTAGCAGAAGAACAAACAAAGACTGCACAAGAAGAAGAAACTGAGCGTGAAAAAAGAAAAGCTACACAAGCTGAAATAGACGAGTTCCTTAAGCCTTACGAAGAGTCTATACAGGAAGAAGAAAAGCAAGCGTCTAGGGTAAAAGCAGCTATAGCAGCCGAACTAGAAGTAGATATAAACAGCCGCAAAGTAGAACAAGAATACCAAAGAAGAGTCAGAGAAGCTGAAGATAGAGCATCGGGAGAGTTTGCTGACCCAGAAAGATATGCAGGAGAGCAAAGACTAAGAGCTGCCGAAGAGCAAATAAAACGTGGAGTTATGCTTGATGCCACTCCCAGAGAAGAAATGTACGTAGAGGACGCACTTGAGGGAGTGCTTGGGCCAGAGCTACAACAACTAGCCGAACGAACGCTTACATCTGAACAAATAAATTTTGTAGAAAACAGAATGCGAGGGTTTGAAGATGCGTTAACAGGGCGGCAAGGGCCAGAGCTTCAAAAAATTGCTGAAGACAGACAAAGAGCAGCGATAGGGCCACAGGAAGAAGATTTTAAAATAATAGATGAAGCCGATTTATCTGCTGACCAGCAAGCAGCGGTGAATGAGTTTTTAAAAGGATTTGAAGCTCAACCAGATATAAAAAAAGATGCTTACCTTAAAGCAGTTAGCAGCGATGAAGGTGTAAATGCCCTTAATGAAAAACTTAATTTGGGTCTTACCGACGAGGATAAAAAAGCCTTTCGGACAAAAAACATAGAAGCACAAAAATACATAGCCGATGCTTATAGACCTTATCAAGAAGCTGTGTTCACCGCTTTAGATAGAGGTGGGTATGGTAGAGATAAATTTGATGCTTTTATGGCCGCTGAACAAAAAGATTTAGGTAAACGAGTATCTGTAAGTGTTAGAGAAGAATTCCCAGATATTCCTGCGGAAGCACTTAAGAGAGTAACCGAAGCAAGATTGACCAAAGATAAAGCCTATGCAGAAGTATTTACTTTAGGTGCTAGAGGTATAGCTACAGGGAAAAGAGCAGAAGCGGATGATCCAATAACGCCAACACAAGAAATGGCCGAAGAAGAAGTTGTAAAAGAAAGAATACAAGGAGAGTTAAAAAGTTTTGATGCTAACGAAGAAAGTAGTTTAGATGCTTTAAAAGATGTAAGAAAGGCTAGACCTTCTGGAGGAAAAAAAGCAAGAGCTGCAAGTAAGTATTTTAAACTCCCGGTAGCTAAAGATATTCCGAAAGCAGGTCTTTTTGAACTAGCGTACGATCTTGCTACCGAACCAAGTAGTATTGTAGAGGAACTGCAACCTACTACTATTAGAGAAGATATAGAAGCCAATCCTCCCGGCCCAGTACAAACTAGTGCAGGTGTATTAGAAAGAATTTCGGATAAAGACTTAAACACAGCGATTCAAAATTTAACTGCTGGAGTAGAAAGAGGTACAGGTTTACGTACTCCTAATAGAGCAGAAACTATACAAGATGCAGCTAGTTGGGTTTACCTTGATTCAGAGCTTAACCCCGAAGTAAAAGAGGAGTTTGCAGAGTTAGTAGCAAAATTTAGAAAAGAATATAGAGAAAACATTATAAGAAGTGCTAGAAGTATACAACTGGATCAAGAAGTAAAAATTAAACAAGATGAAGAAAAAGCGAGAATACAGGCAGATAAAGAACAAGCAGAAATAAAAAAACTGCAAACAGATCAAATTGTTGAAGAGTTAAAAGAAGAATTAGGTCTTGGTCGTCTTAGAAGAGATGACAACAGGGTACTAAGAGTATTAGAAGGAGATGCCACAGTAGATTCTATTGTAGCAGAAGCAGATGCAGTAGAGGCTATAGAAAATATTGAAGAGCAGGAAGAAGGAGATTTCTCTGCGTCGGAAGAAGATGTTTTTAGACAGATTGCAAGGGAACATGCAAATAACTTTATGGAAGAAAAGTATAAGGGTAAATCATTAAAAGATTTTCCTACCCGTAGAGCAAAAGAATACGATGCTGAATACAGTAAAAAATTAGCGGCGTTGAAGAAAGAAGCTAAAGAAGGTTTTGAAAGTATTGGAAGAGAAGAATTACAAGAAGCCATGCAAGCGTATGAAGAGGCTGGAGGCGATGTAACACAAGGTTCCTTTATAGAATATATGTATGGTGGACGATACAAGACGTTTGAAAGACCGCTTACGGCGGCTGCACCTGATAAACCTCCTCCTAAGTCCAAATCAAGAAAGGCTTTTCCTGATACTAGCGTAGACCCTGTAATAGCAGAAGCAGCTCGGACAGGTAACCTTAATCAAACCATTAAAGCGATTATAGATTCAGAGCCTAAAGAAATAAGACCCATCATCCGTAAACTACGTGAGATGGCTACAGGCGTTAAGATACGTTTGGAATCTTTTTCTGATCCAGAAGAAACAGGGCGTTATTATTACGATGAAAAAGTAATCGCTTTAGACCCAGAACGTGGGCTTAACAAAGAAACTGTATTCCATGAACTTTCTCACGCAGCTTTGGA
>CERF01000193.1_pt1 | contig 10356 bp, 19 predicted proteins | sample 530961 | NCBI WGS metagenome assembly CERF01 (sample SAMEA2621151, study PRJEB7988) | marine metagenome | isolation source: saline water (ENVO:00002010), including
GTCCTTCATTGAAGCACGGACAGTCTCACTTTTCGTAAAGCGATGTCCATTAACAGTAATAGAAGTACACCCAGCCTCTTCAAACTTACTAGGTACAACTTCTTCCTTTAGCCTCTTGTAAATCTCGCCAGACTGAGACTTCAAATCTTTAATCAGCTCGTCTAGCACACGCGCCTCTAGCAAAATGCTAACTGCCGTTTCAATTGGCTCATTTGCTAAATCGTCCGCTTCTTTTTTAAGGGACTCAATCCCTCTAAGCAAGTCTTTATACTTAGTCATATTTACTCTCCTATATGAATGGGGTAATACTCCCCATACCGATTATCCCACTTTAACACGCGGAATCCATTATAGCCGTGATTAATTAACCACGTGCTAACCATAATCGAAGTAGTCATACATCCAATTGGCACTAAGTAGTCGGTATACAAATTAAAATCCGCCAATTTAGCATCGCATAGAGCATTAACATACTCCTTATTCTCTGATACGTCGTCGGGGTAAAACCCACGCCTAAATAGAAAAATAGGATCACCCCACCGATCAAGTGAACTAAAATCCATCTTGTTTGATTTTTGAATAACGTATGCTTTAGCCATCAAACATATCCGGATTCTGACGATTGATTATTGCGTGATAAATCATACAATAATTAGCTACATCCGCAAGCTCATCTTTAAGCTCGCTAAGATCACCAAATCGAATAGCTTGCTCGACCTCAACCACCTCTTCTAGTAAAAGGCCCATCACCTTTTCAGTGTCAAGATCATCCCATCCGCCTTTATTGCGGTGTACGTACAGCTTGTGTATCATCTGATTCACAAATCGCTGTATGTCACCTGAGTATTGAGCAATCTCGTCGGGGATTTCAATTAAGATAGTAGCCATATTTAGTCTCCTATTTGGTATCTATGCAGGGCGGGTGAGGAGTGGAGGTTCAACACTCCTCACCCTATCCTATAACTAGCATCAACTCTAAGTTATAAGATATCCATGTATACGATAGCACACGCCGTATGTCTTGTCAAGCGCTACGTGAAGAACATTAGTAGAACCGTTCTGTCGCCACTATGTTTATGTACTTTGTGTTCTACATCAGAAGACGTAAGCACCATCATTCCTTGTTCTACAGGCGCATACTCTGTTCTTGTTTGATACTTTCCGCCAGCAAATTCGTCTGGATGTGACAATAGTATAGAAGCTGCAAACGTACACCATTGCATATGACCTTGTGTTCCTTTATCAGTGTGCCAAGGGTGTCCTTCTTTGCGAGTTTCTACCCTAGCATACGCCGGGTCTGCAGTGTTTATGGCAGCAATTTCACTAATATCATAGCAAAGGTTGTTTATTATTGGGTCTGTCCAAGGGACGTGTTGCTTAAACGTTCTAAAATACTGACACTCATCAGCAGACAAAACGTTAGGCAGAAATCTTATCACGCTGACCCTCTATTACAATAGGGCCTATTTCTACCGTTGCACCGGACCGTACTCGACCTCTTAAGACGTTACCCAGGTTCATACGTAGATGACCCATATTTAAATGTGACCACCGTTTCAAATCAACGTTATTTTGCTTAGCTACTAAACGAAGCTTATCCATATCCGTCTTGCCGGTAGTTTCGTTAGGTAAAAAAGCGCTTAAGGCTTCAGATATTTGATCACCACAAGAACCCGATCTACCGTAGCGATCAAAGAATTTCTTCTCTATAATGTCTGGCACGTTATGTCTCCTTTTCGTCAATTATAAAAACATAACAGTTGTCAAAGATCAAGGTTCTTCATTTCATAAGACCCCGGTGCTTTGTAATGAGAAGTTAACTCGGTTTCACTCATAGATTGAAAAGTGTCTGCATTTCGAATTGCCCACACACGAGGCTTGGACCCATCCTCAAAACGCTTCTGACCTAGCATCTCCCCGCCTAATTCCCTTAACGTATTAGACACGTGCACGTTGCTGATCTTACCTAGACCCGGTATGTTTTTTAAAGACTGAATTAGATCAGCTACTATTATTAAGTCACATTTCATTGGCCATTCTTGCGCTTCTATTTGTTCAAAAAGATAAGACTTTAATGGACGCTCGCTTGCTTCTGCCATCTCAAAGAATGACTCAGTCTTAGGTGGCGGAGCGTCAGGATCGAATTTACTTAGGTCGTAGTCTTCTGCCCATTTAGCTATAAGACTTAAATTCTCCTTAGTCCACGCAAACAGTTCATTGTAGTATTTTTTAGGCTTTGGCTGCGCATCTGAAAACCAGACCCAATATCGCCGGGTATCTTTAGTTAGAATCATTGCATCGCGGTGGTTAGTGGTACAGAAAAAGTTAGCCGTATTATCAACCATATAAGCGTCTGTTCTCATCTTTCTTACAGCTACTTCATTCTCGGTAATCAACGGTTTTAGGTGATTGGCTACTTCTAGTCTACCTGCCGCCATAAGTTCTTCAATAAAAACTAATTCTGTATTAGCCACCCATCCGTTAAATTGTTCTTTTAAGTTATTAGTATTAACCTCTGTAACGTTGCGCGGCCCTACTATACTTTTCATTACTTGCTTTACGTAAGATTTACCTGTACCCTCATGGCCGCTGCCTATTACCACGGCATGACGTATTTTAACCCCAGGCTTAGATATCGTATGGGCTAACCACGCGCTAAGGTGGTTGTATCCTGCTTTGTTGCCATCGGTTAAAAATTTTAAGTGATCGGTGAAAGGTTTAACGCTTGCTTTATTATCAGCCGGTATTACATCGTGTCCTTTCCATGTGTTATATACTTTACGCTTTCGATGTACCGTAAAATCTGAATTTTCTCCCGGTACGTAAGTTAGCGTATCCACCACTCTTAGGTCAGAAGATTCTAGCATAATCTTTGATACGTTTTTGCCCGGTGCCATCGCCGCATGTGCGTTCTTTACCGATTCACGGCTGTAAGACAGTTCTCTATCTGGATCGTAGAACGCGTCCTCATTGGCTACGTATATGTAACGATCTAGAAGCTCGGTTATATCGACTTTTGCCTTGGTTCCACGCGCAAAGCCTTTATTAATCGCGCCATCTATCAACTGATCTAAAAACGTATCAGATTTGTATCGGTCCATCTCTCCTGCGGAGCGCTCTGGTACTACAACTGCGTCATCTATATAGCTGCGCACCAAGCGTTTTAACTCAGACCTGCCGCCGCGCTCTGGCTCGCCGTGGTGATTAATCCAACTGGCGATTCCCTGCATAATCGGATGGTGGAACCCGTCCCTATCATCACCTATGCGATCAAAGAAGTTGATGTACCGTCTAGAATTTGACTCATCGCCGTCATCTACTATCCACTCAGAACTTATATTAACGACGTCTTGTTCGACTTTAAATATTCCACTACGCTTAGGCAACGGATCGTCTACTTTATGTAGAACTGGTGCTGCGGTATAGTGCGGCTGTATCGGATTAAAAAGCGCCGGGTCCACCAACCTACGTCCATGCACTTGGACAAAAGACTCATTAAAGGTGTTAAAGTAGCGCCTTAGATCATCATCGCTTACTGGCACATCCAAAACAAATGATAGGTGGCAGCGCACAGTGTCGCCTTTAAAGCCCATTGAACTTGAATACCGCCAATGGCAACTTACGTTTTGAAACACGCCGGGTAACAAGTCTATGACCTCTAGTATCGACAATTCTGGATTAGTAGGGTCAAATTCTGAAGGAAGAATACCAGTATCACCAGCTGGTATGCCATCGATATCAAGCGTTACCCAACGCCTCGACGCAAAAACCAAAGTTCCGGTGCCATCGTTTCTTACGATCCGCCGCACATCACATTCTAAATCGGTGGTCTTAGATGGATGGCCCCGCACAATAAAAGCGTAAGGGTTGCTATTAAGCTCTTCCATCTGGTCGAAAAAATCGTCTGGCGTGTCAAAACGAACCGGCCTAAAACGAAATTCTTTTGATATTCTATTACTTATGATCTGGTATCCGCTTTTCTGCGGCTTAACCTGCTTGGTACAGTACTGCTTGGGTACTGGCTCTAATACGGTAAATTCGTGAGGCTGCGCATCCTGTAACAGCTCTGCTTCTGCTAATCTTGCCATAATCTGTCTCCTAAACAGCACACTAAGATACCACGAGGACTGTCAAGTGTCAACATCAAGAGGCCCCGTCACTATGGAATAACGGGGCCTCTTTACAGGGATGCTAACTAGGAGATGCTTTAAAAAAGCACACCCTATATTGACTAGTCAATGGTTTTGCCATCGATCACCACTTGCTGCATTTTATAATACCGGCCTCGCAAGACATTGCTTAGATTCATTGCCACCTGTCCAACGTTAAGGTGGTCCCATTTTGACGGAACTAAATCATTTTCGACAGCAATCTCGTAAAGACGTTGCCGCTTCGCCTCGCCTTTAACGTCGCCAGTTGCGCTTTTTAACGCTTCCGTCGTAGGATGCGTTACTTTTTCTGCTTTTTCCTGACGATTTTTGCTTCTGTCTTTCGACGGTATCTGTCGCTGAGACTTAGCAGCAGCAGCGCGTCGAGGGTCTGGACGATACGTTGGCATTACCCAAACTTTCCGCTCGCCCAACGTTAGGAGCCTTTCAAGCTGCTTTTTGGTCGGAACTTTCCGCTTCAAAAAAGGCGGTATCTCACACAGCGCATCAACAACGGGGTCCCTCATTTTGCAATTCCTCTCTGCTTCAAAAATCGGTGGCACAATGCTCTGTAGCTCTTGGTGCTGGGCACGTTGTACGACAGCACCTCTAAAGCTTCCCTAATCAAACGCAATTCTACTTCCTGTGACATGTTTTTCTCCTAGACGTTATATATAACGCGCTGCTCAATAGTGATTCGAGCGTAAATGTCATCGATGTGAATGGCACGTCCCCTATAAGAAAACGCATTACCGCAGCAATCATGAGTGGTGTTGTCGAATCCAGGCGACACCCATTCCTCAATAGCGTGTAAAATATCATCTGCGCGAAGGCAGGATACTTCAGCGTTGTTAGCCTCTGATTGAAAAATTTCGTACGTGGTATTGGCAATCGTTTCAAACTTCTCTTGATCGATATGCGCTACCTTTATTGAAACGTACCCATCCATCGACTCGCTATGCGTTCCAACGGTATCGACGCGACTGATGGTTTTGCTGTACTCTTCCGGTACGGTCTGATACCATTCATCGATAATCTGCTCTTGGCCCTGATCTTTCAAAAAAGCATCTGGACCACCACATTCTGCGATGTATTCAGAATCGAAACGATACTCACGACCACGAAACCCAAAAACAGTATCCATGGTGCCATCGTCTATAATATATGGTGTTGGCATCAGTCACACCCCACACAAAGCATGATCATGAAAAAAAGCATCATCGCTGATGTGACAATCCACAGGATGGCATGACTGAATGCGTCACCAATGAAACCACCCATCACAACTGGCGCAACGGTCAAACCAACAAGCGCCAAACAGCTGACGATGTATGCCGCCAGACACACATTACGATCAGCGCCTTGCAGCGCACGTCTATCACGAGGGTAAGTTGGGGCGGAACGCTTGGTGCCGCAGTTGATGCTCAGCCGGTCAAGGCTTTTGTAGGTTCTAGGCCGGTCAAGGCTTTTGTAGGTACTGCTCATGTCGTGTCTCCTATTTGTCGGCTGGCTGGCTCGTCAGCGATGTGGAACCGCCACACCGGACCGGGTTTCCCCGGTTTCGCCTTAGATGGTGATGTCGATTTCTTCGCCGCGAGCCACTCGACCACGCAGCACGTTGCCCAAATTCATCCGCTGCAAGCCGTTGTTCAAGCTGCTCCAGCGTCCAGGATCGATCGAGTTGGCTTTGCAAATCGTGATCCATTCTGGCGTCTCAGGAGTCACGCCTTTGATCTTTTGGGCGAGATCGTCTCCGCAGTTGGCCTCGGTGCCGTACTTTTCTTTGTACTTGCGCGGTACGACGGACGAAGTCACCACAACGTCGTCATCCTCGTCCTCAAATTCCGCAAGCCACTCCGTGATCGTCTTGGTTACGGAGCGCTTTGACTGCACGTTGATGAGCAGCTGTTCTTTTTTTTCCTGAGACAAAGCTTCCCAGATCGTGTTTTTGGCGAATTTCTTGTTGGCGTATTCCACGAGTTGATCGATAGTCATGTCATTCTCCTATTTGACTTGTCTGCTTGGGGCGCTACTGACCCCTCTCACCGCCAGACCCTGGCCACCGCATTCCGTCGCGGCTCCAGGGCTGGGCGGGTTGTCCGCTGCTGGTCTGGGGCGTCAGTCCTCGTCGTCAGGCACCGGGAGCAGACCCCGGCGCGACGCCCCGTGGGGCGTTTCGGCTCACAGGACGTCCTGGAACTCGAGGCTCAGGGTCGCCTCGTCTGTCCAGCAGGTCACGTCGCCGTTTTCCTCTTCTTCGACGTCGCTGACGTCGTGACCCTCGCTCTCCCACGTCTTGACGTGGTCGTCGAAGGCCTTCCTGGCGTCCTCGTACTCGCCGTACACCCAGACCAGGGCGTCGGGGCGTCCAGAGGCGTCTTCGTACCCCACTCCTACGGCGGTGAGGGTCCAGGTCATGGGTCTGTCGCTGCGGTCTGTCATGGCGTGTTTCCTTTCGTGTCTGGCGGCGAGGCCGTTCCCCGTCCGCACCAAGAAGTGTACCACACGGAGCAGGCCTTGTCAAGTCCCTCGTGACGACGAGGCACGAGGCGGCGGAGAGGCGAGGCAAAAAAGAAAAAAGAACGCGCGCGCGAGGAGCAGCACCAGGAGAGGAGAAAAAAAGACGAGGCACGAGGCCCTGACGAGGCGAGGCGAGGCGTGGTCGAGGCCCTGGTCGTCGTCGTTTGCCTCTTGCGCCTCGCGTTGCCTTGGGTCGTCCTGGTGACGAGAAGAAAAAGAAAAGCGGACGAAAAAAGGCGCGGCAGCACCCCGTCGACCCCCCTCCGAGACGAACCCGACAGAGGCGAGGCGCGCGAGGCAGAGGCACGACCACCACACCGGCAGAAGGCAACAAAACAGAAAGAAGCAAGGCACACGAGGCAGAAGGCAGAAGGCAGAAGGCGGAACGCGACACAACGAAAGGCGGAAGGCGGAACGCGCGACGGAAAGAAAAGAACGCGCGACGGAAGGCGGAACAGCCCCCACCCCCAAGACGACGCCACGACACAGCAATATGATGGGACCCGAAAAGCTAGCATATTTATTCTAAACATTACTTGACAAGTTATACTACTTGACAGTACTTCCCCCTGCTGGTACACTATAGCCCATGTCAGAAAAAACAATTGTTACCGAACGTCAACGCCTTATAATGCGATATAGGCGTCAAGGAATGACGGTTTCAGAAATTGCAGAATCATTAGATTCTAGCGCTTCAGCTATATCTAGTGCTCTCGAAACCGCATACCGCGCATTACATGTAGAAGATGAAGCAGCAGTTGCACGGCAAATGGACCTAGAAAGGCTAGATGAGTTACATCAGTCGTATTGGGACCCTGCTAAAGATGGCGATATTAAGGCAGCAGAATTTATATTAAAGACGATGGACCGCCGTGCAAAAATGTTAGGTATAGACGCCCCTATTGAGACTAAAACGGATGGAAATTTACAAATCGGTTGGATAACTGATGGAGCTTTTGGAGAGATAATCGACCATGAAAATAACGATACCGTATCGACCCAGGCCCTTGCAGAAGACACTTCACGAACAGTCAGCGAGGTTTGCGGTGATAGCGTGTCACCGGAGATTCGGGAAAACAGTATGGTCGATAAATGATGCGGTAAAAGAAGTAGTAGAGCGCAAAATAAGAGGATTACAAAGACCACGAGGCATATATGTAGCTCCTTTGTATCGACAAGCTAAACAAATCGCCTGGGACTATGCTAAGTTCTATTGTGAAAAACTGCCGGATTACAAAGTAAATGAATCTGAGTTGCGCATTGATTTTCTTGGCGATTGTCGTTTTTATCTTATCGGTGCAGATAACCCTGATTCCGTTAGAGGAATTTACGCCGATATTGCCGTAATGGACGAATACGCGCAAATGAACCCTAAGATGTGGACCGAGGTGTTGCGCCCCGCATTATCTGATCGACTGGGTAAAGCTAGATTTATTGGCACTCCTAAGGGTAAAAATGCTTTCTTTGAACTTTTCGATGCCGCCGACACGGGTAAGGACAATTGGTCTGCGCATATGTTTAAAGCTAGTGAGACTGGTTACGTAGACGAAGGCGAATTACTGTCTGCACAGTCTGAAATGACGGAGGAAGAGTATGCGCAAGAATATGAGTGTTCTTGGGAAGCTGCTATTAGGGGTGCATACTATGGTAGGCTTATGGAATCGGCTACCCTTGCTGGAAGAATTACGTCTGTGCCTTATGAGCCAACTCTTGAAGTGCATACGGCGTGGGATTTGGGTATTGATGACAGTACGGCTATATGGTTTGCGCAAGTGGCTGACCGTGAAATACGCCTTATTGACTTTTATGAGAATAGTGGGGCAGGTTTGGATCACTATGTTAAGATACTTAAAGAGCGTGATTATATATATGCGGATCATTATTTACCACATGATATCAAAGTTAAGGAATTGTCCTCTGGACGATCCAGGCTTGAAATGTTGCGCGGATTGGGGATACGAGGGAGAGTGGTTCCGAAAATACCGATAGACGATGGTATTAATGCCGTACGGGCGATACTGCCCCGGTGTTGGTTCGATAAAGATAAATGTAATAAGGGGATAGAGGCGTTAAGACAATATCGCACTCAATTTAATGATAAAACCCAAACATTTATGCAGCGTCCTCATCATGATTGGACAAGTCACGCAAGTGATGCTTTTAGATATTTAGCTACTTCTATTCGTGACGGAGTGGAGCATAGGCGCAGACCTTCTATGGCTGTTTCAGACTATGATATGTTTACTACGTCTACTCACAATCATGAGGCTGTAGCTAGTGATTTGGATTATTGGCCATGGTAAGAGAAATGCGTGTTGGCGATGAAGCTCAGTTACTTCAACTTGGCCAGATTATGCACCAAGAGTCGGCTTACTTTAGTAAATATAGGGTAAATATTGATAAATGGAAAAAAATGTGTATTGCTGCTTTAACCAAACCTACTATTGCGTGTTTTGTATATGAAAAAGACGACAGTATAATAGGTATGTGGGCAGGGTATATATCCTCTTTATGGTATTCTGATGATCTTAAAGTGTATGATACAGTACTTTTTGTACATCCTCATCATAGAAAAGGCCCTGCAGCGTATAGACTTATAAAAGCATCGGAAGAATGGGCAAAATTATGTGGGGCAAAGAGTACCACTATTAGTCTAAGCTCAGGTATTGACACCGAAAGCGTTTCGTGTTTTCTTTCTAGACTAGATTACAGCACTACTGCTGTGATTATGGAAAAGGAGATCGGTTAGTGTGTTTTTCACAACCTAACATAGAACCACCACCGCCCCCTCCTCCGCCTCCTACCGTTGCCGATCCAGAAGTAAAGGCTGCTCGGGAAAACGAAAGGAAAAAGCGGATAGCCGCCGCAGGGCGTAGCTCGACCATTCTAACTGGCGGTATGGGCGTTGGAGAAGAGCGAACTCAAGGCAAACAAGTATTGGGTGCGTAATGTGCAGCGGTTCTAATGGTGGCACAGACGATATGAACACCATCGAGCGTGAATCAGAAGTTGATACGTTTCACACTACGGAACAAAAAGGTCCTGTAAGTGAAGCCGGTCATAGTGGTTTATCTACTTCAGAGGCTTTAGATATCGCCTTTAACCCTGCATCTACATTGTCTTCACCGGGTGAGAAAGCTGCAGCAGCCGCTCAAGCTGCACTACCGGGCGGTTTTGTAATAGGTGGGTTAAGGGCTTTGGGACTACGATCTCATGGCAGTATATTCAGTTCACGATCACCAGGAACTTTACTTACTGGATCACGAAATGATGAAAAATTAGGGTCATAATATGCCCTTAATGAAAGGATCATCGCGTAAGACGATTCGAAAAAATGTTAGTACTCTTCTTACTGAAGGGTATAAACGCGATCAAGCAATTGCAATTGCAATGAGAAAAGCTGGTAAAAAACGTTCATCTAAAAAGAAAGGATAGTTAAGATGCCTGGACATTATGGAAAAGGAAAATCTGGTATGAAAAAAAGTGGCAAAAGTAGTATGCCAGCCAGCGTTAAGAAAGCTATTGCTAAGAAAAAAACGGGTAAAAAATAATGGCAAAAGCACCGAAAAAAACGTCTACTAAAAAAGAACCCGCTCGTAGACGTACAAGGGCAAAAAAAGCTGATGGCACGTTTAAGGCGGATGACCCAGCCACGCCAGATATTAATGAAGCTTTTGTGCCGATAGAA
>CERF01011901.1_pt1 | contig 10315 bp, 9 predicted proteins | sample 530961 | NCBI WGS metagenome assembly CERF01 (sample SAMEA2621151, study PRJEB7988) | marine metagenome | isolation source: saline water (ENVO:00002010), including
GGTTTTGGGTCGAGAAAAGGATCTGGATTATTATTAATAGGATTAGTTTTCATATTAACACCTTCAGTTCCTTGGCCTGCTATGTCTTCTACTGGCATATATTTTAAATCATCGTCCATAGCTTTCATAGGGCTTTTAGGGTCTCCCATCATTGCTACGCCTTTTGAATACTTAGGATGATTACCTGAGTATTCACCTGCATAACCTCTTCGTTTGTACATGTCATGCTCAAAATTTTCCAAGTAATGCAGCCTTGCTTTACCGGTAAGCTTTTTATTATAAGCTTCTTTCAAATTATACTTTGTCGCGTCCATTATATGTTGTTTTAGTTAACTAATTAATATTTAGCAGTTCCAGCGACGTCTCGCTGCTCTACCTCTTTTTGATTTCCATCCCTTTGATCTTGCACAAAAAGATTTTCTTCTTTTCCAAGCTTTACTTCCCCTTTTGAGTTTTTTAGGATCAGTAGTTACTGCTGTTTTAAGTTTGCTGCCTGGATTATCTTTTCTATATTTTTTAACACCTTTTTCCGACATACCGCCTCCAGCGTCTGCCCCGGTGCCTGTGTCTTTAGCTTTATTATAATATCCTAAAGATTTTTTACGTGAAGGTGCATCTCCTTTTTTAGCAAAGGGTGAGTTAGTTTGCACGTAAGCCATAGTTTATTTTTTAATGTTCCACCACTTAGTTACTGTATACCCTATAGTAACTAATAAAAGTATAATTTTTAGCCACCACTCAATGTCCATCATTGTAACCCCCAATGTAATAGAATTTATTACATATAGTTTTAAATCGGCAATATTCATTTTATTCGCCTCTGGCAGATTTTGCTATTTGTGTAATAGGGCCGCCTTTATACATACATGGAGCTTTTTTAACCTGAACTGGGTTACTGCCAGAACTACTTCCGCCAACCATTGGGAAACCTGTAGTGTCCATTGGGCCACTCCATAAAGCATCTGCGCCTACTACGCCTTCTTCTGCTTTAATTACTGCTGATGTTTTTTTTCTCATTTTATCTGTATTTATCTTTGTTTACATTATGTATAGATTTTTGTAATACTTTTTCAATATACGTTTTACCTAACATAATTTTATTTCTTCTTTTACTAATAGGAATATCTATTTCACCTAATATAATTTTATAAATTGTATTTATTAATCTTTTACCCTTAAATGTAACATTATAAATATTATATTTTTGCGACGTTCTATTCCGTTCACGCCAAACTTTTATCCAGCCATTTTTTAATAATCTATTCCATCTGCGATTATCCCAGCTATAAGAATAAGATCCTTCTTTAAAATCAATTTTAGTAAACAGCTCTATGCAATCTAAGTAAATAAGTAGCTCTAAATCAGGCTCATTTAAATTATTATTTTTGCTTGCCCATTTTCTAATTATTCTATAATGCTTAAAAAGATTTAAACTTTTTAAATCAGCTGGTTCTAATTGTTTCATAAAACAATAACTACATCATGCTCTTTAATAACTTGAAATATTTCTTTTTTAAATTCAACGTCGTGGCCGGCATGCTTGTCATAAAAAATATTATCATTTTCTTTAACGCCTACAACCTCAGAGCCTATTGATATTACTTGTGCTTTATTATATCTTAAATCTTCTCGTATTTTTTCTGTTAATAATAAACCACCTTTAGTTTTTGATATACCTTGCTTTTCTTTTTTTATAATAATGTTTTTACCCACCGCTCTCATTTGTTCTTAAATTATTAATTACACAATCGGTAGATAAAATAGTAGTTGCAACGGATGCTGCATTTTTTAAAGCTGTTTTCGTTACTAGCAGCGGGTCAATAATTCCTGATTTAATCATATTAACTTTTTTGCCAGAAATAACATCTATACCCCAACCTTCTTTAGCATTGTAATCAACTGTTAAATTACCATTATCTAATATAGTATTATAAGGAGCAGTTATAGAATCTAATAAAATTTGTTCAGCTGTATTTTTAGCAACAATATTTTGATAAGCATTTAAAAGAGCAACACCACCTCCGGGAACAATACCTTCTTTAATTGCAGCTTTAGTAGCAAAAATAGCGTCTTCAACTCTATCTGCTTTTTCTTTTAATTCAATACTAGTTTCTGCACCAACTTTAACAGTTGCAATTTTAGCTGAGAGTGTTGCTAATCTTTTTTCTAATCGCTGTATTTCAGCAGTATTTTTTGTATCATTAATTTGTTGTTTAACATTTTTAATAATACTTTTTACACTATCTTCTATTTCAGCAACCTTAATTATAGTTTCAGTATCTGTAGTTATAGCTTTTACACAATGACCAAGAAATTCTGGTTGTATTAAATCCATATCATCTCCTAAATCTTCATTAACGATTTTAGCTTTAGTTAATAATGCTAAATCTGTTAAAGTATCTTTTTTTGACACACCGTACGTAGGAGCATTAATAATATTAATTTTAATATTACCTTTCATTTTATTCATTGCAAGGGTTGAAATAACTTTAGGATCAACATCTGCAATAATTAAAAGAGATTTATTATTCTTAATTACAAACTCTAATACTGATTGAATTTTTCTAATACTTTCAATCGGAGATTCTACAATTAAAACTAAAGCATTTTCTAATTCAGCTACCCTAGTATCTTTCCTAGTTATAAAATTTGAATTAGTTAATCCTTTATTATATTGTATACCATCTATTAATTCACAAGTTGTTTCTGCATTTTCTGTAGTTTCCATTATAACTACTCCCGTTTCATCTACAGATCTATATGCATCAGCTATTACTTTGCCTAGTTTTATATCATTGTTAGTAGATATACTAGCAACTTGATCAATCATTTCTCCTGTTACTTTTACAGAAGTTTTTTCTAAATATTTTAAAACTTTATTTATTGCTGAATCAATCCCTTCTTTTATTTTACGCGGGCCTAAATTACTAAGCTCATTACCAGCATTTTGTAGGATTGAATATGCAAGAACTGTTGCAGTTGTAGTTCCATCTCCAGCTTCTTTTACAGTTTTTCGTGCCGCTTCTTTAATTAATTTAGCACCTAAATTTTCAACTGAATCTAATAATATTATTGAATCAGCTACGGTTACTCCGTCTTTTGTAATAACTGGATTACCGTTTTCATCTTCAAGAATTACGCGTTTGCCGCTAGCTCCTAGAGTTGAACTAACGGCTTGCGTAAGTTTATTAATACCTTTAAATATTTTCTTTTTAGCTTCGTCTCCAAAGCTAAGATTTTTGACTATTGCGTCTGTCATGATTAAATTAAATTAAATTATAGTTATATATTATTTAAAAGTTTTAACGACCTTAGGGCCATTAATAAATTCCAACTTTTTATTATAATGCGCTATCGATGCTTCAATAGCTTTTTCTGCGCCTTCTATAGTTTCTCTTCGTGTAACATCGTGCCATGTATCCTCGTTGTCAAGGTCTTGATATTCAGTTTGATAAAAACCATTTGGTAGTTGGGTGATACGCCAATTTGCTTTTTCTACTATATGCTTCCAAAGCTTTAGGGTTTCACTGGAAATTTTTGGTTGACTAGACCAAGAATGAGTCTGATAAAATAGTGTCATAGGTTTTGGTTTTAAATTAATATAAAGGTTTATTTTATAATTACTTAGTTTTATTCTCCTTTACAACTACAATTATTTTCACCGCATACGCATTTTTTAAAATCCATCTCTAATGTTTTATTCAAAAGTAATCGATCTATCATATCGTCTTGCAATTTAATAACCATTTGTTCTAAAGAATCTTTTTGACTTACTAACATATCAATCTTCATTTGCAAAGATGATATATTTTTTTTAGCTTCTTCTAGTTCATTTGGGCGGGCGCCAGTAATGGCACTTATTATTAATGCCAAACTAGCCGCTAGCATTCCTACAAGTGTAGTTAATAAATCTCTATTTGTATTTGGTATTTCATATTGTGTTAAATAATACATAATCCCCATGATCATGCCAAACACAAGCAAACTGCCCGCAAAGTGGCGAATATCTTTTGCTACTCCGTTTCTTGGAATTCTCATAATTAATTTGTTTTATAGTATTAGCTAAATGTTACTGTTTCTCCTCCTGTTGCAGTTGCAGTAACTTTGTAATAATAATCTGAACCAACAGCATTACCACTGACTGTCCCTCCGGTCGTACCGTTTACTGTTACACCAGAACTGAACACTAAGCTTGCTTTTGAACATCTTATTATAATTACACCAGAACCTCCAGCTGCACCACCTGAAGATGCTGAACTATATGAGCCTCCTCCACCCCCGCCGGTATTTGCAGTTCCAGCAGTTGGAGCAGTACTAGTACCGCCACCATTTCCACCTCCATTTGTGCCTGTACCCCCAACGGTAGCATCGGATCTTCCTCCTCCACCGCCACCAGCGTAAAACAAGTTTAGTCCGTCAATATTACTTTGTAATCCAGCTCCGCCATTTCCAGCTGTGCTCCCAAATCCAGTTGCACCAGCACCGCCGGCACCACCACCACCACCTGCACCAGTAGGTGAACCACTACCGGCTTTACCTCCAGCGTTTCCTTGACCGGTTGTTCCAGATCCTCCATTATCACCACCACCAGAATAAGGGGCTGCGCCACCACCCCCAGAACCTCCTGATGGGGCATTTGGAATATTAGGAGCTGTACCCGTAGTACCTCCTCCTCCACCACCGCCGACCGCGACGATAGTTGTAAAGTCAGAATCTTGTCCATTAGATCCATTGGTATTTGCTGATGAGGTCGCTGCACCTCCCGCACCTACTCTCAGAGGTACTGCTCCAGCAACAGATATTGCAGTTCCTCCAAAGTTTGTTCGGAAACCACCAGCACCACCACCACCACCGGGTACTCCATTTGCACGTGTACCACCACTACCACCACCTGCTACAACTAAATAAAATACTTCAGTAAGTTGAGCCGCGGCTGGAATTGAACAACTAGTACTTAGTGTTATAGTTCCTGCTGCAGTACCTGGATTTGCTGATCCCCCAAATATTCTAAAATAATATCTTTTACCGCCTGCGGAATATAAATAATAATATCCGTTGAAAGCAGCTGTGCTACTTGCATACCCGGTAGTAGAATCTGTTTGAAATACTCTATCTCCAACTTCAGGAAATGTTGATCTACCATTATGCCAATATTTTATATTTGAATTAGGGGGCGTTTGAACACTACAAATAGCTGATTGTCTGTTATTACTAGCTAAAAATGCTGTTCTTTGAAATGTAACCGTTGGACTAGGACTAGCACTAGTTACACTTACTGCTTGTTTATTTGCATTATTTACTAAATTAGTTCTATTAATAGCTACGTATTCTACATAAAAAAAGCAGTCATTAAGAACATTACCATCAATTCTAGTAGTACCTACAAGCATTAGTCTTAAACTTGCAGCATTTGCATAGGGAGGGTTTACTACAGGAGGAGGATTTGTTATTTGCCACCAACTTAATCCACTCTGGCCTCTAGACATACTATATTGAGCCATACTATCATATCCTCCGCTGTTATTAAATTTACCTTGGACACCTATTGGCATTTGATAAAATCTATAATTTCCGGTAGCGCCTAAATAACCGGTAAGCCCATCGTTTGGAACCCCAGAAAGAGTACAAAAATTATTACCGTTTGTATATGGAATATTAGGATTACCAGCCATTATTAATCTAATAGGATATGGATCAGTCCCCCAACTTGGTGTTGGAGAACCAGTTGTTGCTAAATTAGGTATATACATAGCCGTGCATCTTACATCTAATATAACCTGGCCTGATTTAAATGGAACTAATTGAATTGAAGTTTGCGCTCCAGCCCCTAGCCCATTACCCGCTGGCCATGAATCAGGAGGTATTCTTACAACCATTGATCTTCTGCCCTCTATCATTTTACCATTAAGCCCGTAAGCGCCATACATTGATGGAATATTTTCTTCTCCTTGTTGTTGAAAGAAATTACCTCTACCATATGCTCCTTGCTTAATTGCTGGTTGTGAACTTGATGCAAAAAAGCCTTGCTCACTTGCATTAATCGATGTTGTTTTTACATTTCCTTCCACATGTAGCGCTGACCCCGGAAATGCAGTTCTTACACCAACTCTATCACTTGTTGAATTAGCTATTGTTACATCTGTAGCATTTGGCTGATCAATTATAGAATCACCAATAGCCGTTGAAGCCGTAAACTTAGGAATTTTATTTGTAGTACCGCTACCAGTTATTCCGCTTCCACTCGGTGTACTCCAATTACCTGTATAATCTAAATATTGTCCTGCTGATCCACCGTTTATTCCAAGGGTCAATGTACCAGAGCTTGTAATAGGTGAACCGCTTACTGAAAAAGCTGAAAAGGCAGAAGCATCTAAACCTACCGAAGTAACCGTTCCACCTGAATCAATGTCTGTCCATGAGGCGGTAATCGTACTTGAATCCTGCTGTGTTAATGTAAGTGTTTTAGTAGTTGTTCCTGTAACTGCCGCACCTGTTAAACTTCTATCATAAGCTGTAGTCCACTGCGTAGAAGTTGCGCTATTTACTGTTAATACATCGGTGGAAGCGTCGTAGGTCATACCCGCATCTCCGGCTAATTGCGAAGTAGTAGACCAATAAGCTACTTGACCTGCTACACCTGAACCATCAAGCGTTGATGAATTATCAATTTTATCCCATTGATCAGCTCCTCCTGCTCCATCATCTGTAAATACAGCCCAATCACCAACTTGCCAATCTGTAATACCATCTAAGTTTGTACTACCAGCAACGGATACAATATAATAGTTACCTACAGTGCCTGTTGCGCTTGCTAATGTTGGTGTATTAGTATTAGCATTCCAGTTGCCCTTAAATACTAATCCAGCTGGTACTGTTGAAATCATACTATCAACATATGCTGTTGTTGCTAGTTTTGTAGAGTTATCGCTATTTGATTGAGTTGTTGCACTTGAACCATCAGGCGCTGTAAAGCCTCCAGCTGGAAAACCTATGGCAGCAACCCCTGCGTCACCTGTAGTAACTGTTATAGCTATTTCTGCTGTATCATTTGGAATAACTGAAAATGTTCCTGCACTTGTCCCCGAGTTTTCATCAAGTGTTAATGTTGCGCCATTACTTGCAGATGTAGTATCAAAATCATATGCAGCTCCTGCTGGTGTAGACCAAGCTCCTGTATAATCTAAAAACTGCCCGGCTGAGCCGCCATTTATACCAAGTGTAAATGTGCCACTAGAAGATATTGCTGTAGAGGGTGAAATTGAAAATGCGCTATATGCAGATACATCAAAGCCTATAGATGTTACAGTTCCAGGTGCATTTGTATTAACATAACTATATACATCGCCGCTGGTTACTAAAGCCGTTGACCCAGATGCTACAGCCGCAGTTACAGCTGTTATTGCAGGAGTTGTAGTTGTATTAGCAACTGTAATCGTATTTGTATCAGCTGAGGTAACGCTAGTTACAGTACCGCCACCACCACCAGAACCAGAAGCTGCTACTGTTACTCTACCATATGTATCAACTGTTATATCAGCATTAGTATAAGATCCAGGAGTAACACCTGATGATGCTAAGTCAACATTCATAGTACCATTTGCCGTTAAAGGCGAACTACCTATAGTAATAGTTCCTGCTGTACTAGTTAGACCAACACTTGTAAGCGCAGTAGTCCAGGAGTTATCTCCTGCTAAAAAGTTTGATGAACTAGGTGTACCTGTAGCAGATAAATCTGCAGTGACTGTTACAGCTCCTGAAGTTGGAGATGTAGGTGTTAGGTCTATAAATGTACCATTAGTTGTTGTAACTGTTTGTGTAATGCTAGCTGGTATATCAGAGCTTAATGCATATCTGCCGTCTAAATCTTGTGTAAGATCGGAAAGTGCACCTGTTCTATCTAAAGTTAAAACACCTGTTGCAGTATCAAAAGATATACCGTCAACATAATTATCTGTTACAGGTGGGGTTGCCCATTGATTATCTCCTCTTAAAAAGGTTGTCGAATCTGCAGTACCTGTTGCAGATAAATCAGCTGTTACTGTAACTGCTCCTACAGCGGGCGCATCAGGAGTTAAATCTATAAAAGTACCATCTGTAGTTGTAACACTTGTTACTTCACCACCCTGGCTCACACTCCCACCCATGTTTGAATGCACTGCACAACCATAATATAGCACGGGTGCTGTTTGTGTTAATGTTACTCTTAGCTTTCTTGTAGTAGTACTTGAAAAACTACTTTCCCAATCAGTTTGGTTTACTGCTGCATTGTTTACTAAATATATTATACCAGTTGTATAAGCTGTAGCACCGGATCCAGCCCCTGAAGTTTCGGTTAATATAAATGGATGATTATTAACTGATAAATCGCTTACATCTATTAAGTATGTAACATCGGGTAATAATGTAATTGTTGGTTGAGCTGTTCCATCTATTTCATATTTTGAACTACTATTTACTGTTACAACTATATTATTAAGAGTAGTTGAGGTTATAAACCCATCAGCAGTAGCTGCAAACATTTGATTATCGAAACCTGATACACCTTTTGTAGTTGCACCATCGGTTGCGCCTGCACTTGCTGGAACTACATTTGATTCTATTGTAATCCAATCACCAATTACTGAAGCGCCGACTACCGCTGCTGTTTGAGCATATACTTGATCGCCTACAGCTAAAGGTACGGTAGCATCACCATAAAAATCACCTGCTGTGGTTACTACATATAAATCTCCTACATCAACTGCAACTCTAGAACCTCCTGAGGTTAGATTATCTGTTCCTCCGTCTATTACACCTGTTGTTGCATTAAAGCCCCCTTTGAATGTTACTCCGCCTGCTGTTAATTGATCAACATATGATTTAGTCGCTACATCTTGTGCATCAACTGGATTGGTTATATTTTGTATTCTTGCATTAACTCCTGTAGTTACAAAGTTATATATTGAACCCGCCGTTGCTAGATTAACACCACCACTACCAATAGTAGCTGTTGTATTTGCTGCTACAGTTGGTGCAGCTGATGTTCCGCCTATAGTTATTGTATCTGTATTACCGGATGTTACACTTGTAACAACACCCGTAACACTTACATTAACATCACCTACTCCACTGGCTGGAGAAAGTGAAATATTTGCACCTGCTATTAAGGATGTTACTCCTGGATCTAATGTACAATTTATTGTTACTTCTCCAACTCCATCTGTTGGGCTAATTGATATATCTGTACCTGCTATAATTTTTTTAACACCTGATGTTAAATCAGCAATACTTTGTACTGTAAAAGTTTTTGTAGGGTTACCGCTACCAACTTTTGTACCTATTATTAAATCTGATAATTCTGGTGTTGCTAGTGGATAACTATATATTATTGCCATTTTGTTTTATTTTTTTAAGGACATGTAACAGTGTTGTCTATACCATTGTAGTAATAGAACACGATGTTATCTCCATTAGAATCTTGTTGATCAGTTGTTACAAACCATCTGAAATTAGTTAGCTGTGAACCAAGCCCGTTGTCTATATCCCATGTTTGACTTATTGTAGTTCCAAAAGGTGGTAATATCCCTTCACCCCCATTGAAATAATTATAATCAGCTGAAGCTCCAACACTACCACTGTTCCTATCACTACAAGCAGCAGTTAAAGATGTATAGGGACCATATCCATAAGATTGATCTGCAACTGGATTAATGTTAGCTTGAGCACCGGATCCGCTTGTTCCTACTAAATTATAAGTTGTAGGGCTACCAGAAGCTGTGCTTAAAGAAGATGCGGTTATTACATCAGGCATGGTAATGTCAACACTACCTTTTTGTATTTTTGAATCTGTAGTAAATTGATAACCACTACTGAAAGTATCAAAAGTATACCCTATTGTAATTGTTGAAGAGGGGGTTGTAGAAATTACCAGTGTTGCGGTTTGATCAAAATCGTTAGTACTATTTAAATTTCCTGTAGTATTACCACTACCTGTAGCACCTGATATACTGTAATCAAACTCTCCTTGCGAAGGATTACTTGCAACATCTCTAGTAAATTTAACATAATAACTTTGTAAACTCGCACTTTCAGTACCGCTGATAACTCCTGCAATAGTTCTATCTGCTGAACTTATAGTATTACTATATGAATAAGTCCAAGTATATCCATCTCCATTTGAATTAGTCATGTTTACTGCTGAGCCTCCATCTATTGATATTTGTATTCCTGTGTAGGTATAACCCGAAGATGCACCGGTATATTTGAATACTGTTGATGAATCAGTACCTGGAGACGCTGGTCCTACGGGAGATGGAGTAACTGATACGCTACCTTG
>CERF01003711.1_pt1 | contig 10176 bp, 9 predicted proteins | sample 530961 | NCBI WGS metagenome assembly CERF01 (sample SAMEA2621151, study PRJEB7988) | marine metagenome | isolation source: saline water (ENVO:00002010), including
GTCACGTCGTAGGGCATCGGCCGGCGGTGGGCGAAGGCGTCCACCAGATCCGGGATCAGGCCGTGCACGGTGCGCACCAGCTCGATCAGGGTGGCGTCGGGCTCGATGGCGCCGTCGATCACCCGGTTCATCATGTTCTCGATCGACCAGGCCAGCTCCCCGACGGTGGTGGCGCCCACCATGCGGCCGGAGCCTTTGAGGGTGTGGAAGGCGCGGCGGAATTCCACCAGCGCGGTTTCGTCGCCGGTGTTGGCCGCCCAGCGCGGGAAATACTGATCCAGGGCCTCGAGCACTTCTTCGGCTTCCTCGACGAAGATCTCGATGATTTCGTCGTCGATCAGCTCTTCGTCGTGTTCCTCGATGCCGCCCTGGTCGGCAGGCTCCGGCGCCGCCGCTTCGTCGGGCGACGCTTCGAGCGCGTCATCGTCCTGGGGGGCGTCCTCGGTGAGCAGCACCGGCGGTTCGTCCAGTGGCGCATTCAGCGGCTCATCAAGCGGCTCATCAAGCGGTTCATCCAGCGAATCGGCCGGCGCGTCCTCGACGTCGTCCGGCTGATCGGCGTAATCCGGCTCTTCGGTTTCCGCCTCGTCGACGGGCTCCGGCAACGGGTAGCCCAGGTCGCTGACGCTGGCCCGCGCCAGGCCGAGGATGTCATCGCGGGTTTCCGGGTCGTCGCTGAGACGCTCCAGGTAGTACTCCACCGAGGTGATGGCGTCGGCCAGGGTGTCCATGCTGCGCCAGTCCGGCTTGGACTGCTCCGCCATCAGCTGCTCTTGGATAAAGCGCACGCACTGGCGAAGAATGTCCGCCGGGCGGTCGAGCTGAACCACCTCCAGCCCGCCGCGCACCGCGTTGAGACGGTCGGGTACCGTTTTCAGGTGCTGGTGGTCCCAGTGCGAGGCGATGAATTCGATGATGCCGTCCTTGGCCTCTTCCAGGCCGGCGCGGCATTCGCGCAGCACCGCGTCTAGGGCCTGGCCCACATGGCGGGGCAGGTCTGCGCCGGTGGCCGGGGCCGGCCGGCGGTTGTCGCCGCCGATGCCGGCCAGGGTCGCTTCCACGTAGAGCAGCGCGCCGGCCACGTCCATCAGGGTGTCGCGGTGCGGGGGCCGGCGGCCGTCGACGATCGCCTCCATCACCTTGAGCTGCTCTTCCACCAGGGTGCGCGGCTGGCCGAGGCCGAGCATGGCCACGGTGTCGGACACCTGTTTCAGGCGGATCGCCTCCGGCGCCAGCGTGGCCGGGTCGGAATCGCCCTGGTGGACGAACTGCTCCAGGGCGTCCTTGATCTTGGTGAGCTCCTCGGACAGCGCCGTGACCACCGAGCTCATGGCCATGGAGTCCGGGCCGGTGAGGCGCTCGCGTTCGGCGTTGACCAGGTCTTCCGACGGCAGCGCGTCGTCGAGCCGGAAACCGGCGCGCACTTCACGGATGCGCGGGCTGTCGTGGTCGGCCTTGGCGACGTAATACAGCAGGTTCTTGAGCAGTTCCGTGGGCGCCGGGCGTTCCAGGCTGTCGACGCCGTCGGCGGCCAGCTCGCGCAGGGTGCGGTCGATCTGGCCGAGCATCTGTTTCACCGAGGTGCCCAGCGCGATGGCGTTCTCCTGCAGGCCCTCCACCAGGGCGTCGGCGATCCGCCACAGCGGCCCGCGGGCGGCTTCCCCGGTGACCTGCTCAAGCTTGGCGAACACCTTGCGCATATAGGCCAGGTTGCGGTCCATGTCCTCGTTGCGCATCACCCCCACCAGGGCGAGCTGGAACATCTGCCGTATCTTGCGGGCCAATTGCGCGAAGCGCGGGTCGTTGAGCACCGCGTCGGAGAGGCGGCCGTCGCCCTGGGCGTGCTGCAGGTCGGGTTTGAACAGCGCGGTCTCGGACAGCAGCGCTTCGCCGCGGGCGGCGCGCAGGTCGTTGAGCAGCGGCAGCAGCACCAGCGGCAGGTCGCGCCGGCTGCTGGCCACCCGGTCCAGGTAGGGCGGCAGCTGCAGGATCGCCCGCATCAGGGTTTCCTGGCTGTCGGCCACGTTGCCGACGCGCTGGTCCACCAGTGCCCGGGCCAGCTTTTCCATTTCCTCGGCGAGCAGGGCTGCGCCGTAGAATTCCACCATCTGCAGGGTGCCGCACACCTGGTGCAGGTGGGTCTGGCAAAAGCGCATGCGCGTGGAATCGTTGGGATTGTCCACGAACGCTTCCAGGGCCTGCTGGGCTTGATTCAGTGTCTCCTGAATTTCCCCCCGGACCCAGTCCAGCGCCAGATAGTCGTGACGGTCGCTCATGCCCTTTCCCCCATGGAACTCAGGCCTCTCATTGCCGGCGCCGGAACGCCAGAGTGTCGGCGAAGTGCACCCTTTCCAGGCGCGGGTCGTGCCAATCGGTGATTTCGCCGGGGCCCAGCACCAGCAATCCGCCGGGCGCCAGGCGCCCGGCCAACTGGTTAACGATCTGTCGCTTCCGCCAGCGGCGGAAGTAAATCAGCATGTTCTGGCAAAAAATCAGGTCCATGTCGTCCATCGGTGCCTGGTCCAGATTCAGCACGTTCAGATGGGCGAAGCAGACCCGCTCGCGCAGACCGTCCGCCACCTGCATGGTGTGCGTGTCCGCGTCCTTGAAATAGCGTTCGCGCAGCGCCGGGTCGATCTGCTCCACACGGCGCCGGGGAAACAGCCCGCGGCGCGCCTTGGCCAGCGTCGGCAGGCTGATGTCGGTGCCCGTGATGCCGTAGAACAGCGCTTTGCCGTGGGCACGGAACCGCTCGCTGATCAACATCGCCAGGGAGTAGGCTTCCTCGCCGGTGGAGCAGCCCACGCTCCAGGCGTTGAGGGTGGCGCCGGTGCCCCGCTCGGCGGCGAACTGGCCGAGGTAGTCTTCCACCAGCGCGAAAGAGCCGGGGTGACGGAAGAAGCTGGTTTCCTGCACCGTCAGCCGGTCCACCAGGGTGGACCACTCCATGGCGCGGGACTCGGTGGCCCCGGTGACCAGCTGCTGGTAGTAGGTGTCGTAGTCGTCCAGCCCCAGCTCGCGCATGCGGATATTGAGGCTGCTTTCCAGGAATTGCTTGCGCTCCGGCGCCAGCGTCATGCCGGTGCGCTCCTCCAGCAGGGCCTGCCAGAGCTGGAACTGCTCGGCATCCATGGCGGGGGCGCTCTTGATCGACCAGCGATCTGTCACTGCAAAACCCATGGTTCCGTCTCCGGAACCGGCTTACGCCGGTTCAGGAATGCTCCGGCAGGCGGAAGCCGGCGACTGAATTCCGCATTTCCTGCGCCATTTCCGCCAGGTCGCCAATGGAGCGGGCGGTGGCGGTGGTACCGGCGGAAGTCTGCGAGGTAATTTCCTGGATCACGTTCATGGTGTTGGAGATGTGACCCGCCGAGGCCGCCTGCTGGCGCGCCGCGTTGGAAATGTTCTGGATCAGATCCGCCAGGTTCTTGGATACGTTCTCGATCTCTTCCAGGGCCACACCGGCGTCCTGGGCCAGGCGCGCCCCCTTCACCACCTCGGCGGTGGTGGCTTCCATGGAGATCACCGCCTCGTTGGTGTCGGTCTGAATGGTTTTCACCAGGGTTTCGATTTGCTTGGTGGCGGCGGCGGAGCGTTCCGCCAGGCGTTGTACTTCGTCCGCCACCACCGCGAAGCCGCGGCCCGCTTCCCCGGCCATGGAGGCCTGGATCGCCGCGTTCAGTGCCAGAATGTTGGTCTGGTCGGCGATGTCGTTAATCAGGCTCACGATGTCGCCGATCTCCTGGGAGGATTCACCCAGGCGCTTGATCCGCTTGGAGGTTTCCTGAATCTGCTCGCGGATGGTGTCCATGCCGTGGATGGTGGCCTGCACCACCTCGGCGCCCTTGTTGGCGATCGCCACCGCTTTTTCCGCCACCGCGGCGGATTCGGCGGCGTTGGCGGATACCTGGTCAATGGACACCGCCATTTCGTTCACAGCGGCGGAGGCGCCGGCGATTTCCTGGGCCTGGTGCTCGGAGGCTTCCGCCAGGTGCATCGCCGTGGACTGGGTTTCCTGGGCGGCCGAGGCCACCTGCACGGCGGAGTTGTTGATGGTCTGTACCAGGCTGCGCAGCTGGTCGATGGAGTAGTTGATGGAGTCGGCGATGGCGCCGGTGAAGTCCTCGGTCACCGTCGCTTCCACGGTCAGGTCCCCGTCCGCCAGGTCGCCCAGCTCGTCCAGCAGGCGCAGAATCGCCGCCTGGTTACGCTGGTTCTCGCTCTCCAGTTCGTTCCGGCGGCGGGCCGCCTCACGGTTACGCTGCAGCATGATCAGGAAGAACAGCAATACGGCGATGGCGGCGCTCACCGCCCCCAACCACAGCGACGGGAACAGGCCGGTGGTGGTCTGCTCGAACTGGGCGTTGAGGTTGGTGGATTCCTGCAGCAGGTCCTGGGAGTTACGGAAGATGGAGTCCGCCGCGCTGGCCACCTGGAACAGTTCCGGGGCGGTCTCGAGAATCTCGTCCACGGACTGGTTAACGAACTCGTCGAACAGCCGTGAGGTGCGGTCCAGATAGTTGAGCGCCTGCGGGTTGACGATCTGCTGCACGCCCATGGCTTCGTCGCCGGCCAGCATGCCGTTGAGCACGCGGCCGAATTCGGTGGCGTCGCGGCCGAAGTTGTCCGCCGCGATTACCGCGCTGTCGTCGCCTTCCAGCACCCGGGAGATGGAGCGCAGAATACGTTCGGTGAGCCAGATCTGGCGCTGGGCGAAGGCCACCTGCTCCGGCGGCGCGCCGGTGTCCACCAGGATGTCGACCACCGCCTGATACTCGGACTGCAGCTGCGGGATGGCCTGGGCCAGGGTGTCGGCCACCTCGTGGAGGTCGAGCACCGTGTCCTGCCCGTTCAGAATGGTGCCGGTGTCCTGGCGCACCTGATCCCACAGGGCCTGCAGCAGCTGTTTGACCTGGTCGTTGGCCACCGGCTCCTGCTTGAGCCCGTCCCAGGCCGACTGGAAGTCGGCGCGCGAGGCTTCCAGCAGCTCGAAGGCGTCGGCGTTACCGGACGCCGCCTCCAGGGCGTTTTTGGCGATCTGCTGCGAGACCACGCGCAATTCCGAGGCTTCGGTAATGTTTTCCTGCGCCTGGTTCGCGGTGGTGGCCGACAACAGGAAGTTGGCCAGCGCTAGGGCAACAAAAATGGCCAGCCCGATATAAAGCGCAATATTCAACGGGTTGCTGCCCGCGCCCCCCCGCACCTTGCTGAACACGTTTCCCGGTTTGAACTTCATAACTGGCTCCTGGCCTGGCTCTGTTCTTATCTCCCCTGCGCGGCACGCCGCTCAGCCCATTCGGGCCGCCTGCATGAAGCGCGGGTCCTGTGCCAGCCGGGAAAGGCTGAACACGGACCAGAATTCCCCGTCCCTCTGATAACCGCCACGCAGATACGGACCCACATCCTGTTCCGCGAGCGGCGATTGCTCCTGATACGCCTCAATGGGGAAGTGCTGCATCCCCAGCACTTCGTCCACGATCACGCCGGTGTACAGATCGTCCTGATCCAGCACCAGCAGACGGCGCCGCTTCTCCTGCAATTCCGAGGTCTTGCCGAGAAAGCGGCTGAGATCCATCACCGTCATCAGGCGCCCGCGCACATTGGCGACGCCCTTCATCCAGTTCAGCACCCCCGGCACCCGGGTATAGGCCGGCACCGAGAGAATTTCCGAGACTTCATCCATGGGCGCCACGTAAAAGCGCTCGTCCAGCGTAAAGCCGACGCCGCTCCAGTATTGGACCGCGTCTTCCTGCATCGGCAGGCTGGCGGCCTGCCGACGGCAGCGGACGAAGTAGTCCGCCAGCTTGATGAAGGCGGCGGATGCGGCTGCGCTCATGACACCTCTGTGTTCATTGGTCGGCCAGTTGCCGATCCACGGTTTTCAACAGTACGTCTTCATGCACCGGTTTGGTCAGATAATCCTTGGCGCCCTGGCGCTTGCCCCAGACCCGGTCGGTTTCCTGATCCTTGGTGGTCACGATAATGATCGGAATATGGGCGGTATCGGCGCCTTTGGTGAGCTGTCGGGTGGCCTGGAAGCCGTTCAGCCCCGGCATCACCACGTCCATCAGCACCAGGTCCGGCAGCTCCGAGCGTGCCATGGCCACGCCGTCGGCGCCATTGGCGGCCTCCAGTACGTGGTGGCCGTGCTTTTCCAGAATCTCCCGCAGTTTGTAACACTCGGTGGGAGAGTCATCGACAATAAGAATGCGTGCCATCTTTTCCTCTTCAGGTTGAGCACCGCGACCGCCCGCGGGATACGCCCCGCGGCGAGCGCTAGACGTGCTGGCGAATCGCCCCCAACAGCTCGTCTTTGGAGAACGGCTTGGTCAGGTACTCGTCAGAGCCCACGATTCGACCCTTGGCCTTGTCAAACAGACCGTCCTTGGAAGAGAGCATAATGACGGGGGTCGCCTTGAATGCGCTGTTGTTCTTGATCAGCGCGCAGGTCTGGTAGCCATCCAGTCGCGGCATCATGATGTCCACGAAGATAATACTGGGTTTGCTGTCGGCGATCTTGGCCAGGGCATCGAAGCCGTCGGTGGCGGTGATCACTTCGCAACCCGCTTTTTTCAACAAGGTCTCGGCGGTGCGACGAATGGTCTTGGAGTCGTCGATCACCATCACCTTGAGGTCTTGGAAATTGTCAGTCATGGAGAACTGCCTTTAAACCGTGAGCCGTTACAGGCCGCAACGTCTTTTAATTATGAGCCTTTGTTGTCATGCGATAGGCAGGGCCCGCGATCCTTCGTGTTCCCCCCACTACATGCCACCGCCCCTTTTCTAAGGGGTTCTTCCGAGGACCTTATGGGTGAAACAGCCCAAGCCGAGGTTTTAACACAGATTCTACATTCAATCTATAAGGCCCTGTGAGACCTGAGAAAAGCGTCCCGTAGCGGGGCGGGCGACGCACTGCTAACATTGCCGGGCAATCCCCTTCCCCGGTCGTCCTGGAGCAACCATGAGCCTCAACATCGGCGTGGTGATGGATCCCATCGCCCAGATCAAGCCCTGGAAAGACACCACCCTGGCGATGCTGCTGGAAGCGCAGCGACGCGGCTGGACCCTGCACTACATGGAGCCCGCCGACCTCTACGTCCGCGACGGCCGGGTGTTCGCCGTGACCTCCGACCTGACGGTGCGCGACGACAACCAGGACTGGTTCACCCTGGGCGAGCCGGCCCCCCGGGACCTCACCGGCATGGACATGATCCTGATGCGCCAGGATCCGCCCTTCGACGCCGCCTACCTGTACGCCACCTACCTGCTCGAGAAAGTGGAGCGCGAAGGCGTGCTGGTGGCCAACCGCCCGGCCAGTGTCCGCGACAGCAACGAAAAGCTGTTCGCCACCGACTTCCCCCAGTGTTGCGTGCCGACCCTGGTGTCCGGCCGTGCCGCCCTGCTGCGGGAGTTTGTAAAGGAGCAGGGTGACACCGTGATGAAACCGCTCGACGCCATGGGCGGCACCAATGTGTTCCGCATCGAGCCGGGCAGCTCCAACCTGAGCGTGATCATCGACGTGCTCACCGAGGACGGCAAAACGCCGATCATGGCCCAGCGCTTCGTGCCCGAGATCAAGCAGGGCGACAAGCGCATCCTGATGATCAACGGCGAGCCGGTGCCCTACGCCCTGGCGCGCATTCCCAAGGAGGGCGAATTCCGCGGTAACCTGGCCGCCGGCGGCACCGGCGAAGGGCGCGAGCTCACCGACCGCGACCGCTGGATTTGTGAACAGGTGGGCCCCACCCTCAAGCGCAAGGGCCTATACTTCGTGGGCCTGGACGTGATCGGTGATTATCTCACCGAGATCAACGTCACCAGCCCCACCTGCGTGCGCGAGCTGGATCAGATCTTCGGCATCAACATTGCCGGACAGTTGTTCGACGCCCTGCTGGAACTAAAATAACGACACCATGGCAGCACCTCAGGTAACCGCCGGCGACCGGCTTGGCTTCACACTGTTTCTCGCCCTGGCGGTACACGGCGTGCTGCTGTTCGGCGTCGGCTTCGCGCCGGAAGAGCCCCGCGCGGCGCCCAACAGCCTGGATGTGACCCTGGCCATGCACCGCGCCGACGACGCCCCCGAGGAGGCGGATTTCATCGCCCAGGCGAACCAGGTGGGCTCCGGCACCGAAGAGGACAAAAGCGAGCTGACCACCACCGAGGAAGCCCCCTTCAGCGACCCGGACAGCCGCCAGGTGCAGCTCCAGGAGCCCACCGCGCGCCAGCCGACGCCGGTCACCCGCCAGAAGATCATCGTCACCCGGGCACGCAGCGAGCGCGACATCGCCAGCGAACAGCAGGACCGCAACCAGGACGACCCGCGCCGCAAGGCGGACCAGGACAACGTGGACGAGCTCAGCCGTGAGATCGCCAGCCTGCAGGCGCGCCTGGACAAGCAGAAGCAGGCCTACGCCAAACGCCCCCGGGTGCGCCGGCTCACCTCGGTGTCCGCCAAGGCCCACTACGAGGCCGCCTACATCGAGGCGTTCCGCCGCAAGGTGGAAGCCACCGGCACCCGCCATTTCCCGCGCCGGGCGCTGGACAGCAACACCTTCGGCGGCGTGCGGCTGATGGTGGCGCTGCGCCGCGACGGCGGCATCGAGGAGGTCGAGGTGCTGCAATCCTCCGGCCATGACTTCCTCGACCAGGCGGCGGTGCAGAGCGTGCGCCTGGCGGCCCCGTTCGAGCCCTTCACGCAGGACATGCGCGAGCGCATGGACGTGCTGGAAATCATCCGCACCTGGAAATTCGACGCCAACCGGCGGGTTTCCTCCAAGTAAGCGCCCCTAAAACCACTTCCTGGCCGCCTGTCCCTTGCCCTCGCCGGGCCGCCCCCGGATACTGGGGCCATGGACAACGCCAGCCTCAAACATCAGCTTTTGATCGCCATGCCACAGATGGACGATCCCAACTTCGAGCACACCGTCACCTATGTGGTGGAGCACGGCGACGACGGCGCCATGGGCCTGACGCTCAACCGCCCGGTGTCGCTCAGCCTGCTCGATATCCTGGTGGACATGGACATCGAAGTGGAGGTGCCGCCCTCCGAGCAGCACCAGGTGGTGGCCGGCGGCCCGATCCAGCAGGACGCCGGCTTCGTGCTGCACCGCGCCACCGCCCGCCACTGGGACAGCACCGTGACGCTGGCGGACGGCCTGTGCCTGACCACCTCCCGGGACATCATGGAAGCGATCGCCATCGGCGAGGGCCCGGAGGCCACGCTGGTGTGCCTGGGCTACGCCGGCTGGGACGACGGCCAGCTGGAACAGGAGCTGGCGGACAACGTCTGGCTGAGCGTGGCCAGCACCCCCGAACTGGTGCTCGACACCCCCTTCGATCAGCGCTGGCACGCCGCCGCCGCCCGCCTGGGCGTGGATATGAGCCTGATCGCCACCCAGGTCGGCCACGGCTGATGGCGAGGCCTGATTGACCCTGATCGCGTTCGACCACGGTACCCATAAGATCGGCGTCGCCAGCGGCAACGCCATCACCGGCACCGCCACCCCTCTGCCGGCGTTACCCTGCCGTGACGGTCAGCCGGACTGGGACCAGATGACGGCCCTGTTGGAAGAGTGGCGCCCGGAGACGCTGGTGGTGGGGCTGCCGCTGAACATGGACGGCAGTGAAAGCGAATCCAGCCAGCGGGCGCGCAAATTCGCCCGCCGGCTGCACGGCCGCTTCGGCATTCGGGTATGGATGATCGACGAACGGCTTTCCACCCGGGAAGCCCGGGAGCGCACCGGCACCCGCCGCGCCGATCCCAAAGTGGATTCCATGGCGGCGGCGGTGATCGCCGAGGGCTACCTGGGCGGCGCCACGCCGGTGGCGCCTTAGCTGGTGATCCCCGCGGTTATTGGCGCACGCCTTCCACGGAAATAATGATCTCCACGGTTTCGGACGCCGGGCCCAGGTCCTTGGTGATGCCGAAGTCCGCCAGCTTCAGCGTGGTGCTGGCTTCCAGACCCATGCGGTAACCGCCCCAGGGATCGTCGCCGTAGCCGATCATCTTCGCGTCCAGGGTCACCGGCTTGGTGACGCCGTGCAGGGTGAAGTCACCGGTGATTTTGGCGGTGCGTTCGCCGGTTTGTTCGATGCGGGTGCTCTCGAAGGTGGCGGTGGGGTATTCGCTCACATCCAGAAAGTCGTCGCTGCGCAGGTGCTTGTCGCGCTCGG
>CERF01000446.1_pt1 | contig 10140 bp, 11 predicted proteins | sample 530961 | NCBI WGS metagenome assembly CERF01 (sample SAMEA2621151, study PRJEB7988) | marine metagenome | isolation source: saline water (ENVO:00002010), including
AATATCAACTTTTGCCTTTGATATAGATACAACTTCAGCATCTAATTGCTTAAATCTTAAATTTATATCTTCATTAAGATCATCAATTTTTAAATCTAAGTTTTCTTGTAATAAATTAAAAGATTCTTTATTTTTCTTATCTTTATCTTCAACTAATTTTATTAGTGTTGAAGTATAAATTTCATCTGTCAGCTCCTTTAAGTTTTCTTTTAGTAAATCAACTGACTTATTATGTTCTTTTTTTACAGATGTAGTTAATTCATCACTATGATCATTTAAAGACTCTTTAATATAAATTTTTAACTTATCTTTTAAATTATCTTCTAACTGTATATTAGTTTCATACAATTCTAATTTAGTATTTTCAGCTACATTTAAAAACTCTTCTACAAATGACTTACGAGCATCAGAAATTATATCATTTACTTTACTCTCTTTTAATTCTAACGACTCAACTAGTTTTTTAATTTTAGCTTCTTGTTGTTGTTCCTCTAGTTTATGACTTGAAATTCTAGCTTCATCTATTTCGTGTATTATACTCTCTTCGAAGATACCTGAGCTCTGAGGTGTATTCTCATTAACAGTTTGTTTGTTAAAGGTTTTATTGTTAAGTAAAATTTCCTGAGGACCTTTACTTAAAATGAATTGTGCATTATATTGTGTGTTACCTACTTCTACTGGTATATTTACAACAGGATTACCTTTATATGTAGTTAGTTTTTCTGCTATAAATGTTGAACCATTTATCTCAAATTCAAACACATCGAAGAAAACTTCCTCTAAACTTTCAACTCTTAAGATGTTATGAACTGAGCTAGTATAGGTAGGCTTTACCTCTTCGCTAAATAGTTTCATATACATATTTATTACACAGCGCTGTACTTTTCTACATAATATCTAATTGTATCACTAATAAAAAATTGTTGCTGTGAACTTACAGCTTTTAAGTTATGCTTAGTAGAAAGTTCGTATTTAAAGTCATGACCTGCTCTATCTTTTACAAACTCAATGTATTCTTCTCGAGCACCTATTACTTCTCTTTTATATTCAGGATAAAGAGTTTCAACATTATCAATAATTAAATTAATTAATTTTATGTTTGTATATATCGCGCTTCCTGTAATATTGTATATATGTGCAGGTACTGCATCAACTAATACTTCTAAGATAGCTTTAGCGTGATCTTCAGCATGAATCCACTCCCTTATATTTTCTCCAGTACCATAAACAGGTATTTTATCCCCTTTTACGATTGATCTGATAACAGTAGGTATTAATTTTTCATCACCTTGTCGCGGTCCATAATTATTACAACACCTTGTAATAGAAGCATCAATACCAAACGTTTCGATATATGACTGTACAAGTAAATCTGAACCTGCTTTAGTAGCTGAGTATGGTGACCTTGGAGCTAGAGGACTCTCTTCCGTAAATGGAGGATCATCTTTTCCTAAATGACCATAAACTTCATCTGTCGAAACATGAACCATTCTAGCTTTATGCTTTCTAACTAGTTCAAGTACGTTAGCGGTACCTTTTAAATTAGAGTCAACAAACTCTAAAGGATTATCTATAGATCTATCGACATGTGATTCAGCAGCTAGATGAATAACGTAATCAATTTTTTTTGATATAAACTCTAAAGGGTTAGCCATATGAAGCCTCCAGAAATCATCATTAGTAATATCCATGAAATGATTTTCAACTCTTTCATCACCTACAATATTTTCCTTGGATGAACCTATACCCATCTTATCTAAATTATAGATATAGATATCTTCCTCTTTACTATTTAAAAGCTCCTTAATTACATAAGACCCTATAAAACCACACCCACCTGTTACAACATAATTACTCATTAAAATATAAATTTAAAAGCTCTTTAACATTTTTAACATTCTTATAAACCTGCTCAACAACCATTTCGAAAGTAACAGATTCATGCTCATCATTCCAACTATCGTAATCTGTACTCAACGCAATCGATTGATAAGGTATATCTAATTCCTTTGCTAAGCATACTTCTGGTACTGTCGACATGTTAATTATATCAGCACCCCAGGAACGCCATAGCTGACTTTCAGCTTTCGTACTAAACCTTAACCCCTCTATAGTTATAACAGTCTTATCAGTATGGTGTGGTATGTTTAATTTCTTAGCGCATTTAATTAACTTACTTCTTATACTAGAGTCAAATGGCTCTGCCATATTAACGTGTGTAAATTTTTTATCATCTTCAAAAAAAGAGGTCTTTCTCTTTTTAGTCATGTCTATAAATTGATCTGGGAAAACTAAATGACCAGGTTCAATTTCTTGTTGTAAAGAACCAACTGCTGTAACTGCAATTATTTTTTCACATCCTAATTCTGCAAGCGCTTTTATGTTTGCTCTATAAGGTACGTTTGTAGGTGTATAGATGTGACCACCGCCATGTCTTTTAATATAAAATATTTCATGGTTATTAATTATACCTTTAAATACTCTAGAAGATGGGCTCCCGTACTTTGTACCTACCGTTATTGCTTTCTCGAAAAAGTTATCATCACTTAATCCTGATCCTCCAATTAATCCAATTTTCATTTCCAATATCCTTTCTCTGTAATTATTGTATCAATAAGCTCAAACGGTGTTACGTCAAATGCTGGGTTATATACCTTCGAGGTATAGGATGATATTTCATCTGCAGCTCGTTGTTCAATTGGTATCTCTGCTCCGCTTTTAATGTTACGATCAACAGTAGAGTCGGGTGCAGCTACATAAAATGGTATTTTATGATGCTTTGCTAAAACAGCTAAATTATATGTACCTATTTTATTTGCTACATCTCCATTTTTTGTAATTCTATCAGCTCCAACAATAATAAGATCAATTTTTTTATCCCTCATTACTGACCCTGCCATACTATCAGTTATTAATTTATACGGTACTTTAGAACGTTCCAATTCCCATGTATTCAATCGCGCACCTTGTAGTAGAGGTCTCGTCTCTGGTACATAAACTTCTATATCTTTTTCGAAAGCATGCGCATATTGTATACATCCTAAAGCTGTTCCAATTCCCCCAGAGCATAACCCCCCAGTGTTGCAAATAGTCATTACCTTTGCCTTTTCAGGAAATAAATTAGAACCAAATAAACATAACGCATCACATCTTTTAATATCGTCTTTATGAATTTCTTCAGCGCATTTTAAAAGATAGCGTCTTGCCTCTATTAAGTCAAACTTAGTATCTTCCAAATACATTGTTAATTTTTCTTTCATTATATCAACAGCCCACTTAAGATTAACAGCTGTTGGTCTAGCACCAGCAATTTTTTCCCAATCACTAAGTAACAGTCGATTAAATGATTCTTTTATTAGAGAGTTACATTTAAAAGCAACTAACGCACAAGCATATGCACCTACACAACCCAATGCTGGGGCTCCTCTAATAGATAATCTTTGTATAGCTGCAATAACTTCATCTAGATTACTTGTCTCTATATATTTTTCTTCTTTAGGTAGCTTAGTTTGATCTAGAATAATTATCTTACCTTTATCCCACGACACTGTTGGAGTTAATTCGATTGGATACTCTCTCATTTCTTTTTTAAAATATCAGGATTTTGTTTAACTGTTTGTATAGTAATTAAATCTTTAATTCTAGTTGTTGACCATTCATGTGAACGGGTCGTATAAATTATTTTCGGGGGCAGATCATCTCCCGTAAATGGTTTACCGATATAATCCTCTCCAAGAATTCTAACATCGGGTTTAAAGAACTTAATTAAGTCATATAGTTCTTCTTCTGTTTGATACATATACACATCATCAACATACTGAATAGCCATTAATGTCTTATACCTTTCATAATAAGGTATAACTGGCTTATATTTTGTATATCTAGTTGACGATGGGTCTTTTTGAAGAAAAATAAGAAACCTATTGCAATGTCTTTTTGCTTCTTCAAATGTGTAAATATAACCCGGGTGAAGGAGATCAAAACTACCCGCGGTAAAACCTACTACTTCTTTATTCATCCTTTATTATATTAGTCAAAGCTTGATGAATAGCCACTTCTTCATCTAATAGCTCAAAGCTATATTTCTCTTTAAGCTTATCGGTAGATAGAACACAATTTGATCTATTTGCAATACAACCTAACTCTTCGAATGGTACCCAATTCCATTTAGAGTTTTGCAAATTATAATCTGTCATAATTTCTGTAACCTTATCGGTTGAAAGCGCGTTTGGCTGTACAAAATTAACTGTATCTTTTTCTTTAGCTTCTTTCTCATTTGTTATAAGATGCGCGATAAAATCTACTAACTGCGGAATGTACGTTTTAGAATTAACTAGATTAATTAAATTATCATAATTTAAAATTTTAGTAAGATAAGAGCGTTCATGAAGTGTATCACAAAAGGGCATCCTCACTCTTAACGTTAGACCGTAATCACTAGCAAGTTCATAAGCATGCTTACTTTTAGAATATGTAGATGATTCTTCATTTAGTAAACCAAAATTAGGCTCATCATCTTCTTCCCATGCCTTTCCATATCCTGTATATATACATCCAGAAGAAATATGTATGTAGTTAATATTTCTTATTTGGCATATATTACTCACACGTAATGGAGCAAAAGTATTAAGTTCATAACACAGACCAGGTTCTCTTTCACCCTGATCAACATTAGGTCTACCGGTAAATCCGGAACAATTAATTACGTAATCGTACCGCGCAAAAAATGCTCTTATTTTAAAATCGCTGCAGTATATTTTTTCATCTAGAAGATTGATATCAACGTAGTCAAATTCTCGACGAGCTACTGACTCAACAAGAACCCCGGTTTGTGAAAGATAATCATTTCCAACCTCTTCTAGTTTTTTATGTATGTAAGATCCTACATACCCTCTTCCTAATATCAATACTTTAATCATATTTCTAAAGTGTTTGGTTCATATATTTTACTATGCGTCTTGGTACATCTTACAAACGTAGCGCATTTACTCAGATGCTTAAGCTTAGCAGCTCCTACATATGTGCATGTACTTCTAATACCTCCTAAAATATCTTGAACAATATAACGCATAGGTCCTTTATATGGTAGAACCACTCTACGTCCTTCTGAAGTTCTGTAGTCTTTTAAACCCCCGTTATGTTTCTCGTTGGCCTTCTTGCTGCTCATTCCATAGAACTCAACATACTCTTTATCATCGATAATAATTTTTTCCCCACCACCTTCTGTTGAACCAGCTAACATTGATCCAAGCATTACAAAATCGGCACCAGCACCAAATGCTTTAGCTACATCACCAGGTGTCGTACATCCTCCATCAGCAATAATATGACCATCAAGTCCATGAGCAGCATCAGCGCATTCAGCAATGCAACTAAACTGAGGATAACCAACTCCTGTCTTAAGTCGAGTAGTACAAACACTTCCAGATCCAATACCGACTTTAATAATATCTGCTCCAGCTAGAAGAAGCTCTTCAACCATTTCACCTGTTACAACATTACCTGCTATAATATTACATTTAGGGAACGTTCTTCTTACTACCTTTACAAAATCAACAAGAGCTTGTGTATAACCATTCGCTACATCAATACAAATATTACGTACTGAAGCTTTCTTATTAATACGAGCTAACCTCTCATAATCAAACTCGTTTCTACCTACTGTTACAGCTACATGTTTACCTTGATTATCTTTTAGCTCTTCAATAAGCTCCTTTTCATCGATGTCCTTCTTGTAACAAGTAAAGAGATCTAGATCACTTAAGGTTCTTCCTACCTCTAACGTACCAACACCATCCATGTTAGCAGCCATTACCGGTATACCGCAGTATGAACCACCGTATTTGAATCTAAACGTTCTAGTTAAGTCTACCTCTTTTCTAGATGAAAGAGTAGATCGTTTAGGACGAATAAGTACATCATCAAAATCATACTTTAGTTCAGTCTCTATGCGCATATAAATATTATACGCATATAAAATTATAATCAACTAGATATTTGATCTCTTATATTTTGTGCTGTTATGTCGCCTTCTTCTAAATTATCGGCAATTTGATCAACAAAATTATTACCAAGTTCAGCTAATTCATAATCATCTGTACTTTCAAGTAAGTCTTTTATACCATCTAATGCATCAAATAAATTTTCTATCTCTTTGTCAAATTTTTTAAGAACCGAATTACGTTTCATATCGCTATTTATGTATTAAATATAGTTAATGTCATTTTCAAGGGAAGTAAACTTAATTTTAGAAAAAGCAGGTTCCTATAAACCTATTAATCTACCATATTCGCTAAATGCTCTTGAACCTGTAGTTAATAGACAAACAACAGATTTTCATTACAACGATCATTATAAGGGTTATGTTAAAAAGTTAAATGCTGCTATGGTTAATAAGAAAAAACCACCATTAGTAGAATTAGTTAAAGATATTAAAAAATACAACGATCATATAAAAGACAATGCAGGGGGCGCATATAATCATCAGTTGTTTTTTAATATGATGAAACCTGGTGGTAGTAATTTTACAGGAGAAATAAAAGATAGAATCTTAAAACGTTTTGGTACATACGCAAAATTTAAAAAGGAGTTTATTGAAAACGGTAAAAGTCAATTTGGGTCTGGTTGGGGTTGGTTAGTAGAAAAAGACGGTAGATTAGATTTAGTCCGGACACCAAATCAGGATAACCCATTAATGTTTAATTTAGGTAAACCTATCTTAGGGGTAGATGTGTGGGAGCATAGCTATTATCTAATGTATGGACCGAAAAGAAAAGAGTGGTTACAAAACTTCTTTGAAATTATTAATTGGGATTTTTGTTCGGCTTTACTACATACTAGCTAAAATAGCCTCTACTTCTGCTTTCATATAATTTACATGATAAGATAAAAATCTATCATCTTTCAAGTAAAATATCACACATTTCCTGCACCTCTTACCTGACATCTTTTCATATAGATAAGCATATAACGATAGTTGTAGACCGTATAAATTAAACTCACAATTATGTAAATGACTTATAGGATCTTTTAAGCGTTCTGAATAAGCTGAGCTAAACCTAAATCTTTTATTAGTCTTAAAGTCACCAATTGTAAATTCATGCTTATGTTCATAGATTAAATCTGCTGTACCAGCAACACTATGCTCTTCATTATACAGAAGATTTTCACATAAAACAGTATTAAAAGAATCTATTGAACGCTCTGCAGCTTTATCGTATGACTTACACAGCCACCCGTAATTATCTTCTACATCTCCATAACTAATATAGTCTTCTAATATTTTATGAATATTAGTACCTCGTGTACAGGCTCTATTTTTCTCTTCTTCCCACATCTCTAATACCAGTTCTTGTGATACTCCTTCTCTTTCTGCAACTCTCTTTGAATGACCATCTCTATCAAAGGGTTGTTTATACTTACCGAGTAAAGTTGTTACAGATATAAAAGGCTCTCCAGTCTCAGTATGCGTATAGGTATGCGCTGCTTCGTCAAACTTTATCTTCACTACCTACTATTATACTTACATTATTATAAAATCAATATTAAATTAACATATCTCTAGAACTACGTAGTTTTTATTATAAATATATAATATGGAGCCGGAAAAATCACTACTCAAAGAGTTTCTAAGCGGTGGTTGGGTCGTACCTTTGATCGGTGCCGGCGCAATGTTAGCGCGTTTACTTTCAGGTGAAAATAATTATACCTGGGGTCAACAACTTAAAAAAATATTAACTGCTGGTATATCTGCCGGCATAGCATGGTTTATACTAGAACAAACCGAGATTTCATCTCTTTACAAAGCAGTAACGTATGGAATTATTGGAGTTATATCACCTGAAGTGATAGAGGGTATAGTAAAGTTGGGTAAAAAATTTGCAGATAATCCTGAAAAGGTTATTAAAAAATAATGAAACCGAAATATCTAGTTTATATTTTAACAGCTATGATATTGGCATTTGTTATTAGAGGATACTTTTGTGTAGATATGGTTAGTGTATATTTAGATGCTTTAAGTAAAGGAGCTATGCCATCTGACGGTGATTTATATTGTAATGTTACTGAAAACATAGAGGGGTTTAAAAAGCATTTAATTTTTTCTGGAGTATTTGCTATAGTTATTGGTGTTTGTTGCAGGTTAAAAGCACCAAAGTAAATAAATATACATATGGGGAAAAAGATTACTCAGCTTAACTCTAATGAGTTACCATATGATGGAAAAGAACTAGTCGCAATCGTTGAAGCTGGTGAAACCCGTGGTGGTACTCTAAGTTCTATTACCAACTACTTAACCGGTGCAGTGTATAACTCTTTAGGAGGTACACCTGGAGTACAGCCAATAGCATCACCTCTTAAAAATAATTTATTTAGAACAGATCAAAGTATTACTGGAGTTTTAAGTGCATCTGAAGGACTTCATATTGGTATAGACGCTGATACAGATAATGGTGATAATTCTAGTGTTGCTGGTGGTCGAGCTAACTGCGCGAGAGGTGATTGCTCTTTTATTGGAGGGGGTCGTAGCAATTACATTCGTGAGGGTGGTTTCGCTAACTACGGTGTTATCGCTGGTGGTTGTCAAAATCATGTGTGCGCTGATAATAGTTTTATAGGGTCTGGTGATACAAATACAATTAAGAATTCTTGCTCATTTATTGGAAGTGGTCTTAGTAATCAGATTGATATGTCTTTTGGATCCATTGGCGGTGGATGTAATAATTACATTTTAGAGGACGGTTCGTTGAAGTCATCTGTTATAGGTGGTGGTGAAGTAAACTATACAAAAGGAGGTTACAGCGCTGTAACCGGTGGTCACGCTGTATCAGCAGCTGCTCTTGGAGCGTATGCAGGCGGTGGAGCGCGCAATGGTGCATGTGGAAAACATTCAACTGTAGTAGGGGGATTAAGTAACATTGCTACAACAGATATGTCTTTTATAGGTGGTGGTTCACATAACGCAGTTCATGGTTTAAGTGCTGCAGCCGTAGGAGGTAGGTTAAATATAGTTAAAGGAACAACATCATTTATAGGAGCTGGTTGCCTCAATACAACTAGTTCAGACTTTAGTACGGTAGTAGGTGGTCTTTCCAACCAAACAACATCCTTGAGCGCAACAGTGGGTGGTGGTTATGGTAATACTGCCGGGGGCCAAGGTGCTACAATAGCAGGCGGTTATGGTAATGAAACAACAGCGGATGGTGGTTTTATAGGTGGTGGTAAAGGTAACTTAATTGGTCCTTATTCAGGTTCAGACCCAAGTTACTCAACTATTGCTGGGGGATTAAATAATTTTGTAGGACAAAAATGTGGTACTGTAGGTGGTGGTCAAGCTAATTGTATCTGTGGGTCAGGTCACGCAAATACAATTGCTGGGGGATTTAGTAATGATACTGGCAATAGCTCAAATCAATCTACTATAGGTGGAGGGAGTTATAACGGTGTTGATCAGTTTGGTTCCACTGTTGGCGGAGGCAGTCAAAATTGTGTTACCGGTGCTTGTAGTACAATAGGAGGAGGATACGTTAACACAGCTTCGGGCTATCGCTCAGTTATAGCTGGGGGATCGTGCAATACAGCAAGTGGTGGTAATTCGTCTGTAACAGGAGGCTGCAAAAACCGCGCTTTCGGAGGTCATAGTACAATTGGTGGTGGGTTAAGTGCAATGACAAACCAGCAGTACGACACTGTAGGTGGGGGATATATAAGCAAAATTTGTGCTTGCTTTGGAAATAACGTTATTGTTGGTGGTGCTATAAATACATTAATTGAAAGCGCTAGTGGGTCTTTTATAGGTGGTGGTAAAGGTAATAGTGCTAATGGACCTGCAGCTATAATTGTAGGTGGTACACAAAATAAAATTTGTAATAATGAAGTCGGTTCTGCAATTGTAGGTGGTTCAGAAAATATAAGTTGTGAACCTTATGGCTTTATTGGTAATGGAGTTAGAAATGAACTTAAAACTGAAGCTGCTTGTAGTTTTATTGGTAATGGTAACTGCAATGTAGCTTGTAGAGTATACAGTTTTATTGGTACCGGTATAGGTCATGAAGTCAATGGTGATTACGGTGTTATAGTAGGGGGTTCGGGTAACAAAATTAAAACAGATAACTGCTTGCAAACAATAGTAGGTGGGGCAAA
>CERF01003206.1_pt1 | contig 10068 bp, 12 predicted proteins | sample 530961 | NCBI WGS metagenome assembly CERF01 (sample SAMEA2621151, study PRJEB7988) | marine metagenome | isolation source: saline water (ENVO:00002010), including
CACGATTGATACTCCAAGTTAATTGCTGTGGCTGACAGGGCTTTACCCGCTTTGACGCTAGGATCATCCGCAGAAGTACCAAATGTTCCATCTGTCTGAACATAGTAGTCACTCCCCGGAGTCAAGGAACTTAACCCTGTCGAGGCTATGCCGCCTTTCATTGTTATGTTTCCACTAGCTGCGCTTGAGATAGCTGCGTCTGATATACCGAGGAAGTTTGTTGCGGTAAGATTTGTTCCTTCATTAGTATAGACAATCCCTGTTCCCTGTTGATAATTAGCAACCCATCTAAAAGCAAAAACCACGTTGTTACTGCTTGTGTCATAAGCTCCTGCAAAATATGTATCTACTTGATCTGTGGTGAGCGCAAATGCACTACTAAATGAAATGCTCGTTCCAGAAACAGTGCCATTTACCACCAAAGCGTTGTAAGGACTACCCCCCGCAGTATAAGACATAATGGTCGTGTCATTGTTGTCATCATAAAGAGCAGATGTAACTGAAGCAGATGCGGCAGTGAACGCTTGTTTTGTTCCAAACGAAACACTCGTTCCGCTAATTGTTCCAACTATAGCCGTCCCATAGGAAGAATTGCTTCCATCTGTAAAACCAACAACTACTTTTTGTGCAGTAGAGTCATAAGTGGATTTAACATTTGTGGTAGACCCTGTTAAAAAAACTTGGTCTGAACCCGTGGACACACTGGTTCCACTGATGGTACATACGTTAGCTGTGCCATTTCCAGAACTTGCATCGTGACGATACGTTAAAAGCAATTTAGTCGCATTAACATCGTAAGCTAAAGAATGGTCACTGGTTTGCCCTGATTGAAAAACGTGTTCAGAGCCAAAAGATATACTTGTTCCACTGACACTACCCACTACAAGAGTTCCATAATCTGAATTACCATCATCTCTAAACGCAACGGCAAACTTTCCTTGTCCAACGTCATAACCTATTCCAATGTTTGTAGTGGACGCTGAATTAAAATCAGTCGCACTACCAAATGAGATACTGGTTCCGCTAACAGTTCCCATTATCCCTTGCCCATACCCCGATGAATTTCTGTAGACAATACAAATTTTGTTGTCCGCAGAACTATAAGCTGTGGCTATCCAGTCTGTTTCGTTGCTGTTAAAAGCAACGGGCGTACCCCAAGATAAAGTAGTCCCACTTACAGTGCCAACCGCTGCATACCCGTAGTTGTTACCTAAGTTTTTATAAGCTACAACGACTTTGTTCGCATTAGCATCATAAACAACTGACGTATAAAGAGTTGAACTCGTATCATAAATAGCAGTGCTACCTTTTCCGGGGTTTCCCGCACTAGCACCAACCTCACTCACTGTCCCATCGCTATTTAAGACAACAGGCTTACCAGACGAGGTGACGTTACCGCTTGCTGTAAAACTTACTTGCTTCCCCGCTCCCGCAGGAAAAAGATCGCTGAGATTCGTCATCCTGTATAGTCCTTGATATTAATCTGATTTGTCTTGATCGCGTTGCCAATTAGCTGACCACCTGTATCTGTAGATAAAGTGCCGTCTGTCTGAACGTAGTAGTCAGTAGCTACAGTTAAAGGTGTAGTACCAAAAGACCCTACCACAGCTTTAGCCTTATACGAATCTGAGTAGGCTTGATAAGCAAGAACTACTTGGTTACTACTCGAATCATACGTTATAGCATTTTGAGAAGTACCATCAGAATCAAACGTCACAGCCGCACCAAAAGATATATCTGTTCCTGAAACAGTTCCGGTATAAAGTTGACCAGAAGTATCAGTGGCGTTCTGGGTTGAGACTATTACTTTTTGTGCATTTGTGTCATAAGCACACTTGTTCCAACCCGCTTGTTGCGTCACGAATACGGCTTCTGATCCAAAACTAATACTGGTTCCCGAAACAGTACCTACAACAGCCGTTCCGTAGTTCGAGTTGCCAACATCAGCGTAAGTAAATACAACTTTATTGTTGGTAGAGTCAAAACACGCCCCCAAATTAGTTACTTGAGCAGCATTGTAAACAACTGGAGAACCAAAACTAATACTGGTTCCCGAAACAGTACCTACAACAGCCGTTCCGTAATTAGAATTTCCCGTATCCCAGTAATCTATCACTACTTTTTGGGCATTAGAGTCATACACCGCGATTATAGGACTGGAGTCCGAACTGTTAAAAGCTGTCGGGGTTCCGAAAGAGATAGATGTCCCAGAAACAGTTCCTACAACCCCTGTTCCATAATTAGAATTTCCTTTATCTTTATAAGCGACTACAACTTTCTGCTCATTTGTATCATAAGCACAGGCCGCCCAATCAACATAGTTTTGACTAGAAACAACAGCAGGGCTTCCAAACGAGATAGATGTCCCCGATACTGTTCCTACGATAGCCGTCAGATAATTAGAGTTAGTGCCATCTGTATAAACTAAAATAACTTTATTGTTCGTAGAGTCATAACAAGAACTACCGTAGTAGTGTGCTCCTGCGTTAATTAACACAGGTGTTCCAAAGGAAATAGATGTCCCCGATACTGTTCCTACCGCTGCATAGCCGTGATAACTTGAACCTGCGTCTTGATAAGATAAAACTATTTTATTTGCATTAGTGTCATAAGTTATAGACTCTGGTTGAGAATTAGCAACTGCTACCTCTACAGCAGTTCCAAGAGATAAACTATCTGGTAAAAGATTCGCACTCTCACACCGACTACCCCAAGTATTAATCGTGCCTGTCGCTGTGTCGCTGATGGCTTCTGGAGCAAGACCTAAGAGGTTGGTTGAGGTGAGGTTTGTAGTTGTATATTCTTGATTAAAGACATAAGAATTACCTTCATCAGGGCTGTCCTGTCTAAAAGCTGTAATCATTTGTTTCGTAGCAGGATCATAAACTGCTGCGAGGTATCTTTTTTCATACGGCCCTATGGTAGTGTGGTCAGAAAAAGCAATAGCCGTACCTGTAATTGTGCCAATAGAATATTTTAAATTGTAAGGACTCGCGCTTTCTTGGTAGAGAAACACTGGTTTTTGAATTGCAGCGTTATACACTACAGGCGCTCTATCTTGAGCGGTTGACACAGTAACGCTGTTAGAAGAGTTTACGGGAGTACCAAAACTCACAGAAGTCCCGCTAATTGTAGCAACTACTCCAAAATTATAACCTGCACTGGAATCATAGTAAGCAATAAGATTTTTGTTAGCAGTTGGGTCATATACTACTTGCATTAACTGCGAATCAGCACTGTTAAAAACTGCCGCCGAACCAAAAGATATGGAAGTTCCAGAGACCGTTCCCACAATGGCTGTCCCGTATGAAGAGTTACCACCATCTCTATAAGCAATTAAAACTTTACCCGCAGTAGAGTCAAAACCCATACCAATCATGTCAGTGCTTGCTGACTCAAAAGTAACTGCCGTACCAAAGGTCAAGGTATAGCCGCTTAAACTGGCTACTTTAGCTTCGCCGTAATAGTTACTCCAAACTCTTGCTGCAAAAACTATCCTGTCGTTGGTTGAATCATAAGTAACAGCGTAAGAAGTATTATTTGCGTTAGCCCAAACACTGTAAACCGCACCCGGAAAACTTATAGACGTTCCACTAATTTCACCGACTACGGCTCTTGTGTAATAAGTCCCCGTACCATCTTCATACATAAAGATTACTTTGTTGCCTGTAGAGTCAAAGCAAACAGAGTTATGAGCTATTGATCCGGATATAACAGTTGTTTCTGTTCCCCACGTTAAGGTAGAGCCACTTAAAGAGCCTACTTTGCAAAAGCCTACACCGCTTCTGTTGTAAAAGACCACAGCTTTGCTGTTGGTAGAATCCCACACTAAGTTAGTGGTACTTACTGCACTGGAATAAAACTCAACTTCGGTTTGAACTGCCGCTGCCGTTGTTGAGCTACTAACAGGCGCTGCCTTTCCCGCCGCCGTAAGAATAACGGGCGCACCAGAACTAATAGTTCCGTCAGCGACAAACTCTGTGTTGTTTTGACCGCCACCTGCTGGCAGCAGATCGGCTAAATTGCTCATTTATACGCTCCAACCAATAGTTCCATCGATGTAGGTCATTGTTATTTCAGCAAAGTTCTTATCAAATGTCAGGTCAGTAGCTGAACTGGCAATGTTGCTACCGTTACGTGCTACTGTAAAACTGGTTGTGGCTGCGGCTCCAGTTCCATCCTTAATAACAACTGAGTCGCCCGGATTTGGGCTTGCGGGTAAAGTAAAAGTAATTCCTCCAGCTCCTGCTATGCAATACTGGCCTCTCACTAAAGTCGCCGGAGAGGTAGTGTGAATATCCCCACTGCTGCCGCCACCGGGCGCGTTTGGCAAAGATATGGACTGCCTAGCTTCCACTACAGAAGTTGCCGCTGTGCCTCCATTTGCTACAGGCAATGTGCCATTAACGTTAGCAGCTAGATTACAATAGGTCGCTGCTGTGGAGCCTGTTCCTCCGTTAGCCGTTGCCAATGTGCCTGCTACTGTAATTGTTCCAGAGCTTGTAATAGGTCCACCAGAGGTGGTAAGTCCTGTAGTGCCTCCAGAGACATCTACTGAACTGACGGAACCCCCTGTTTCTGTAGGGTTTGCATCAAAAACTGCTGCTCCTGCGCCTGCTCCATCAGTATAAATAATTTTTTTATTGCCGTTTGGTACATTTATGGTAGCCCCAGAACCTTGTTTTATTGTGATAATTTGACCGCCTGTAGTGGCATTCTCAATTATCCATACTTTAGATACAGTGTTAGGCCCTAAAGTCAGAGTCCTAGTAGCTGTCAGACTCACAGCAGACGTAAATTTTAAATACATGGACCGAACACCGTCTGTAGAAGCGTCCGGCATTGTGAAAGTTTCATTGGAATCAGCGGCAACTTGCTTTGTGCCGTAGCCTAGTCCTTCCCCAATTAATTCTAAATTAGTGTTTGTGCTTGTGCCCCAAGTGCCGCTTTCGTCACCTGTGGCAATTTCTTTAAGTCTTAAATTGTTTACATAAGTTGCCATTTATCTATCCTCATGCAGCAGTGTTTATTTCTTGCCAATTAGGTGTTTGAGAGTCGTCCACAAGTGTCCACCCCCCTCGTGTTATCGTACCTACTGCGCCTGTTGCAACTACCCCCACAGGAGTAATTGTTGATCCAAAAGTCAGCGTTACCTGTGTCACAGTAGCTGTCGCGGATACACCAGAAAAATTTGGAACAACCGCATCTACAGCGTTACCTACGGAAGTTGTGCCTGCTACACCTGTAGGTATTACAATCCTATCATAAGCAGGGGTAACAGTGCCTATAGCTCCTGTAGCAACAACTCCAATAGGTTCGTAAATGTCCCCTACTTGAAACCCTACAGAGCCTACAGCTCCCGTGCCTTCCACGCCCGTTGGTATTACAACATCTATCACTACGATAGAAGGAGCGCCTATTGAACCTGTTCCAACTACTCCTGTTGGGAAGATTGTCTGTCCATAATTTAAAGTAACAGGGCCTACAGACCCAGTAGCCGCTGCTCCAGTGGGAACAACCAACCCTGTTCTGATTATACCAACACCGCCTACGGCACTGGTTCCTTGCACTCCGTTAGGGCTTACAGACCCACCAATAGAAAAACCTACTGTTCCTATTGATCCCGTGGCAGAGGTTGAAATGTTTACATTATCATTCCAAGAACCCTGTCCCCACGTTCCTGCATTCCAAGCTGGCCCAAGAATAATGGTCTTATTGGCCATTTTTTATCTCTACTAGGCTATACGAATAATCGCGGCTGACGCAGAAGCGGCAGGAAATTGAATTTGAAAATCCCCTGAACTTACTGTTTGATCACCGCCAAAGCTCAACACTGCACACGCTGAATTACCGTTATTAGTGTTATAAATCATCGCTCCGCACGTTGTAAAAGAAGCACTTGACCAAGTTGTGTCAGAAAAGTCGCAAACTGCCGTAGTTCCGTCATTAGTAGGCGTTACGTTTGTCAACGTATTACCACCTGCGCTGTAACCTGAACCACTTGCCTCATCACTGTTTCCAGTAATATCGCTATAATTGGTGCTTGCTGCACCATAAGTGCCTGAACCTGCTGACTGCGATTTTAACAACGCAATCTTCAAAGTATCCGCACCGTTTGATAAATCATGAAGCCCTTTAAGCAGTTCAACTTTAAAAGTCGTGGGCATTGCTGTTGCTACTGTTATTGCCATGTTATATCTCCAATAGTTTTACAAGTTCCGAATGCCCAGCATCGCGGAATTGGTTTGCCAAAGTTGTGCGGTCTGACCGAATAGCCTGTTTCATATACTCAACCAGTACCCCACGGATTTGATTTTTAAACGCTTCTGCCTGTTCTACAATCAAAGGATGACTATTGCCACCCACATAAATTATTTTATCTAGCGCCTGTTCAGCTAACTCTTCGGGAGTAAACCCTCGCTTAGATATAGTAGTAACCTTTACGTTACCTATTTCTACAATACTTTCAGAACTTATCATGGACCCGGACTCTCTGATTTAATCGGTATGCGTATCATGCCGTCACGATACTCGTCTCTACGACGGCGACCTTGTTGTTCAACGCCCAATCCCTGAATAGCCTCGCTATAACTTTGTTGAAAATACTGAAGCATGTCTACGGGTCCTTTGGTATAGCTATATGCTTGAATTAGCGTAGCGTATAAAAGTGCTTCAGGGGAATTAGTGCTTATCCAAGTAGTTGTATTAGTAGAGGAAAGTTGGGCAGGTCTGTAAATATACCCTAGTTGAACGGCATAGTTACTGTCCGGCGTAGGCGCAATGTAAAAAGTGTTTTGATCCCATACAGAGTAGTATTTTGGAACTGACTTATTAGCTGGATCAGCCCAATATTCTTTCATAAAAGAAGTGTCTCTAAAGTCTAAATAAACTTTCTCTGTGCCTACAGTTATGAACATATAACGATGCGTAAGAATATCAGAAGGAGAAGCTAAAAACCTGTTGCCGTCTGTTAAATTTCCTGAAGATTCTTTCTTAAAAACATCTAAATCAATGTCCCGTAGGATTTTATTCTCAGCCATTGTGATAAAAGTATCTATAACGGAGTTTGAAAAAACATTACTGTCTACTTCAGTATAGTTTCTTATATTTGTAACAAGCTCATCATAAGTCATTGTTTTTTAAGGCGTGTTTGCCTGTCCTCCCATTCCGCTATGTGCTGAACAATAATAATAAAGCGTAGGCGCTCCTATAGCCACGGTTATTCTTGTATACGCTCCTGAATTACCCGGCACTCCATTTTTTACTACTCCTGTTGTGTACTCTACCCCTCCACCCCACGTGCCATTTGGGGTAGTTGAAAAGCGTAAAGGGTGAGTTGAGTTAGTTCCAGCAGACTGGTCAAACGTATACACCCTTCCCTGAGTTAAACTCAACGTCGGACTTACCGCTCCATCTATGTAAAACTTATTTCCTGTTCCATACTCATTTGTGCCTGACGCTACAGTAACTGTAAATGTTTGCCCTAAAACCCCCGTTAAATCTACTGTTCCTATTTCTCCAACTCCCTCCACAGCCTTTTGCAATGGAAAAGGCTGCATGTCCGTGCTTCCATACGCAGTTCCTATACTCTGAAATGCTGAATCTCCCGGCGTTCCGGCAAAAACAACAACAGGCTCTGTCCTATCTGGGCGGGGATCGCTTATTGCAATTGCGTCCCCTCTAAAATTTAAAGGCTCTATCTGAGGCTCTTTTGGTTCATAGTCATCGGGACAGACCATAAAACCTTTCCAATTTTTTCTTAAATCTAAATGCCTGAATCTTTGACCGCAATAGTCACAAATGCCATAAGAAAATTTGCCTGTAGCTTGATTAGGCATTTTAATTTCCTAATTGAGGCACAAAATTTACACTAGCAGTATCTCTATCCTCTAATGCGGCTTTTTGAAAATCCTCTTCATAATACTGTTTTAACAAAGTTACCCTGTCTGGGGCATACTTCAACGAAAGCATGTACGCTAGTCCTGAAGCAAGACACGGCAAAAACCTAAAGTTTACATCGCTAGTATTTGTATATGCTCCAGCATCTTGTATTCTTCTAATCCTGTAATAAACAAAAGTGTATGCCTTGTTCGCAGTAGGATATAAATACACAGTGGGCGCATTGTCTCTTTCAACATAGAACTGCGTAGGTCTTGCCTCTGTTAGTTTATTTGGCAAGTTCAAATATTCTTCTCGGCTAATCCTCTGCATACTAATATCTTGCTGGCTACTCGTGCCAGCATCTTGCCGTATAACTGCTGAAAGAACATTCACTGTATCTGTGCCTAACGTAATGCTGCCATTTCCTTTAACTAGAGCACTTGTGGCCTCTTCTATTGTCCAAAGATTTAAACCTCGATTAGCCCAATCTAAAAACAATAGGTCTAAAGAACGACGCGCAGAAGACAGTTGATACCCCGCCGTCATTCTCATACCGCAACGTTCAAAAGCCTCTTCTACAAGGTCGTCAATATTAAGATCAAAAGTTGTTGTTCCTGAAGTCGCCATTAGCTACACCGGGCATCAATTGCCTATAAAAATTGGTCCGTAATTGGTACATCTCTGTTACATCGTACTCTTGAAAATACTTGTCGTAATATCCAAGGGGCCTTAGTTTTTCAGCAGCTTTTTCTAATTTAGATAGCCGCTGCACAAATAACAAAGCGTATCGGACTTCTGTTTCGCCTTCAAAAGTCCCATCATCAATAAGTTCATTTGTTTCGTCTTCTGGATGAAAACCCATAACCCAGAAATCTTTGTCTACAAATGCCCCATCTGCAATAGCTTTATTAAGATTATCTACAAATTGATGAAACTCGTTTGGGTCCTCTACAAATTCTGTATCTACTACTATTACAAGTTCTTTTTTATCTTTCCAATCACTAAGAGTGGCGTAAAGAACCTGATAACTTTCCCTACTTGTTTCAAAAACTACGCCTACCTTGTCTTCTTTCCATGCCGCCTTTGCGTAAGGACAAGGCGGCAAGTTATTAAAATCAGGGCTGCTGACCTCTAGCGCATATTTTGACCATTCTTTAATTTCTTTAATTATGTCGCTACGTTCAACGTTAGTGATCATCCCTTTCTTCTTTTAACAGGGCCGACCTTTTTAGCCATGCCGCCGCCTCTCATTTTCTTAACAGGGCCGACCTTTTTAGCCATGCCACCGCCTCTCATTTTCTTAACGCCTCTTCCTTTAAGTATATCGGCCTTTGTAACTTTTCCATCTCCAGTTAAATCTGGAAATTTACCTTTTTTATTAGCCATGCCTCCTTTTGCCATCATAACTTCAACTTTAGTTGAAGGAGCTGACACTTTTTTGTTACGAGGCCCTGAAGAAACTGCGCCACCACCACGGTTGGCTATACCCATTCCACGTCCAGCCATTTTAATCACCTCACTCGTCTATGACGTTTAACTTTTTTAGCAACCTTTTTAGGTTGCGACGAAAATTGTTTTCCTGCTTTTGTGTCCTTTCTCTTTTTTCGGGAAGTCGCAGCATATTCTTTTGAACTCAATGACTTAATAGCTTTTGCAGGAAGATACCTTTCTCCTGTTGCTTTTGGTCCTTGTGTAGACGGCTTACCACTTTTAGTTCTCCATTTTTGTTTTGTCCAAGACTTTAAAGACTTTTGGGATTTTTTAAGAGCCATTAGTCCCTATAACCCCCGCCTTTCGCCTTGTATTGTTTGGCCAACATCTGTGCTTTACGTGCAGACCATTGGCCCGGTTTGCCTCCTTTTCCCCCCGCTTTTATTTGATTAAACAGTTGTTTACGCATAGAGGGCTTTGTGTAATTCCCTGCTTTATTAACAGAAGATTTTTTAACCGAACCTCCCGTAGCTTTACGAACAACTCTTTTCTTAACCGCTGCTTTTTTCTTCATCTACATCTCCATCGTTTTCGCGCTTGGCGCAAACGACTATTTGGATCTTTTGCTGCTTTAGGAAACTTCTTCATTTGTCCTTCAGAACGGGCACAAAACGACTTTCGCCGCTTTGCGTCCTTGCTGCCCTTCTTCACTTTACCAGTAACGGCTGTCTTGAGCTTAGAGCCGGGATTGTCCCT
>CERF01036362.1_pt1 | contig 10050 bp, 11 predicted proteins | sample 530961 | NCBI WGS metagenome assembly CERF01 (sample SAMEA2621151, study PRJEB7988) | marine metagenome | isolation source: saline water (ENVO:00002010), including
ATCAGTTGCGCCGAAAGGATCAAAAAAGCTACCGGCGATGTTTGCAGCTTGGGCTGGTGTAAGACCTGACCCACCAGATCGTCCCATCATCTCTGATACAGAACCGCCGAGACTGTACTCGAAGATATCTTGATCCTCGACGTTCACACTACCGCCTTCCGCGTACTTAGTGCCATAGGTGCGGTTCAGATAGTTCGCAAGATTCTCGATAAGCTCGTCGGTGACCGGCTCGACAATGTGTCTCGATCGGAGTGCGCCCACTCTTTGATCCCTTGTGAATGGCTTACCGGCGACGTTTATGGATTGTTCCATCTGTTTGAACGCTTGCGGGAACATCAACTCAGGCGGTACTCCGATACCTGCCAAACCTCCCATGTAATCTCCTGGTATTACAGTGTCGTAACTTAAGTGATAGGGATCAGGAAAAATTTCTTTTTCTGGTGCTCCCTTGAAAATTGTATAGCCGGTTTCTGCTGGGTTAGGAACTCCAGCCGGTGTACGAAGCTCCGGCACTGTCAGTGTCTCTACAACATCGTCGTATATTGGGAAACCTTCTTCCGCACGTGTCGGCTTTTTCATTTCCGCTACTAACGCTTTACGAATATCTCCCGCGGTTTTCACGCTGGGGAACTCTCCTAATAACTGCGGTATTAGATCTGGACTTTCTAAACCGACAAAGTCAGGGATTCCTTTTACGGTCGCGGTCCCTGTCCTGACGGCTTTATCAAAAGAAGCGATGGTCTTTTTCGGTATCTTGAGAAAGTCAAGCTGTCCAACCATGCTCAGCGCTACCGGTGTCGAGAAGTTAATTCCTTCCCTAGCCATTGCAGAGTACACGCCCAGTGGAGGCAGTCCCGTTTCTTCAAGCGCCTTAATCATATTGATTTGTTTCAGGTTCGCCGCGTTTTTCATGGACGCCCAAGCTTTCCCGTAATCCATGAATTGCGTATAACCGGGTCCGCCTTGCACTTCCACAGGGAAACTCAACGGAACTCCTTTGACATCTGTTATTGTGCCAATGCCTGAACGATCACCTGTTACCGGCACGAGGCTGTATCCTGCCAGCTCGTTAGGGTCGATGATCACTCGCTCTTGCGCTTCTAGATCCTGTATCTCATGCGCGGCCCTAGCATCTTCACGTCTTTTTACGGCTGGTTTTTTAAGGCTCTTTTTATATTTGTTCGCCCTAGTTTTGATATCTCTTTCTGTAATCGGAGCACCTGTAGCCTTTTCAGGATCTATGGACCCGACCGGTGGCTGATCGTCCATAAACTTTTTAGTCAGCTCTTCGATACTGAAAGTTAGGCTTTCAAGACCACGTGCTCCTGCTTTACCTAAAGCTCCTGCACCTTTCGCAACCGTGCCGAGAGTCGGTCCAGTGACAGCTCCGGCCACCGGTATCGCGTACATGGCGTCTCCCAGAACACCTAAACCCTGCATCGCAGCATCAAAGTATTCGCCACGATCGATATTCTCGCCAATACTCGGGAGCCGCTCTTCACTGCTGAACGCATCGATGAGATCCGAATCTGACGCTGGTGGAGCAGCCATGCCCCCTCCCGCCTCCAGTATTCCAGTGCCGGGTAACAACATCGAACCGTAGTAACCGGCCTGACCAGCGCTGGGCAGGTAGTCGAAGATGTCGAACTCGTCTACAGTTCCGCCATCTTGAAAGCTGCGGCTTTCCATTTTTCTAAATTCATCGAAGTCTTTTTCTGTGACTCCAGCCGCTCCGCTTTTTAAAGCATCATACAAAGATTTGTTACTTGGGAATCTCTTTTTGAGTTCGGGTAAAGCAGCTATGAACTCACGATAGTCGCCTTCCTTCCTCGCATCACTTAGAAGCGGCACGGGTGATTGATCCCGCGGAGATATGTAACTGCGTATCGGACCGTATTCTGGATGGTCAACTATCTCGTAGTATTGATTCCTTTCAGGATCGAATATAAAACCACGCTCCTCATACAAAGGATCGCGGAATATGTCGATCTCGGCAGAGGCCATTATCGCCTCGGTTGGAAAGTTCTTGTGAACCGGATACCGGCTTGATCAGGCATACCTTGCCGACCTTTCTCTCGAAAGAACTGTATCTCCGGCCTCTGGCCCTCCTGAGATAGAATGAACTGCATTGAATCGCTATCACCACCAAACCGAGATAGCAGTGATCCTATGCCCTCCTGCAATCTGTTGATGCCCGTTTCGATGGGGGCTGCTTTGCGTGTCATCCGGTCTGTTTCGTCTTCTCCATAAGTCGTTTGTGTGACAATTTGTTCCTCCATGGTCGGAACACCGCCATAAAAGAACACCTCTGCTGTCATATCGGCTTCTTGAGGAGTCAGAGGCATGAACGCGGGGAACAGTCGGGCTGGCATACCTTGCTCTAAAGCTTCATTCAACTTTCTGAAATCGTTTTCAAAAGCTTCCCGATCGAAACTATCCCCAACGCCGTAAGCTCCAGACGCTCTTTTACGCTCGATGTCTACACGGCCATCTTTATAACGACGCTCTATCGCTTCATAGCTGTTAAACGCCTCGGGATTACGCTTAAACTCAATAATCTGTTGAAAATTAGGCGCTGGATTGAACTTCAGCTCCATGGGAGGGGGAACCGGCGCATCCATCTTACCACCCATCACCCCGAATATATCTTCATTCTCGCTGGACATCAGGTTTTTCCGAATTTTTGCTTTTGACTCTTAGGTGGAGACTTCTTACTGCCACTGGGACCACTCCAGAAGGTCTTATTTGCCCAATACGCGGCACTTGTCGGTCCCTTTGCTATATTTTTGGCGTGGCGAGCCTTGAAACTCTTGCGAGCTTCCTTGCTATAGTTGTGACCCATGCTTTGATCACCAAAGCGGATGATTTTGACCTTGCTACCATCGCGTACAGCAACAACTGCCTTCTTTTTTGGATGCTTAGGAGTCCTCTTGACCGTGTTTAGCCTGCTAAGACCTACTTTCTTGAGTCTATTCTTCTCCGCATCAGTCAATCTCATGGGCTAACATCCTTTCGTACTCGTTCCAGTTCCTAGCCATCACCTCAAACCACGATTCAAGGCTCATTACGCAAACCAAACTCGGTTCCGCTGGCCACGCAGTGTTTACGGCGTGCATGGGCAGACAGACCTGCACAGGTTTTCTGTTGTATTTATATATCAAAACCGGAATCTTGTCTCCTGCGGCATCCTGAACCTGCTGGAGCCACTCGGACTTGTAGGTCCAACCGTCAGCATAGTGCTTACACTCCACCGCATGGAACGGGATGTCGATGTCCGCGAGGTTTTTTTCTTGATACTGCGAAAGATTTCGTTTGCACAAAAAATTTATGCCTTGGGACTCCAACCACCCATTTATTTGCGTTGCCACGGAGCGCTCGAATGAAGCTCCTTTCCTCCTAGAATCCGCTCCCATAAAGGAACCATTGCAGTAAAAGTGGCTGGAGTATACCATCCGAGGGCTGATTGGCTATATTTCGAGATTGTAGCCATCAGTTACATCCCCGCCCACTCCCAAACAAAAAAAGGGCGGTCGGGCCACCTCTATCATACTTCTCCGGTTAAGAAAAAATGGTAGGGGTGGCTTTTTTACCTTCATTTTTTTTGGTTTTTGAATGCGCCAAACCCAGCTATAGCAACTCGCGACGCCGCGATCGTGCTCTGGGGGGTACGGGGTGGCCTAATCGACCTAATCTCCATAAAAATCAAGAGCTTAGGAGTCCCAACAGCTACAAAGCGTACACCCCGTGCTCACTGGTTATACGTTTTTGCATACAAATTTGTACAGATTTGCACATAAAAACACTAGGAATATCAATGACTTACGCGATTTTGTTGATTTTTGCCGATTTTTGGCGTCTGGGCGGGCCGCGGCCGCCCGGCTTATTTTTTTAGTTAGAAATCTTTTTCGTCTGGTTCTAGTTTTTCTGCGCCCAAAAGTTTTTGAAGTCTGTCTTTAATATCGGCGCTCGACATCGCATCGATGTTGGCATTGATGTTTACACTCTGCGATCGGTTGATGTTTAAACCAGCCAGTTGATTGAGTTCTTTGATCGCTGAAACCGCCGCGTTGTGGTGGCCTTGCTCGAAAGCTGTCTCTGCTATTTTCCACAACATCGTGCCGGTCTTTTGTGGAGTGATCGAGTACTTCTCTCTCAGCTCCTGTTGTTTAAGTGCGACAGCTCGCGTGACTTTCGGATAGCTCTTACCGTTCAGCATCTTGTTTGCCGCTGACGCCGGAAACTCGAACCCTGCTCTTCGAGCTGCTTCCGTTTGGCTACACGCTCCCTCGGTGTAGTGCCAGACGAAACTATTTTGCATAGCGGTTATGCCGAGTTCTTCATCCTTGTCAAACTGATCGGGGATCGCAACCAGTTTAGGTTTTTCTTTCTTGGGCCTTCCTGCCATCTTGCTCTCATGTAGTTTACGAAAACGTCCACCGCTTCATCACGGTCGTATGGCTTCTCATTGTAAGTCATACGCTCCTCACAGTTAAGTGTAAACCATTTCTCAAAGTTGCATTGGAAACCGATCTCCTCCACGTACTCAAATTGTTTCATACCGCCTCCAAGTTACACAGGTAGTGTAGGTAACTAATAACCGCATTACCCTTTAATTACTACCCACATAACGCCTTTTTATGCCTGTTATGCTATATCTTTTTTTCTTCTATAGTAGTAGGTAATAACACTATAAAGACCACTATCCCTAGTAAAAATGGTGCTTTCAGCACAGTGTACCTACCAGTGTACAGGTCACCTTTTTGACTCCCTTTTACCCTGTAATTTTGGCGTGCCTAGTTATAAAGACTTACCTTACGACACGCGGAGTGTGTCATCAGAGTATGGAACACTGTTGTTAAAAGGTCTTTTTTTGATGTTCTTCGAGTAGTTTGCGAGCGATACCAGCAGCACCGAGCCATACAAAAACTGGAATGATGGCGAAAAGAGCCGCGAAAAAACTGATGGCCAGCGCGACGTATGACAGAGCAAGTTCGATCGAAACCTTAGTCCGAATATCCTCCGCCATAGCTATTGTATTGTCCGCTGTCGCTTGTAACCGCCGAGTCATAGTCGAGATCGTAAACCTTCTTGCCATTGCTCCTCCTAGCTTCTATGCCCTTCTCGTACAAGATTCGGCTGGCTTCTTTGAAGTCCGGTGTCCTCGGGTTAGATATGCCGAGATCACGTAATAGTTTGGTTAACTGGGTAGGCTTAGTTTGCCTGCTCTCGAAGCGCACGTGCTCCAGTATGAGGTCTTCGACCGTAGACTGGGTTCTATATACCTCGTTGGACTCGTGTAGCATCTCGCGCTCGTCAGGAGACAGGAACCAGTTCTTCTGGCCTGGCACATACATAGTCTCCTTCACCTCCGCCCAAAGCTGCTGCATATCGATACCATGGTTCGCATTGATCTTACGCACTGGAATTACCCAGAATCTTCGATTGCCCGACGTGTCCGTTAGGAATTCACGTGCGTTAACGGAAGCAAAGAACGCTGTACGCCGCTGATAATGTGAGAAGCCTCTATCATATGGCAGTCTAAGTTCGTCGCTTCTAGCCGTTATGAATGCCTTGAGCTGATCAATATCCGACTTCTTAAATGTGGATTCAATCTCCCCAAGCTCCACCAGCCATTTAGATACCACCCGCTTTACGCTGTCCTTATCGCTTGGATTTAGCGTAGCGCCTTCCAGTAGCCAGCCGGTATCATAATTAGCCAGCCTCTTGAACCACAGTGTCTTACCAAGACCTTGTGCTCCCTGAAAAACCAGTATGCCTTCGAGTTCCACGCCATTGGGTTCGCAGGCAGCAGCACAACAGGAGATCAACCACTTCTTCATGAGCATCTCTTTTAACTGTTCGTTCTCCGGTGAGCCGATCGTATCAAGGAACTCCTGTATCCGACTGCGGCCATCCCATGGCCGTGATTCCATCCACTCCCTTACGGGATTGTATTCTCGGGCCAAAACCTTCAGATAGTCTGCGACCCGCGTGTGAGGTATGCCCATGTTAATACATCGGTTCTCTATCTCGATCAGGCTCGCGTCTTCCTTCAGGTCATCAATAAAGGTCATGTTGGGTATGTCTATCTCCATAACCTTTTTAATCACGTTGTAGACCACCCTGATGCCTTGTACGGTCAATACACCTTGTATGTTCTCTTTAGTATTGAGGTAGCGACCGTTCTTGTTCTTAGCGAACTCGAAGTCCACGGGTACTTCGACGTTCTTGAGTGAGACGAGAAGCTCACCCTCCAGCGCTTTAGTTGCGTTTTTATGGTCGTTGTAATCTCCCTGCGACTCAGGCATCCAGACGTCGGCTTGCCCCTTATGCTTACGGATAAGCTGGCAGGCTTTGATTGCTTCCTTTTCTCCCGTCTTCGAGGACGGATCGTTGTCTGCAATGAAGACGTGCTTACGGTCATTGAAGTAACCAAACATTACCTCAGCGACCGGCGATAGGTTGTAAGCATCGAAAGCGACGATAACCGGCTGAGAGAAGTCAGTGTAGTAGCTGGCCGCGGTGGCGTAACCTTCGGCGTAGTTCACTATATCACTGGTTTTCAGTATCTCTTCGCCAAGGATAAAAAAACTGCCCGACTTCTTTGATCCAGTCAAAAACTTCTTGCTGCCATCCTCGCTGATGTACTGGATACCCACGATCGTCATGTTGGCGTCATACATGGGTATCATTAAAACACCCTGTTCGTTTTGACGCAGGCCGTAGCTTAAAACCTGCTTCTTTTCTAAGTACGGATGTTTCTCGACCGGCTTCGCTCGGTCCCATGCTGTCTGTGCTCGCTTCGCAGCTTTGTTATGTCCCTCAGCCTTCTTGACCTCAGCCTGCCGCTGTAGCTCTTCTATCTCTGCTTTCTGCTCGGCAGTGAGCTTGTAACGCTGCTGGTGCTCGGGTTTGAAGATAGCCGTAGGCTCGGTTGCTGATATCCGATAGTCGCCTATCCGACCAAAGGGAACCGCTTGGTCCGTCCATAGCTGATACCAGCCAACTAACTTGCGCTGGTTGCCTACGTTAATATAAGCTCGACCGATACTTCCATCAGTCACCAACCCTTTCTTCGGGTCCGGCTCTAAGTTGTTAGCTGCTAGAAAAGATGAGAACTCATCTCGCACGTTACCACTGAAGGGTCTATCAAAATTCTTGGTGACCGGTGTCTTAATCTTCAGTGACATCTTGTTTCCAGTGTGCAAAGGTGTAAAATGCTACATAATTTTGCAAATCAACACAATGACCGGAGGACATAAATATGGGATTAACTATTACTAATAAGGGTGGCGACTACGAAAGTCTCGACGCCGGAAGGTATAAAGCTATCTGCTATAAGATAGTTGACGCAGGCACTAGGGCCGAGAGTTACAAAGGCGGAAAGCCAAAACCCCGCACGCTGGTTTACTTATATTGGGAAGTCACCCACGTGCAAATAGGCGATGATGGCGATGAGTTCTGGGACGAAATAAGAATGGAGGACGGTCGTCGCTTCAGTATGTCGAAGAAGTACACGGCGTCCATGAACGAAGGAGCAACCTTGTTCCAAGAGCTGAAGTCTTGGAGGGGCCGTAAGTTTACAGACGAAGAGATAGCAGGATTCGACATAACAAAACTGTTAGGTAAAACCTGCGAGTTCGACGTGGTCACGTATCAAAAAACTGATGGGTCCAGCGGGACAGCTGTCGAGGGTATCTATAAGCCAGAAGGTGGCGTCAAAGCAGAAGAGACAGAGAACGAGCAAACCGTTTTCGACTTAGACGTGTACGCAAAAGAATTTACCGGCGAGTCCGACGAAGAGTCTAAGCGTATGTGCGATGTCTGGGACGACTTACCTGACTGGTTGAAAGAGATGATAGAAGAATCTTTCGAGATCAAAGCAGCTCGGGAGAAGGGCGGAAAAAAGGATGACTACCGTCCGGCAGCTGGGGGGCTGTCTGACTTCCAGAAAGATCAACCCGACGAAGACGAAGTACCGTTTTAGTTAGAATAAGGAACCGCACCTGCCATAGCATGTTACCATCTCCGGGCTAAGCGACGGGGGTGCGGATCTCCTTCTATCTATGGGTAAAAAAGTAACATTAACAATTACTGTAGAGTTTGACGAGGATGAATCGGACGACTTTATAGAGTCCATCAAAAACACTCTGAGAGAAGAGGAGCAACCTGATGAAGAAGAAACGAGGCCGACCAAAAAAACTCGATCAAGTCGTAAACCAACCGAGTCACTATAAGTCTGGCGACATCGAGTGCATTGACGCAATGGTCAGTGCGTTTGGTGAAGAAGAAGTCAGAATCTATTGCAAGATTAATGCGTTCAAGTACACGTGGCGAGCAGGCAAGAAAGCTGGAGCTGAGACAACCGATTTAGAAAAAGGTGTTTGGTATTTGAAGCGAGCAGCTGGCACAGATCCGCGGAAGGAGTAAGCATGGAGTTTGAAGTAGGCATTTACGAAAAGGTACCGTATGAAGAGTACGCCGCTATCGAGGCATATCGATCGCATGATCTTACAGCTGCATCCAAGTGTGCGTTTACATGGAAGAACGAAGGTCCAGTAAAAGAAACGCCAGCGCTAATCGAGGGCCGTGTACAACACACAGTTTTTCTTGAGCTGGATAAGTTTGATCAAGAGTTTGTTATTGAGCCGAATGTAGATCGTCGCACTAAGGCAGGCAAAGAAGAATACGAGGACTTCAAGGCAAGTATCGGTGATCGCACTCCGATCAAGCAGGACATGTTCGATGTCTGTATGGAGAGACGCGGCGTAGTGCTCGACTATGTTCCACGTGAAACCGATAAGGTGGAGCTGACTATGTGCTTCTATTGGCACAACCATCCGTTCAAAGCTCGCATCGACTGGCATGATGGTCAGTATGTCTGGGATCTTAAAACTGCTAGGGATGCATCTCCTCGCGGATTTAAAAGTGCGGTGAATAACTTCAACTATTACATGCAGGCTGCTCTGTATCTTGATGCCTGTCGTGCTCTGAACATGAGAGCTGATGGGTTCAAGTTCCTAGCGCAAGAAAAAAATCACCCGTATCCGTTTGTTGTTTACGAATGCACAAGCGAGGTCATTGCTTATGGCCAAGCTCGTAACGAGCAGGCGCTGCAACTCATACTGGATTGTAAGGACAAAGATGAATACCCACCCTACAATCTAAGTGGTGTGCAAGAGATTGTGCTCGGAGATATGTACTGATGATTATGGATAAGTTTTACTATCGTCCTTTAGAGCCTTACCTGCGATTAGGGGAGAGTGAGATAGAGGGTCACGGCATCTTTGCCGCGGAACCGATTGAGAGTATGACTAACTTAGGTCCGACACATATTAAGATGCCACTGTATCAAGGCTACGTGCGGACTCCGCTTGGTGGTTTCCTAAATCATTCTGAGGATGCAAACTGCGAACTGAATGACATTTACGACTGGGACGATTACCGCGTCTACCATCTGTTTGCTAAACGAGATATCGAAGAGGGCGAAGAGCTTACACTAAATTATGACGTCTGAAGAGCAGGAGGAAGTCTGGGCAGAGCAGAAGAAGCTTTGTGCCGCTCGATATGTTTGGTCCAGACGTTACGACAGAACACCGATAGCTAAGATCACTTATGAGCAATGGTGGGAAAAAATGTTCAATGACAACTACGATCGGTACACCGCCGACATGATGGCAAAGAAGAGAAGTGGAGCTTGAGATCCGCTATGCATCTGTCGATGACTTAGTCTTCATCGACTACCTGCAAAAGAAAAACGCTGAGGAGCTGGCGTTCTATCCAACACAAGTTTTCGAGAGAGAGATAGACAAAGAGAGAATCCTGCTGGCGCTCGTCAACAATCAACACGCTGGCTATCTCTACCATGGCAGCATGTCTGTCGATCGGCCACTAAAGATTCATCAGGCTTGTATCGAGTATGACCTGCGCGGTAACTGGTACGGTGCTGGCTTAGTGAATATGTTAGAGGGGCTGGGGCAAATGAGTTACATCAGCGGCATATCTTTGCGGTGCGGATCAGACATCGCCGCAAACAGATTCTGGGATCTT
>CERF01003200.1_pt1 | contig 9949 bp, 10 predicted proteins | sample 530961 | NCBI WGS metagenome assembly CERF01 (sample SAMEA2621151, study PRJEB7988) | marine metagenome | isolation source: saline water (ENVO:00002010), including
TGGGAGCGGGCCCTGCCCGCGAAAGGCCGGCAAAGCCGGCCGGCAGGCTCCCAGAGGTCTTGATGGAGGGTTTGGGATAGCGCCCTGGCATCCCGCCGGCAAGCACAGCTTGCCTTTCGCGGGCAGGGCCCGCTCCCACAAGCCACCAGCCAGCACAAAGCGCCGGGGTTGGGTACCGCCATCCAGAACCGTATGAGCGCAGGGATGCGCGAATCGAGCCCCCAGGGATGGGTTCACGGCGTGTTCTGGATGGCGGTACCCAATCCCGGCGCGTCTTTCTGGAGGGTGAGGCCTCCCTGGAGGGTCACACCGGGCGGTCTACCGACCCTCCGCCCGACGCTCCTCCTCGATGACTTGGACCAGTTCCTCGACCGGCAACGCCCGACTGCGATGCGCTCCGGTCCCGGCCCACAGGCTCTTCCATTCGACGCCGGCGGCCTTGCGCAACGGCGAGGTGAGCCGGTGCTGGTCCGGGTAGGGCGCCACCTCGGTGGGCGCCCGCCCGTCCATCCAGGCGTTGGCGATGCCCCGCGCCCAGCGCCCGGACACCGCCCGGGTCACCGCGGTGGCGTCCGGCCCGGCGTCGGCCAGCGCCTGGCGCCAGCCCTCGGCGGTACCGGCCTCCGGGCAGCGCAAAAACGCCGTGCCCAGCTGGCCGGTGGCCGCGCCGGCGGCCATCACCCGCGCCACATCGGCGCCGTCCATCAGGCCGCCGGCGGCGATCAGCGGCGTCGCGATGTCCCGGCAGGCGCTCAGCAGCGCGTCCAGCGGCTGGCCTTCGCCCTGCGGGTCGGCCCCGCCACGGTGGCCGCCGGCTTCCTCGCCCTGCAGCACGATGCCGTCGACGCCGTCGCCGGCCAGCGCCAGCGCCTCGTCACGGTGCGTGGCGGTGCCCACCAGGGCGATGCCGCGCGCCCGGCAGGCCGCCATCATCGATTTGGGCAGGCGCCCGAAGGTCCAGGAAAACACCGCCGGGCGGGCCTCCAGCATGGCCTCGAACTGCTCACGGAAATCCGGCAGCGGCGGAAAATCATCCGGCACCGGCACGCCGGCCTGCCGGTAGCAGGGCGACAGCGCCTTCAGGGCCGCCCGCCATTCCGCGTCGGTGGCGTCCCGTTCGGCGGGAATAAACAGATTGATGGCGAAAGCGTCGCCGCCCGCCGCCCGCACGCCCTCGGCGGCGGCCATGATGGCGTCGCCGCTCAAATAGCCGGCGCCCACTGAGCCGAGCGCGCCGGCGCGGCTGGCGCCGGCCACGACGTCAGCGGTGGACAGGCCGCCGGCCATCGGCGCCTGGATCAAGGAGTAGTCTTGGAACGCCATGGCGCCTCCGGTGTGCTAACGGTTCAGGATTTCGGTTGCGGCAGCGAGTAGGGCAGGTCCAGCGGCTCGGCGTGCAGCGGCTGGTCACCGTGGTAGAGCTCGCCCTCGTGGGTCACGCGCAGCGCCGCCAGTGCCACCGGGGCCGGCGCGCCCGGGGCGCTGTCGACCACTTCGCCCACCGCCTTGCCGTCGGCGTTACGCAGGCTTTCCCCGGCTTGCAGCGGCGGCCCCTGGTACTGAAAGGCGCGCATCCGCTGCTTGAGCTTGCCCTTGAAGTGCATCCGCGCCACCACTTCCTGGCCGGTGTAGCAGCCTTTCTTGAAGCTGACGCCGCCGAGCACGTCGTAATTCAGCACCTGGGGCAGGAACAGGTCCTCGCCGCCGGAGAACACCTGGGCCTCGCCCGCCAGAATGTCCTGGAAGCGGGCGCCGTTGCTGTCCACCAGGGCGCGCTCGGCGCTCAGCGCCTGCCAGTGGGCGCCCAGCAAGCCCGGCGCCGCCACCAGCAGCGCCACGTCCGCATGGGCGTAGCGCAGCACGGTGATGCCGTCGCGGTGGGCGCTCTGCCCGGCGCCGGGCACCGGCAGGCCGGCCTCGGCGAGGGTGCCGTCGACGCCGCCGCTGAGCTGCGCCACCGCCAGTTCCGGGTCAGGCTGGAAATCGGCCTTGGCGCGCAGTTTGTATTTCTCGAAGCAGCGCAGGGTGTCGTCCACCCGGGCCTGGGGCACCACCAGCAGGTAGCCGCCGGGCATCGCCGCCACCCGGGCGCTGACCAGCCCCCGGCCCTTCAGGGAAAGGTGCATGGCCAGCCGCTGGGCGCCTTCGTCGATGTGCTTGAGGTCGGCGGTGATCTGTCCCTGCAGATAGTCGCCGGCTTCGTCGCCGGTAACGCGGATCACCGCCAGGTGGTCGCAAAGCGCCAGCGCCGGTTGCCGCACGCCGCCCGCGCTGGGTTGCTGATCGCCGAGAATGGCTTGCAAGGTGCTCATAATGCCCCTTTCCTTAGAATATCGAGCTTGGAAATAGCGAGTGCCGCGCCAGAGTTTGGGGCGCATGGCTGTAAACCAAGGCCCATGATGATAGATAATCCACCCCTGATCTGTCAGTCCATCAGCCAAAGAGGCGCCATCAATGACACCCCCGGAATCCCTTGATATCGCCGAACAGAAGCGACGTTTCCACTGGCAATGCCGGCGCGGCGCCTCCGAGGTGGAAGTGGTGCTCAACGCCTATCTGGAGCGTTTTTTCGAGGTCGACGACGATGAGCGCCGCGCCCGCTTCGCCCGCCTGCTGGAATGCGAGGACGTGGACCTGCTGGAATGGTTCACCCGGCGCTCCCAGCCCGAGGACCCGGAATTGCGCGCCTTCGTCGCCGAGTTGCTCGACCGTGTGGCCCAGAAGGGTTGAGCTGGCCGGCTCCCGCTACCCGCGGCGGTTGCGGTGCGCCGCGCTCGGCCTGGGCGCGGCGGCGATCCTGCTCAGTGGCCTGCCGCTGAGCCTGGCGGCGCTCACCGGGCTGGCCGCGCTGGTGGCGGCGCGCCGCTGGCGCCCGGCCACGCCGCGCAGCGTGGACGTCACCCCCGGCGCCGTGCGGCTGAGCCTGCGCGACGGCCGCCGGGTGACCCTGACGCCGCCATTCCGGGTGATGCTGCGCGAGCACTGGCTGGCCCTGCACTGCCCGCGCCGGGGCTGGGTGTGGGTGTTCCCGGACCAGGCCGGCCCGGCGGCGCTGACGCCGCTGCGCCAGGTGCTCTACCTGCAGCGCCGCTGATCAGGACCGCCCGGGCACCAGCACCGAATCCTTGCCGACCGGGTCCGCGTCCGGGAATTCACGCATGAAGTGCAGGCCCCGGCTTTCCTTGCGCTGCAGCGCCGAGCGGATAATCAGATCGGCGATCACCACCAGATTACGCAGCTCCAGCAGGTCGTTGCTGATGTGGTAATTGCTGTAATACTCGGTGATTTCCTTTTTCAGCATCTCCACCCGGTGCTGGGCCCGCTCCAGGCGCTTGGTGGTGCGCACGATGCCCACGTAGTCCCACATGAAGCGGCGCAGCTCGTCCCAGTTGTGGCTGATCACCACGTCCTCGTCGGAGTCGGTCACTTTGGAGTCGTCCCAGGGCGCCGCGTCGCGGGGCTCGGGCAGGTCGTGCAGATGCTCGCCGATATGTTGCGCCACGGCGCGGCCGTAGACGAAGCACTCCAGCAGGGAATTGCTGGCCATGCGGTTGGCGCCGTGCAGGCCGGTGAAGCCGGTTTCGCCGAGCGCGTACAGCCCGGGCACGTCGGTGCGCCCGTCGCGGTCGATGATCACGCCGCCGCAGGTGTAGTGCGCCGCCGGCACCACCGGAATCGGATCGCGGGTGATGTCCAGCCCCAGCTGCAGGCACTTGGCGTACACGGTGGGGAAGTGCTCGATGATGAAATCCGCCGGCTTGTGGCTGATGTCCAGATACAGGCAGTCCGCGCCCAGACGCTTCATTTCATGGTCTATGGCGCGCGCCACCACGTCCCGGGGGGCCAGCTCGGCGCGCTCGTCGAAGCGCGGCATGAAGCGCTCGCCGTTGGGCAGCAGCAGGCGGCCGCCTTCGCCGCGGATCGCCTCGGTGATCAGAAAGCTCTTCGCCTTGGGGTGGTACAGGCAGGTGGGGTGGAACTGCATGAATTCCATGTTCGCCACCCGGCAGCCGGCGCGCCACGCCATGGCGATGCCGTCGCCGGTGGCCACGTCCGGGTTGGAGGTATACAGGTACACCTTGGAGGCGCCGCCGGTGGCCAGCACCACCGAACGCGCCAGAATCACGTCGGTTTCGCCGGTTTTGATGTTGTGCACATAGGCCCCGCAGCAACGACGTTCGCTGTTGTGCTCCTGCAGAATCAGGTCCACGGCGACCCGGTGCTCAAAAAGCTGTACATTGTCGCGCTCCTTGACGCGGTCGATCAGCGTGCTGGAGATCGCCACCCCGGTGGCGTCGGCGGCGTGGATGATGCGCCGGTGGCTGTGGCCGCCCTCGCGGGTCAGGTGGTAGGGCAGGGGATTGGCCTCGGAGCCCTCCAGGCGGGTAAAGTCCACCCCCTGGTCGATCAGCCAGCGGATCGCGCGCGGCCCGTTTTCCACCGTGTAGCGCACCGCGTCGTCATGGCACAGGCCGCCGCCGGCCAGGTGGGTGTCGCGCACGTGGCTCTCCAGGGAGTCGTCGCTGTCGAGCACCGCGGCCACGCCGCCCTGGGCGTAGTAAGTGCTTGCATGGGTGAGTTCACCCTTGGACAGCAGCGCCGCCTGCACGCCGTCGGGCAGGCCCAGGGCCACGGTAAGGCCGGCGGCGCCGGAGCCGATGATCAGAACGTCGTAGCGGAAGGTGGCCATGAAGCCTCTTTAGCTGGGGAAATGTTGAACCAATGTGAAAACCGGTGCTTCCGGAGGCGCTAGTATAGCCGCCCGTGGAACACCTGATACAATACCGCGTTTTACCCTCCGCCAGGCTGGGAACAGTGATACCTTGACGGGAGCCCCGGTGTCAGACGAACAGTTGGTCAAGAAAGCCAAGAGCGGCGATCAGCGCGCCTTCGAGGTGCTGGTGCTCAAGTACCAGCAGCGTATCTTCGCGCTGATCAGCCGCTATGTGCGTGACCACGACGAGGTCCAGGACGTCGCCCAGGAAGCCTTTATCAAAGCCTGGCGCGCACTGCCCCGTTTCCGTGGCGACAGTGCCTTCTACACCTGGCTCTATCGGATCGCCGTGAACACCGCCAAGAACCATCTGGTGTCGTTGAGCCGCCGTCCGCCGGGCTCCGACCTGGATGCCGCCGAGGCGGAACAGTACAGTGGCGCGGAGATGCTCCATGAAATTGGAACCCCGGAGTCGCATCTGTTGTCCGATGAGTTGGAGGCAGTGATCCACAAGTCCATTGAGGAGCTGCCCCAGGAGCTGAGGACCGCCGTCACCTTGCGTGAATTCGAAGGTCTCAGCTATGAGGATATCGCGGCGGTCATGGAGTGCCCGGTGGGAACCGTTCGTTCCCGCATTTTCCGGGCCCGTGAAGCCATCGATGAAGCGGTGCGTCCCCTGCTCGGGTCGCAGCGCGGCGACAGAGGGTGAGGACATGAACAGGGACTACGAAGCGCTTTCCGCCTTCCTGGACGGCGAAACCAGCGAACTGGAAACCCGGCGCGTGCTGCGCGACCTGGACCAGGCCGATATCGCGACCCTGGGTCGCTGGCAACTGGCCAGCGATACCCTGCGCGGTCACGCCAGCCGGGAAGTGCCGCCGGCGTTCAACGCGCGGCTCTCCGCCGCCCTGGCGGCGGAATCGAAGCCGGCTAAGCGGGCCGGCATGATGGGCGGCTTTGCCCGGGTGGCGGTGGCCGCCTCCGTGGCCGCCGCCACCGTGATCGGCTGGCAGTACTGGAGCGTGCCCGCCGGCAACGGCGCGGCGGTGCCCACCATGGCCGCCAATGACGGCGCCGCGCCGTCCGCGCCCACCGGCAGCGCCACCATCGGCGCCACCCCGGTGGCCGCCGAGCAGCGCCTGACGCGGCCGTTCGGCGAGACCTCCCTGGTGGCGCAGGGCGCCCGTCAGGGCGAGCGCGCCACCGGCACCGTCAACACCGCCCAGCCGCGGGTGAACGCCATGCTGCTGCGCCACAGTGAATTCACCGCTCGCCACAGCAGCCAGGGCATAATGCCCTACGCCCGCCTGGTGAGCATGGACGCCCGCAACGGAGCACGCTAACGAAATGATGCGGACCCTCGCCCTCGGCCTCGCCCTGGCCGCCCCCCTCGCCGCACCCGTCGCGATTGCCGACCCCACGCCCGCTCAGGCGCTGCTGGAGGAGATGACCGAAGCCTCCCAGCAGCTGCAGTACCGGGGTCGCTTTCTGTATCAGCTGGGCGGCGAGGTGAGCACCATGGAACTGAGCCACGCGGTGATCGACGGCAAGCAGTACCAGCGCCTCACCCACCTCGACGGCCGCCTGGTGGAAGTGCTGCAGCTGGGCGATGAAGTGGTGTGCCTGCACCCCAACGGCACCCTGACCCGCATCAACGACAACGACACCGGCCTGCTGGCGTTCCGCGACCGGCTGTCCTCATCGATTCCCGAACAATACAACGTGCTGGTGGACGGCGACGGCCGCGTGGCCGGCCGCGCCACCACCCGCATGCGCGTGGCGCCCCTGGACAACCACCGCTACGGCTACCGGCTGTGGGTGGACCGCGACAGCAGCCTGCTGCTGAAATCCGAAATGGTGGACGCCAGCGGCCTGGCCGTGGAGCGCGTCGAGTTCGTGTCCCTGGACCTGGAGCCGGGCCTGGAGCGTGCCGATTTCCAGCTGCCCAAGGTGATCGCCGAGCGGTCCCTGGAGAACGTGGCCGCGGCCAGCCCCGAGCGCGTACACGTGGAAGCCGGCTGGCTGCCGTCCGGCTTTGAAGCCGCCGACCGCGACTGGCGGCGGGTGGCGGATCTGCGCCAGCCGGTCACCGCGCAAAGCTACACCGACGGCCTGGCCACCTTTACCCTGTTCGTGGAGAGCGTGGCCAACGATCAGGTGGAAGAGGGCGTCAGCCGCGTCGGCCCCACCGTGGCGATCAGCCGGGTGCAGAACCTGGACGAGCGCGTCTACCTGATGACCCTGGTGGGCGAAATTCCGCAGCCCACCGCCGAACGCATCATGGAAGCGGTGGCGATTCGCGCCACGGACAAACGGCCATGATAGAAGAGCAGGGGCGCGTGGTGGCCCGTGAGCCCGGAGCGATCTGGGTGGAAACGGTGCGCGCCGGCACCTGCTCGTCGTGCCAGGCCCGCCAGGGCTGCGGGCACAGCGTGATCAACCGCCAGGCCGCCGGCCAGCGCGCCCGCCTGCGGGTGGTCACCGATCTCAGTTTTCGCGACGGCGACCCGGTGGTGATCGGGGTGCCGGAAAAAGCAGTGCTCTACGGCGCCCTCTGGGTGTACGCCCTGCCGCTGGCGCTGCTGTTCGGCGGCGCCCTGCTGGGCGACGCGCTGTCGCTGACGCTGGCCGGGCGTGCCGTGGACGGCGCCGCGCTGTTCGGCGTCGGCGGCCTGCTTCTGGGCTTCCTGATCACCCGCCTGCACGGTCGCCGTGTCGCCGGCGCCGGGCGCTATCAGCCGCGCGTGCTGAGCCGCCCGGGCGGCGCCGACGCTGAAACCACGATCCGGGTGCGGCCCGCGCGCTGACCCGGCCTGAACCTAGAACAGGGTAGAAGGGAGCCTTTCCATGGGGATAACGCATCGTATTGTGTTGATGCTGGCCTTGGCCGGCGTGCTCGCCGCCTGCGGCCAGGACACCGACAACACCACCAAGCAGGACACCAGTGACAGCCGCGACACCGCGCCGGCGCGCGCCGACGCCGGTGACGGCGAGCCGCTGGTCACCGGCCTGCCGGACTTCACCGCCCTGGTGAAGAAAGAAGCGCCGGCGGTGGTCAACATCAGCACCGTCACCCGCCGCGAGCGCAGCCAGCAGTCGCAGCTGGACCAGCTTCCCGAAATGTTCCGCCGCTTTTTCGATGAGTTCGGCGGCCCGGGCGGCCCCGGTGGCGGCCCGGCGCCGCGCTCCGAAACGGAGTCGCTGGGCTCCGGCTTCATTATCTCCAGCGACGGCTATGTGCTGACCAACTACCACGTGGTCGGCGAAGCGGACGAGATCGTGGTGCGTCTGCAGGACCGCCGCGAACTGGATGCCGAGCTGATCGGCTCCGATCCGCAGAGCGACCTGGCGTTGATCAAGGTGGACGCCAGCGACCTGCCGGTGGTGGACATCGGCTCCTCCGACGACCTGCAGGTGGGCGAATGGGTGCTGGCCATCGGCGCGCCGTTCGGCTTCGACAGCTCGGTGACCGCCGGCATCGTCAGTGCCAAGGGCCGCAGCCTGCCCACCGACAACTACGTGCCCTTCATTCAGACCGACGTGGCCATCAACCCGGGCAACAGCGGCGGCCCGCTGTTCAACCTCAACGGCCAGGTGGTCGGCATCAACTCGCAGATCGTCAGCCGCTCCGGCGGCTACATGGGCCTGAGCTTCGCCATTCCCATCGACCTGGCCATGGACGTGGCCGACCAGCTCAAGGAAACCGGCGAAGTCAGCCGCGGCTGGCTGGGCGTGCTGATCCAGGAAGTGGACCGCGATCTGGCCGAATCCTTCGGCCTGGACAAGCCCATGGGCGCCCTGGTGGCCCAGGTGCAGAGCGGCTCGCCGGCGGCGGAAGCCGGCCTGCAGCCCGGCGACGTGATCATCGCCTTCAACGGCCGTGAAATTCAGCGCTCCGCGCAGCTGCCCAAGTGGGTGGGCGCGCTCAAGGCCGGCACCGAGGCGGAAATGACCGTGGTGCGCGACGGCGACGAGAAAACCCTGGAAGTGACCGTCGGCGAGCTGCCGGACAACCCCCAGGCGGGCATGGCCGGCCAGCCGGACCAGGACCAGGGCGAGCCCGACAAGCTGGGCCTGGAAGTGCGCGCCGCCAGCGCCGCCGAGCTGGCCCGGGTCAAGGCCGACCACGGCGTGGTGATCACCGGCGTCCAGGACGGCCCCGCCGCCCGCGCCGGGCTGAGCAGCGGCGACCTGCTGGTGAGCCTCAACGGCAAGCCGGTGGACAGCCTGGACGCCTACCGGGAGATCGCCGCCGACCTGCCCGACGAGGGCACCGTGCCGGCCCTGGTCAACCGCGACGGCAACGCCCGTTTCGTCGCCATCAAGCTCTGACCCGGCATCATCGGGGCTGTGGGAGCGGGCCCGCTCCCACAGGCCGCTCGCACAGGATTATCCACTGGCGCCCTAATCCGCTAGAATCGCGCTCCATTGTGTCTTCTTTCATTTCCGGCTCTGGCGGGTATACGTGACCGACATTACGCACATTCGCAATTTCTCCATCATCGCGCACATTGATCACGGCAAATCCACCCTGGCGGACCGCTTCATTCAGGTTTGCGGCGGGCTGTCCGACCGCGAGCTCAAGGAGCAGGTGCTGGATTCCATGGATCTGGAGCGCGAACGCGGCATCACCATCAAGGCGCAGAGCGTGACGCTCTACTACACCGCCCGTAACGGTGAGACCTACCAGCTCAACTTCATCGACACGCCCGGCCATGTGGACTTCTCCTACGAGGTATCCCGCTCCCTGGCCGCCTGCGAGGGCGCGCTGCTGGTGGTGGACGCCGCCCAGGGCGTGGAAGCGCAGTCGGTGGGCAACTGCTACACCGCCATCGAGCAGGACCTGGAGGTGCTGCCGGTGCTCAACAAGGTGGATCTGCCGCAGGCGGAACCGGACCGGGTCGCCGAGGAGATCGAGGAGATCATCGGCCTGGACGCCACCGACGCCTGCCATGTGTCGGCCAAGACCGGCCTGGGCGTGGACGACCTGCTCGAGCAGCTGGTGGAGCGTATCCCGGCGCCGGCGGGCGAGCGCGACGCGCGGCTGCAGGCGCTGATCATCGATTCCTGGTTCGACAACTACATGGGCGTGATCTCGCTGGTGCGGATCCGCTACGGCCGCCTCAAGAAGGGCGACAAGATCCATGTTAAATCCACCGGCCAGAACCACGTGGTGGACAGCCTGGGTGTGTTCACCCCCAAGCGCAAAGAGACCGACATTCTGGAAGCCGGCGA
>CERF01030840.1_pt1 | contig 9899 bp, 10 predicted proteins | sample 530961 | NCBI WGS metagenome assembly CERF01 (sample SAMEA2621151, study PRJEB7988) | marine metagenome | isolation source: saline water (ENVO:00002010), including
AATGTTCTCATAGTTAGTTTTCATTCTATGAAGTAACATTTTATCAAGTGGTAGTTGGTCTGCCTCTTTGATTGACTTTTTATACATTACATCAAGATAAGTTTGTAATACCTCGTGTACACTCGTACCAAACATAGTGTGTATGGAATCTGAAAATGGAGCTAACTTATCAATGTACTTTAGTTTCCATTGATAAGGACAATTACTCCATACAGAATATTGTGAGTGACTTACTCTATTTACTGACAATTACTTACCCCACTTACCACGACCTACAATCGTCGCCATTATCCCATAATTAGACACATCTAAATATGCATCTTCTAATGGTTCATCTTTTACAGCAGATTCTCTATTGTTCATCAATAAAGTCTTTACTCTCTGTAACTTATCATTCATACGAAACCACAAACCTGTAAGTGATAGTTTTATTTCTTCTGGTGTCTTCAATGCTGTTCCAACTGAAATATTACCAGGACCATAATCGTGTTGTTTGTGTAAGAACAACTCGTATTGTTCTCTTTGTAACTTTTTGAACTCAGCAGTCATTACTGGCCACTCTTTTTCCATCAGTTCTATAACTTCATCAGTTGATACAACAGATGGTTCTGTTCTTTCTTTTATCATTTATAACCTCTCATTTATCATTTTTTAAAAACAAATATGGGTTCATATTTATAACCCGCACCCATTACACTTGATAATGTCAATTGTAATGTGTCTTTTTGTGTAAAACCAAGTTCTTTTGATATACTAATAGTCTCCTTTTCTATAAAATCATACTTAGGAGTATTTGCAATATTTATCAACATATATTTATCTTTTTTTAGTCCATCATAACAATTTTGAATAGTCTTTCTCAAAAAACCATTTACCCATTCATTCTCTGTAGGGAATTTAATAAAACTTTGTGACTTTTCCAAGCTATATTTTTCAGTATCGAAATAAGGTGGGGAAGTGAAACATAAATCGAGTGATTGTTTTTCTGGTTTGAATTCCTCACTTCCTTGTTTATAAATATCAACTTTTTTCCCAAAATACGAAAAATCTTTTTTCATCTCCAACAGACCATCAAAAGTTCTCGTAGATGGTTCAGTACCAATGTAATGTTTGGTATTTGATGCAGATAAGAATCCTAATAATCTACCACCCCAACCACAACTCATATCCCAAACTACTTCACCACCAAACTTCTCATATATAAGTTTTGCAGCAGTTGGTCTAAAGTTACTAACTGATTGAGTTCCTGTATAAATTTTTAGTGATTGTCTAAGTCTGTTCTCTGTAAACTTATTGTTTGGATGATTCTCTTCACCTTTGTAATGTTTTGCACTCCAATTCCAACATTTACGAATAGTCTTTTTGAATTTCTCGTCATCATTGAATATTTCCATTGGTGATTGTTTGGCACTCCCACATCTTATTTCCCAAAAATGTGGGAAGTATGTCCAAGCCAATCTCAAACAATGCATTGTCTGTATGATTTGATTATCAACAAAAATAGTATCCACATCAAACTTTTGTAGTTTTCTTATGTGGTCGTGTTTCTCTTCTTCACGAATTTTATAATGTGGAAATCCGTGTCTCCGATAATAATCAAATATAACTTCGATACCGTGTTCGATATCGTGTTCTTTTATTGCATTTGTTATCTTGTGAAACTCCAAATCTCGTTCATCAATATCAACGAACTTACTTAGGACTTGGTAATCTACACTTGTCATTTTATACTATCTACTATTCCGTATTCTATAGCCTGTTTGGAATCAATGTATGTGTCTTTTGTCATAATTCTATTCCAAAATGCCTTTGGTTTGTTGGTGTGTTGAATAAACATCTCTATCATTTTCTTTCTAAGATTTTCAAGATGTTTTGATGAACTCAACACATCACTTGTTTTTCCGTGTTCAAAAGAAGAACCCTCGTGTACCATAATTGTCGTATTATTAGTCATAGTTCTTTCACCTGTACCACTTATTAGAATCAAACTTCCTGCACTCATACATGCACCAACCGCATGCGTATTTACTTTCACAGGAAATGATTGTATAGTGTCTATCAACCCAAGTGCCGAATACAAATCACCACCATAAGATGTGATATGTAAAGTTATTGGGTCATCAGTAGGATTTACCCTCTGTATCGTGTGTAATTTCGCTCCGATATCATAAATTGTCGATAACTCGAATTCTTGATTCAACCAAATTATTTTTTCTTTGGTATCTAATCCCCATTCGTGTTCATATAATGCTTTCTCATAATTAGTAAGTTCTGTCAATTTACCTTTCGCCATTTTGTATCCCTCTATTGTAACTGGATTTAAGTTTGGGTTATTAAACCGATTATACATTATGTAAGTCCGTATTTCCTACGAATTACATCTTCTTTTACTCCATACTTTCTCAAGATACCACCGAGTTCGGCCTTACCTTGTTCAGAAGAGATGTAGTAGTCATAATACTGCACAGACTCTCTGAATGATAGTTTGAAGTGTTTTGATATTATTTCTAATACTTCATTGGGTCTCATATCTTTTTCTCCCTTGATATATTTCAACCATTGTTTTTTTCTTGGTAATATACTTGTGTACAACTTGTAAACATCTTTAGGTTCTAATGTCCAATACTTCTGAACATCATTTACAAAGTCCACCCATTCCATTTTCATTGAAAGGAATCGATGTACCATATAATTTGACCACGACTTTTTATCAACCTCTGTTAGATTTTCAAAATAGTTGTTTGGTTGTGTACAAATTGCAGTTATGTGGTCGAATAAAGATTTACCTTTTTGTTTGGTATCCTCAATACTATACTTTTGTTCCAACTCTTCTTCAGATGGAACAAGATTATCCACATAATCATTACCAAATAATTTTACTAAATTTTGTTCGTAATTACTCATCTTTTGGAATGAATCCTTTTGGTACTTCACCACAATTACCACAGGAAAACACATTGATTGGTACTATGGCTTCTTCTCCTGTTGGTGATACAAGTGGTGATAACTTCTTCAGAAAGTATGTCTGAATAAAATTATAATTACCACATTTCTCACACGAGATACTTTCAGCCTTACTCAAATCAACTTGTACTTGTTGTTGTTGTCCTGGCATTGGTTTCATCGGTCTCATTGTCATTTTATATATCCTATAATCTTGGTTAGCATCGCCATACAATTTATCTCTTTATCTGGAACTTGTGAATCACGAAACTCATACTCGGCGATTGTTAGTATAACCTCGGCTTCTGAACCCTTTGCAAAATCATCTATCGTGTCATATAAGTATCTAAACAAATCCACAAAGTCGTTTATCTTTGAGTTTGCAAGAATCTTTCGTATGTTATTGAAACAATCTTTTGGATTGTCATTTTTCAATGATTCCAAAATCTTTACTTTATAATTATCATTATATTCTTCAGATACCAATACGAGTTTACCATCCACTACTTGTCTTTGTATTGTATTTATAATTCTACGAATATCAGGATAGTTTGCATTTACTATGTCACCCATATCTTTTATTTCAAAATCGACATCCTCTTGTTTCAAAATGGTATTCAGGTGAATAGCAACTTCTTTTTTAGATGGTGGTGATATATTATAAGTCTGACAACGACTTACGATAGGTTGTAACATTCTCTCTAAATAATTACAAGTCAATATAAATCTACAATGTGAAGAAAATACTTCCATAAGATTACGAAGAGCAGCCTGAGCATTTGGTGTTATGTAATCACACTCGTCTAATATAACCACTTTCCATTTCTTGAATCCAATACTTGAGGCAAATGTCTTTATCTTTGTCCTAACAGTATCAACATTATTCTCATCGGATGCATTGATGTATAAATAATCACAATCAATCTGATTGACGATTAGTTTTGCAAGAGTAGTCTTACCTGTACCAGCCTTCCCATATAGTAAAAGGTGTGGTATGTCATCATTTTTGATATATGAACCAACCTTCTTTACAAGGTGTTCGTTACCAACATATGTATCGAGTGTTTGTGGTCGATATTTCTCAACCCACAAAAGAGTATCATTTTCCATTTATTTTCCTAATTTATCATATATGAATATACGAATAAAAGCAATACAAGTCAAGCTTTTTTCCATATCCATATTGGTTCTCCGAATGCTATATTTTCGGTTTCCTTTGTTTTATCTTTCAAATCCTCACTAAAGTATTCACTTTTTGCATTACCAGCACCACCACTATTGAATCTCTTAGTCATCTCCATTCCTATACAACCATAGTATTCCAACCCTTGTGATTTTATAAAATCATTCATTGGATTACAGATGTCAAAATATGTTTTGTTTTTTGCATCATAAACATCTGCAATATTTATTGCCAGTATCCCATCCTTTTTCAATGTTGGAATTATCTTTTCTATTGTCTTATGTAAGAAGTTTTTATTCCAACTATCAATGTCTTTATATCTGATGTAACTTTGTGTATCTTCATCGGAATATTTCTCAACATTGAAATAAGGTGGTGATGTAAATATTGTATCGAAATAATTTTCATATTTTGAATAATCCACATCTTCCGCTGGTTCACAAATAAACTCTACCTCTTTTGGTTCTTCAAAAAATGTTTGGTTTTCTTTATAGAACTCAACTTGTCTTTTATAGTTTGGATGATTGAGTGTGTTTGGGTCAATCCCAACATATGATTTTGTTGTCTCTCCACAATAAAACCCAGCCAACCTATCACCCCAACCAGCACTAAAGTCAAGTACATTACCACTTCTAAAGTAGTCATAAAATCCTTTCGCTATACTTGGTTTGAATTGTGATGCCACATACTTTCGTAATGTGGTGGCCATCCTAATACTTTGTAAATCTACTTTGGTCAATACCTTTTCAAGACTCCAAAATGCCCTAACAATTGTTTTTATCCCATCAATTGTTTGCCAAGTTTTCCATCCACTTGGTGTTCTCGTCCAATCAACTTTCCATCTTGTCTCTATGTGAAATGGGTTAGAGGCATTATTACCTTTATTATCTCTTTTGAAATATTTTGGTGATAATATGTATTTTGATTTTTGTTCATTTCTTGGAAACCAAAAATCTTCCATCAATATATCTGGCCATTTCACACCCTTGAGTCTTTTCAAACTTCTCAAAGATTCTTCTTCAGTAATTTGTGGTATTGGACACGGATATGTATGTAAACATTTAGCCAATTCATCAACTACTTCATCTTTTTCATAAGTCTCCATAATATACTTCCATTCCTTTTCATCTATAAAAAGATACGGTTTCATATCGTAAAACTTAGTAAAATAGTCTATAATTTTTTCCATACCCAAATAGGTTCACAAAATGTTTTGTTCTTTGTCTCTTCCGCAAGTTTTAGTGATTCTTCACTATACTCTTCTGATTTTGCAGTTCCTGCACCACCACTATTAGGTCGTTTTGCCATTTCCATTCCAATACAACCTTGATATTCTGAACCCTCTAATTCATTATTTATGAAATCATTCATTGGGTCACATATTTTATCCCAACCTCTATCAGTACTCCATTTTGAATTAGAATAGACATCAGAAATATTTACCAACAAATGTCCACCACTACTTATACGAGTCCACATCTTTTCGAGTGCCCTATGTAAGAATGATTCATTCCAAGAGTTTATATCCTTGTATCTTATCCAACTTTGAGTGTCATCGTAACTATATCGTTCCACATTGAAATAAGGTGGTGATGTAAATACCAAATCAACAGGTTTTATCTGAGAGTAATCAAAATCTTCTGCAGGTGATTCAAAGAAATCTACTTCCTTAGTTGGTTCTAAAAAAGTACTTCTATGTTTTTCATAAAACTCAGCCTGTTCTCTGTAGATTGGATGATTTTCTTTTCTTGGGTCTATACCATAATATCTACTTGAATTAGAGGCATAAAATCCAGCCAATCTATCACCCCAACCTGCAGAAAAATCTAAAATACTATCAGCCTCAAAGTAATCATATATTGCCTTTGCGACCGATGGTTTGAATTGACTACAAATGTATTTTCTGAGTCCTATCATCAACCTTAGATGTTTTTTATCAATCTTAGGTAACTTCAAAGAGTATGCCGCACCCATTAGACTCGTCATAAACTTCTCAGTTTCCCAAGTCCGTTGTGGTCCAGGTGAAACTGAACCATCTACAGACCATCTATTTTTCTGTTGAAAGTAGTTTGATGATTTATTACCAACATTATATCGTTTGAAATAAATCTGTTTACCCTTATAATCAATTCCCCATCTATATCCATCTTCACTTCTGGCAAACCACTCGTCTTCTATAATCAAATCATTCCACCAAATACCTTTCAACTTTTTATAGTCTTTTAGACACACCTCTTCAGATATTTCCGCATAAGGTATCGGATAAGTCATTGCAACTTTGGCAAGACTTTCTTTTACATCATCTTTTTCAAAGGTTTCTTTTATGTAAGTCCACTCTTCTTCAGATATGTCTAAGTATCCATCTTGGTCGTAAAATTTGTCAAAGTATTTTAGATACATTTATCTCTTATTTGCGGATGCAACAAGAAAATACTCAGAAACATACTTATCAACTTGGAATTTGATATGTGCAAGTCCATCTTTTGAAACTCTCAATCTTGCATTACCACACTCTTTGTTTGCAACCAATACATCTTTGAATAGATTTGCATTGAATGAGATATTGTCTAACTTGTCAAACTCAGTTACATTTACTGGTAGTTCAACTCTATTAGAGTTTATTTCACTCCAACCAATAACAACTTTTGCACCACTATCACTTTCATCTGTCAATATAGTGAATGTTTCTGTATCTGGTAATGCAGATTTACCATTGATAAATTTATTGATAAAATTAGAATCAATGTCAAGTGTCAATGTAAAATCAGGAACATTCTTCAAGTCTGGTGGTCTGTTTATTACTGATAAATCAGATAACATATAGTTTACAGAAGAAGTATCATCTTTCACTTTTAGTGAAATACATTTATCTTCTGACCTTAGTATATCAAGATTGATATCATTACCAACTACACCAAGTAATGATGATAATTGGTTTGTATTATATACTCCCATTTCAAAATCTTCAACATCAAACTCATCCAAACTAACATTTCCAAGTAATGATTTATCACCTGAAATGAATCGTGTTGATAGAGTACTATCGTTGTTTCTCCAAATGGCAGTATTTATGTTACCACTCAAATGGTATTTTGAAATGAAACGAGTCAATACATCTTTATTCATAACCGTTTTTCTCCTATTATAGTTTTAGTATATTTATATATATTGTTTATTATTCTCAAACAATCAAAAAAATCTTTCAATGGTATCTTTTTTTAGTGTTGGTTCATCCCAATTCATAGCCTGATAAAACATCATAATCTTTTTATATAACGCCTGGTCGTAGATTTTCTTATGGTGTATATTCTCTTTTATGAATTTGATTATCTCAGGTGGATCCTCATAACCTTTGTAGGCCAACACATCCATACCTAAATTATTTTCTTTTAGATACACCCACTTTATCTTACTACCATTCTTGATGAATTCATATTTCTTATCTTGTTTGTAATACTTCAGTAAGTCATTGTGATTTATAGCAGCCTTGACATGCACTGGTGCACCTTTTTTGAAATCAGTAAACATACCATCAGATGGTGATATGTATTTTGATATATTCTTTACCCCAACTGGTGATGAGATTCTATCAAAGTCCATCAACTCCATTGAATTTCTAAAGTTTACAATTCTCTCATCTATCTTTTCTTTTGGTACATCCGCCAAAATATCTTCCAACACACTCGATAGTAATTCTTTCATCGCTATTGCAAACGAACTTCTAACGGTATCCAAACCTTTGACATGCACTTTGTTTACCTTTACCCCAGCATCATTGATAATCTTCATACCATATCTTTTCTTGGTAATGAATAATCCACTCTTTGCAATAACCTCTTGTTTTATCTCGTAATGGTGTTCATCTATACGATTGAATCTTTTGGCAAAATAATTATATGAATTGTTCAAGAATGTTTGTACCTCTGATGCAATATCAAGAATCTTTTTTGACATCATCACATCAGATAATTTTTCATTCGGAAATCTCTTCTCTACCAATGGAACTGCAGAATAAAATACTGAATCAGTATCAATGTAAATACAATAGTCTTTGTCATCACCCAACTCTCTGTTGTAAAAGTAGTTACCCATTTTCTTAGTGAATTTGATTAGTGATTGACCTGTCAATGTTGTTGATTCTGCATTATCTAAGTCATAGAATCTAAATACAGGTAAACCCAATACACCATATAATGAGTTTAGAATAATCTTCTGTAGGTATTGTCTTCTATCAAAATACTGATGTTGTTCATCGTTACCCTCTTCAGCAAACTTCTTAGCCAACTTTCTGAACTCTACCCTTTCATTGAACCACTTAGTCAATAGTGATGGAATCAAACCTTTCTTATCAGTTCTATACAATACTCCACAAGAAGATATACTGACTTTATTATCATTGAAGTATTGTTCGAGTTGGTCATTAGTTACTTTACCTTGTTCCTTACCTTTCATCTCAATAGTATAAGTCTTTTTCAAATCTTTTTGTAAATACTCTTCAGGATCCCAACCAATAACCTTACCAAGTTTAGTTTCAGGTGAAATATTCAATGAACGAATTACACTCGGATACATACTCGTAATATCCAAATCATATACCCAACTATGTTTACCAGATTGTGGTTCTTGTACATAAGCACCTGCGAACTTATCACCACTCAATTGTTTTGGTCTTGGTGGTTTATCTGGTGCAACCATTCCAACCTTTTTCAGATAGACTAAAATCGCACCCTCAAGATATCGTGAACTCATAAATACATCTTCATAAGGTACATGCCCAAGATGAGCCACACCACGAGCAATATCAATAAAATCTAATTTATCATCGAGTTTCTTCACAATCCTAACATCGTGTATGTTATATTCTACAAATTTCTCTAAGTCATTTTCATATAAATCGTTCAATGTACCATCATATTCTATTTTATTCGTACCAACCTCAACCTCACCAATATGGTCTAATCTGTAACTTGATTGCATCGTAAATCTAAAGTTCTTGTAGAGTGCGAGATAGTCTAAAATGTTCACACCTGCAATTGTATATCTTTCTCTGAATGTAGACCAATTTACTTCTCTAATTGGTGATAGTAAATTGGCCACATCAGCACCAACCACTTGAACTGACCGATTATAGAGAAAAGGAATATCGAAAAACTCTATATTCCAGCCAGTAATTATTGTTGGTTGGATTTCCATATATTTTAGGTAAAATCTTGTCAATAATTGAAACTCTGTTTTGAATGTTTCAATCGTTTGTCCATCTTCTTCTTTTACTCTGTTACCTACATCATCAGATGGTAGTTCAAATTTATTTTCAGGATCGAGTACAAAAGCAGTATAGTGGTCGGTAATAGAATCATAAATCGCAATAGAAGTTATCTGTTCTTTTGGATTCTGAACATCAGGAAATCCATCTACGATTTCACACTCGATATCCATAATCATTACTCTGTGACCATCAGATACTTCATCACTATCTGTATATTGGTCTACTAAAAATCTAACTACGGGTTGTACATCAGACTCAAACAGACCTTTTTCTTTAGGATCCCAATCGTGTATCTTCTTTAGTCTATCACCATATAGTGAAACATATTGACCACCAGGTGATTTAGTATACGCATATTTTTTGAATGGTATGACTTGGTAACCAGCCTTATCATCCCAAAGATGTATTTTCTTTTTGAAATGGTCGTAATGAATTGCCTGATACATTTATATAAACCTATTTACACCTGTTAGTTCGTTTATTCTTTCCATTGATTTTGTAAAATAC
>CERF01003330.1_pt1 | contig 9896 bp, 8 predicted proteins | sample 530961 | NCBI WGS metagenome assembly CERF01 (sample SAMEA2621151, study PRJEB7988) | marine metagenome | isolation source: saline water (ENVO:00002010), including
TAGTACAAAGATATTTCACAACCGTACACCTGTGATACGTTAGGCAAGCCTTGATCCATAATTGTACAAGCCATCTTGTAGGCACGTTTCTCTTCTGCGTTTCTAGGTTTGAAATCCCAGATGTCACCGTTAACAATTTGGTTTTCCAGGATGTCGTGCATGTACGATCCCCTAGTAGCAGCTTCTGTTCTGATGCGCTCCGCTTCTTCCTCACCTACTTTGTCTATCCACTTTTTTAAGAAGTCACCTTCTTTAGTGCCAGACAGTATGGTAGTGACAGACGGAAGTTTTACACCGTTGCAGTCGTAGAACCGACCACTTTGCATGTCTTCGCTGGAGAACACACCGTACTCGTACGGAGACTCGTACAGTATTTTATGTTTCATGATTAGCTTTTAGGCACGTCATTCAAGCGTCCTTGTTCAAGATCATCTTGTAATCTTTTGATTGCATACGCAAACACATTGCTAGTAGGTCTTTCAGTTTTTTCACCGATGTCGGCTGCTACTTCAACAATTTCTTTACGTATAGCTACGCTTCGCCATTTAGTTGTATCCATTTTTACTCCTGTAGATAACATTATACATTATATTCTAAGATATATCTTAACTATTCTTAGTCTCCATTGAGTCGCCCCAATTATCTCCAATCTCGGCATCCACCTTGTTTGGAACATCCAAAGGCACAGCTTCTTCCATCAAGCGACATATATTCTCTACATCTTCGTCTGATTTTATAGAGAACACTAGCTCGTCATGGACTTGTAAAAGCGGTAGATAACCCGCTTCATAACAATGGACCATGGCTTGTTTGGTCATGTCTGCTGCTGACCCTTGAATTAGTTTGTTTAGAGCTTTGTAAACAAATGCTCTTTTTATTTCACCGTTGTATTCATGCACGGCTTCTTTGTGTTTCATAGGTCTACCCGTTCCGTACTTCAAAGGCTCCCACATATCAAAGTGACAACGCCTTCCCAGTATGGTTTTGATGTAACCTTTTGAGTTTGCACTACGCATAACAGAGTCTGCCAACTGTCTGACAAACGGTGCATAGGTATTAAATTTAGCTAGAATCTCCGATGCTTCGTCTACGGTAACACCCAGCTGATCCGCCAGCTTACCTTTGCCCATGCCGTACATGATGCCAAGTCCTATTGTCTTTGCGGTCTTTCTATCAATATCCACAAGGTTAGCAACCTCCTGGTGAAAGTCTGCATCACCAGCATGGTAGGCATCTGCAATTGCATCTGCGCCATCATACTTAGAGCGACTGGCATAGTGTGTCAGTATTCTAGGTTCTTGTTGAGAGAAGTCAGCAGAGCACCAGAGCTCTCCCTCTTCTGGTAAAAACAAAGATCTAATCAAAGGGCCAATCTCTTTATTACGTGCAGGTACTTGCTGCAAGTTTGGATTGCTCATGGACAACCGACCTGTGACTGTCCCACCCGACTCGCCTTTCAGCTGACGTATTTCGGCGTGTATCCTACCGTTGTGCTCATGCTTTAGTATTGAGTCTATAAAAGTGCTGTGTGTTTTGTTCACCTCTCTTGCTTCACGTATAAGTTTAGCTATGGGGTGAGAGTGGTTCTCTAGGAACGCTTTTGTAAAGCTAGGCATACCTGTTGGTGTTCTAAGATACGTGAGCTTCATCGCATCAAACACTTTTGCTAACGAGTTAGCGGCCCACAGTTGTATCTCAGGAACACCCGACTCTCTCTTTATCTGTTGGATTATGTCTTTCTCTCTTTTGACAAGTTGAGTCTTCAACGTCTCTGCTCTTTCCAAATCAACACGAACACCTTTTTGTTTCATTGCAAGAATGACAGGAAGCACTCGCATTTCTAAATCAAACACGTTCCAGAGGTTTTGTTCTTCTAATAAAATCTTGAAGTGATTCCATAATTTAAGCGTGAGGGCTGCGTCCTGTGTTGCATAAGTACCCACATAAGCCGATGGTAGCCTCCACATTTCAGCCTTAGGATCCAATCCCCACTCCTCCGCAGCAGCATTTAGCTCTGCCTCAGTCTTGCCTTCATTTATGTATTCACGACCCAAAGCATTCAAAGAATACCAATACTGATTCTCGTCAATTAAAGGAGCAACTATCATTGTGTCGATAATACGACCATTTATAGTCACGCCCTCTTTAGTAAGCCACCCAACATCGTAGGTCGAGTTGTGAAATATCTTGTCACTGTTTGTGGCGCAAATCTTTTTAGTAAACTCTATAACTTTCTTTTTAGAAAAATTAAATCCTTGCTCATGTGCAAACGGAAAGTAGTCTTCGTATCCGTCTATTGCAAAAGATATACCGACAACCTCGCCATCGCCTCGTATATATCCAGGACCCAACTCTTTTAAGTTAGGATCTTTTGTCTCAAGGTCAATTGCAATCTCTGTTGCCTGACATAATCTTTCTGTTGGAAAACTATCGGGGGGTATCCACTCCGTTGGTGGCCTATAAACAAAACTCATATAACGTACCTGTAGTAATCATCTTGGGCTTGTATTAAATATAAATTATCTATGGTGCGTGTAACCGCAACATAAAACTGTCTGTGTAGCCCATCGGGTTGTAACATAGAAGTTCGCTTCTGTGATTTAGACAAATCTAAATACACAGCAACGTTCTTCGCTTCCCCACCTTTTGCCTGATGAATTGTTGAAATGACAATACGTGGTTCTCCGTAAAGGTCTTCTTCGTTCTTCAACGCTTTCTCTATAAAACTTCTTCTTTCTACATCAATCGTTTTATCAAACGCTGTCTGCCAATCTTGACCGAGGCATTCAGGTTTGAGTCCATAGTTATCTATAATTTGTTGCAGCGATAACGACTGCCCTGGATTTGGAGCTTGAGAAACCTGTGTAATAAAACCTCTTTTCACTCCTGTCTTACCTAAATATTTATATAAATCGTCTAGCTCTGCTAGTGTAATCTCTTCTTTGTTGTTAAGCCTTTCCCAAATCTGTATAGCTGCCACCATCTTTCTAGGTATGTAACGAAAGTTGTTGTGTGCAAAAGGATACCCGTTATCTATTAAATACTTTCTAACATTGTAGCCTTTAGATGCGTCAGTTAGCATGTAGTCACAAGAAGCCAACACCAACCAATCGCCTTCTGCTAAAGGCAGTAGCTCAACTGAACTAACCTTATTTACCGTGCCAGGCTCCTCTCTTGGCTTGTAGCTTTTAGGCTCTCTCGACACAATACGTTTTGATATACGCTCAGCTATTGGATGCACCTTGCCAGGTATACGATAAGATTGATCTAAGACTATGCTTTCTCCTGTGTAATTTACAAAACGTTGAGGTCTAGCTCCATTCCATTCGTAGATTGCTTGGTCATCATCCCCAGCTATGTACGTCTTCTTTGCGTTTAAGGCTAACTTATCGACAAGTCTCCAGTTAAGTTCTGCTAAGTCTTGAGCTTCATCAACAATCAGCAACTCCAATTCAGGTGCTTCACCATCATCTATAAATTTATTTATCATGTCAGCAAACGAATAGACTACAGGAACTCTAGATAATCTAAACGACTCCCACGCGTCTGCCATGGGTTCTAACATGTGAGCTACAACACCTTTGCGTTGTTCTTTCTCCAAAGACAAACGTTCTTCTTTTAATGTACGACAGTTTGCTTTTGCACGTTCTATAATGTCGAAGTAGGGATCTTGGACCACGGACCTAAGGCCTCTCGTGTTACTGCCATACTTTTTTGTTAAGTTAAACTCATAGTCTTCTAAAAACTCAAACACGTCTCTGCCACTCATTACCTGAGATATACCCATAACCCTTTTACAAAAAGCATGGCTCGTGCAGAAGTAAGGCATTTCATCAAAGCCTAACCCAAAACGTATGTGCGCTCTGTTCTTACCTTCCTCAGCTGCTTTTACAGAAAAAGATATAAAGGCTATCTTTTCAGGTGGCACACCTTCATCAAGACTCTGCTCTATAATATTCATAAGAGTTGTGGTCTTACCTGTACCAGGAGGACCAAAGTATTTAGTTACTCTTCCCATGGTAACGGCTCCTTTTGTGTCTTGAACTCACCATAGTCAACAGAGTCTTCATCTATCTCACGTATATCTAGTATCCAAATCTTTTTGTTACCAACGGTTCTGTCTATGTACTTAGCAATGTTTGTGGCTCCCATGTTCTTGAGCTCAGTAAACACTTCTGCTTCTTTAATGTGACGCATCTTTTTGAACTCTTGTATAAAAATTACTGCGTCTCTACCCGTAAACCACCACTGCTTTGTATTCTCTTCTTCGTATCTAAAGACACCATTTGATGCGATAGATAGTCTTGATGAAGACTCTGATAATCTACAAAACTCGTACACAGCTTCTCTGAGTAGACCTTGCTTAGTCATATCGGCTGGGACTTCTACTTCTTGCACGTCCTGTAACAATGTATTTAGTTTGGCTACCCAATCAGATTTCTTTACATCAGGCGGACATATATTAAGAACCTCCATACATCTTTGTTGGTACATAGAAAAGTTGTGCAGTTGTTTTGTGTCTAACACAATTGTTCTGCCGTCCACGTCTAAATGCCAAAGAGGGGGATCGGTAAGATACTTACGCAGTCCACCAAAGTTAGGATCACGTTCAGAAGCATCTATGCCGTATCGTCTTGTTACACAAATACCGCTCTGACAAAAATCTACCAACGGCTGTTTACTGCATTGGTATCTGTACTCTGATTTTTCTAAACTTTGTATGATTGTGTTTAACTCACTATGCGATAAAGGTTTGGTACAAACTGTTTTGTTTATCTCTTGAAGTTTATCTTTCCACTCTTCTCCCTCAGGATGCACCTTGCGTAGAAACACACCGTAGTTCAACAAAGCATTGTTACGCATTCCCTCAGGTATGCCGTTTAGTTTCATGTGTACTAAACAAGGCGGAGCCTCGTCCCACATACTGCCTTGCTTTGTTATTTGTTTTCTTCTGCTTTTCTTTACAGGTACTAACTTGTCTAACTGCTTTTCTGTAATCGAAACTTTATCTACAAGTTCAAAAAATTCCTCTATGTTCGCAGCTTCACCGTCAGGTCTAAGTGCGTATCTTGTTGTATCTTCTCCAGCAAAGTAGGGCATGTTTAACCAGTTGCCCGTCTGTCTCTCCTTCGGTTGTTGTTTTGACCACTCGTATTGCTTTGGAAAGATTTCGTCTCCTGTCCTTCCCATAGCTGCTGCTATCTCCTCTAATTTAGATTGGAACTTAAACGCTGATATAGGTTCCTTAGTAAATAAAAACAAATGCACCCCACCCGATTTAGTCATACATGGTAGTAGTGGTAACTCCATTTCATCAATCTTGTTAAGTAGGTGTTTTGTATCTATGGGGTATTCGTCAACGTCTATACAACCCCATTTGCAAGTTTCATCATCAGTCAATGGCACAACGCCTATTGAGATTTCTCCTTTTAAATGTTTCTCCCAAAGTTCTAGTGTAAGTGGCTCAAGTAAAGTTCTGCCTTTACCATCTTTCTTTACACCTTTTGCTGTGTTCTTTTGTCCCGTTATTTCATAAATACCGTGAGCTCTCTCCAAACCTGAGAATACTTGCTTGAATTGGTGGGCAATTTCTTCCATACACTTCTAGAAAGAAGGCCCCAACATAATGAGGGAATGCTGGGGCCTAATGAAGTTAGTCTTCCCAATCCTTGTTGGACTCGGACTTATCTTCTAGTGCTGAGGTTTGCTGACCAGGCAACTGGTCCATTCCCCCATCGGAACAAAACTTAGAGAACTCCTCTGCCTCTTTAAAGAGGTCGATTTCTTTCTCTTCCAATACCCGTTCCTGCGTAATATTGTAGCTATACCACGACCCACGATCATTGGACTCCACTTGCGTTTTTAGTTTGTACCAATGCGAGTATGCTGGTGGAGTATAAGCTCCCTTCGCACCTTGCAGTTTGGTTCCCTGTATCAGGGTATTCCAACCACGCGAATGTTTGAGTTGTGATCCTGTCATATTGATAACACATCTTTGAGGTGTGCCATCAACAAGCGCGTAGCCATAATGATTGGCTGTGGTAGTCAACTGAGTTTCCCCACTTGGCGTTACTAACCTACCTTGGCTGTCGCGTTGGCATCGATTTAACAGGTCTGAGTCTGCAGGATGCACAGTAACAAGACCACCACCTTTCTCACGCAAACGCCATTCAACAAGAGTCTTGTTGTAATAGACAGGTAAGAAAGACAATCCTTCGTCTCCACTTATACAAGTGTTGTTGCCTGAATAGAAGATGTCTCCTTCTTCTGCGTCTGCAACATAATCTGCGCTGGCTTTTTGTCTTTGCGGAGACATTGCTTGCACTATGCTGATACGCGGAGTCTTGAGGTCTTCCGCACCTACATCGCCGAAACCTTTTTCTTCGATGTTTTCAAATAGGGACGTTAAGGATGTCCCCTCTCCATTTTTCTTCGTTGCCATTTATTTACTCCTTATTTCTTCGTTCAACGATTTATTTTTGTGCGCTTGCCTTGATACACAGAAAACTTTTTCTGCACGTCTTGGTCAAACGTTTTGTTTCCTGACTCTATTTGTTCTTTGACAAATGCTTTCAGGGTGCTTGGGTGCACTGCTTCCTTTTCCTCAGGTATGAACCCTTGTTTAGTAAGCGATGCAACCAATTCTTTTGCGAGATCATCTTCACCTTGACCGAACGAAAGCGTCATTGTGTTTTTTATGATGTCTCCATGTCCATTATCTCTAAGCCAGTTGTGTGCAGCTTCTAAATTTGCAGCAGATATTCTGGCACTGTAAAAAGGTTCAGCTGAAATACGTGAACCGTCATTAAGTTTGATACCTGTTACTCCTAGTTGAGCGAGTCTGTCAGGTATGGTTTGCTCTGAAAGCTCTCTTTGTTGTTCTTTCAGGCGTTTAAGTTTTTCTTCTGTGTTACCAACCTCTGCTTCTACTCGTAAAAGCTTTTGACAAAGTTGGCTAAGATCTAAAATGGTAGATTCTTCTATATCCTCTACCGCTTTTTTTGTGCTGTCCTCAAAGAGGTCCGTAATGTTTTTCATAATTTTTCCTTATTTATTCGTTATCAACTCAAAGTTGCAAGTGCATGATAGCATCTATATAATAGATTGCAACACTTAAAGATGTGTTTAAATATATAACGAAGAATAAAGGACGTGACTTATGGAATTAGATAACTACGAATTTAAAAGTGAACCTTACCAGCATCAACTAGAAACTCTCCAACAGAGTTACCATCGTAACCTATTTGCATTATTTTTGGAAATGGGACTTGGCAAGTCAAAAATACTTCTCGATAACGCGGGTATGTTATTTGAGCAAGGTAAAATATCAGGGCTGTTGATTGTGTCGCCTAAAGGCAACTTACGTAACTGGGATATTAATGAAATAAATAAACACTTGCCCGACCGCATAGAACGTAACGTATTAGTGTGGCAACCTAACCACACAAAAAAGTGGCTACATGACTTTAAAAAAATGGTTGACGAACCAAGTGACGGACAACTAAATATATTGTTAGTAAACGTAGAAGCCTTTGCTACAGTCAAGGCATGTAAGTTTGTAGAGGAGTTTATGGTTACGCATGATGTCATGATGGCTGTAGATGAATCGACTACGATTAAAAACCCAAAAGCAAAACGCACACAACATCTTATTAAGTTAGCTCCACTAGCAGACTACCGAAGAATACTTACAGGTTTTCCAATCACTAAGGCTCCACTTGACCTGTATTCACAATGTTATTTTCTATCTCCTAATCTACTAGGGTTTAGTAGTTTCTATGCTTTTCAAGCTAGATACGCAATAACACAACGCAGACAAATGGGACAACACGCTTTCCAGCAAGTAGTTGGATTTCAAAAGCTAGAGGAGCTACAACAATCGATCAAGGACTTTTCTATACGTAAAATAAAAGACGAGTGTTTAGACCTGCCCGAAAAGGTTTACGTTAGACGACACGTAGAATTAACTGACGAACAGAACAAAGCGTACAGCACAATGAAACGCGAAGCTCTTATGATATTAGAGGACGAACTGTTCTCTACTATGAACGTATTGACTCAGCTAATGCGACTGCAACAAGTTGTAGCAGGTAGTTTACGTAACGAAGAAGGCGAAACAATCATTCTTAAAAACAACAGAGTGCAGACTGTGTTGGATTTATTAGAAGAAACATCTGGCAAAGTTGTAATCTTTGCCGTCTTTCAAACAGACATACAAGAACTAGAACGAGCTATCACGGAAAAATTTGGTCAAGGCTCTGTTGCATCTTACTATGGCCATACACGACAGGACGAACGACAAAAGATTATTGAAAAGTTCCAGGATCCTGACAGTGAGCTACGATACTTTGTGTCAAACCCACAGACGGGTGGCAGGGGCATCACACTTACAGAAGCTAACACAATGATATTTTATTCTAACTCCTACGACCTAGAACTTAGAGTACAAGCCGAGGACCGCATACACAGGATCGGACAAGAACATAGCTGTACATATATTGATTTAGTTTCTCCTGGCACAGTAGACGAGCAAATACTTAGAAATCTTTTAAACAAGGTTAAAATAAGTAACGAAGTATTAGGAGAAGTTCGCAGTTGGTTCCAATAAATGTATAATAAATATACATATTTAGGAGAAGCAAATGGCGCGACAGGTTCCGTTATTATTTTTATTAGTCTTATTGCCGTTTTATGCAGTTGCCGACCAAACTGGCGATTGTGACGCAGGCACACAATACTGTGAGCAAAATAGTTTAGACACAACAAACACGACAACTACAACTAATACAAATACAAACACCAATACGAATACCAATACAAACACGAATACAAACACTAACACTTCGACAAATACCAATACGAATACCAACACAAATACCAATACGTCAAACAACACTAACGTAAACACAACTACCGCTACTTCAACAGCAACAACAAATAACAGTAATACAAACGTTAATACATCGACTTCTACGGTTAATTCAACAGTTACTCAAAACGTAAACAACACAACTGTTTCGGAAAATACAAACACAAACAATAATACGAATACGAACTATAATGAATCAACGTCTGAGTCAAACGTAACAACAGATAATACTAATACCAATAACAACAATACTGTTTCTGATAATACTAATAGGAACATAAACGAGTCTAATAGTACGCAGACTATAAATCAGAACGTAGACACTAAAGCCCCACCTGCTTCGGCCATCGCTCCGTCTATCATGTCATACTCTCAAGACCTATGTACTACAGGAGTGTCAGGGGCTTTTCAAGGACAGGTTTTTGGTTTATCAGGTGGTAAGGCAGTTAGGGATGAAAACTGTGAACGATTAAAACTGTCAAAGTATTTATACGATACAGGTATGAAAGTAGCATCTGTGGCCATACTTTGCCAAGATGTAAGAGTCTTCAAAGCTATGGAAATGGCAGGCACACCATGTCCTTACAAAGGTGAAGTTGGAAAGAAAGCCTCAGTAGCTTGGACAGAAAATAAATCAGATAGACCTGACTATATAGAATTAAAAGAAAAGTACGTTAAAAAATGTAAGACTACCCGTAACGCAAAAGGCAAAAAGAAATCAGGAAGAACTTGTGTTAAAGAATTTTTGGCTAGTTAATTGCTTACTATTTTTTAACAGCCTACAAGCAACGTATACTTACGAGGCTAATCAACCACTATACGACCTACACCGTAACGCTAATAATTTCCAAGGAGAGTTGGCGTATGAAGTTGTAGATGATGGTATTTCTCCTGCGATTGACCTTTCTTTTAACTTTACTTTTTATGGCTCGACTTTCTCACAGGCAAGAATGGCAACAAACGGCTGTTTACATTTTGGTAACAGTGGCGACTATTGCAGTGATTACACCCCAGATCCTATTAACGG
>CERF01027532.1_pt1 | contig 9894 bp, 12 predicted proteins | sample 530961 | NCBI WGS metagenome assembly CERF01 (sample SAMEA2621151, study PRJEB7988) | marine metagenome | isolation source: saline water (ENVO:00002010), including
CCACAGAGGAACTCTTTTGTCATCCAATATAGAGTTTATTTTCAAGAACCTTTCCCTAAACACACAAAGAGCAAGAGATAAGTTAGAGTTGTTACGTCCCAGAGGGAAAGTTCGCCAGCCCACTCCCCCGCACACCATGCCTGAAAATTGGACCAGGTTGACCTTATCAAACCTCTGTATAAGTCGAGTCTTCCTAAACTTAGGTTTGGGGGGCTTTCTGACAGACACTGTAATTTCCTCCACTAGAGAAATAACCACACAGGCCCCTGGCAGTAACCTTACTTTAATTTTTACAACTATACAATAATATTATATGCTTCTAAGGAAGAACCACCAAGAATCGGGTAGGAAGTCCAAAATCTCAAACCATAGTATATCTAAAATATCATCCAGTATAAAAAACAGGAAAAATCCAGATAAACAGCCACATAGGAAACAAAAAGGACCTGTAGCTATTACTGGTAGCTTCACTATTTCTGAAAGCCTGTATACCGTAAGTTCTTCCTCTTTTTCCTCTTCTTGATGTCAGAAGTAATGAACCTACGTGACGACCTATTTAGGTGGTCAGTGAAAACTTTTCCGTTGAGGTGGTCCAATTCGTGTTGGAAGCACTGGGCAGATAAATCTGACAAGGACATTTCGAATTCGTTGAATTCCGTATCCTTACCTCTGACCAGGATAGAAGTATCCCGAGACACAGGTTCAGAATACCCAGGAAAAGAAAGGCATCCTTCGTCAGCCGGGGCACTCACACCAGACACACAGACGATCTCAGGATTTAAAAATACAAGAGGACTCTCTCCCTCAGTAACATCCATGACAAAAACCCTCTTCAGGACATTTATCTGTGGTGCCGCCAAGCCAATCCCACTGTACGCGTACATTGTTTCCAGCAGGTCGTTTACCAGGGCAGAAACGTTATCCTCCTTCTCAACAGGAAGGCACGGCTCCCTAAGAGAAGGGTGGGGGTAGACTAGTATCTCACGAATAGCCATGTCAGGAACAAAACCCTAGGATAAAGTTATCGGGATCTAGGCTTTTACTGTTCCCATCAATAAATGATACAACTTCTCCGTCACGAAGGAGGCGTCCCAATTTTGACTCCAGTACATATTGAGAAATTGGGACCTTGGAGGAGAAGCTCATACCCTGGTGCTCTAAAACAAAGCACCATTTCTGTAGCTTCTTGTCCCATACTGTTCTCTTGATACGGTAGGAGGCGTAAGGAGAAACAGCTGCTACATCCATTTCCACTGCCGAGTTCCTACTGGACACCCCTCTATGCTCCTTCCTGTACTCGTTTGCGCAGTAGCGGGAGCAAAACGTCTGATTCCTAGATCTGATGACAGAGAAAGTAAACTCACAACGAGGGCAGACAGAAAGAACCCTTCCGGGGGATATCTCAGAAATAATTATAGGCTCAGGAGTCACTTTTTGTTTTTCTTTCTTCTTCTTTTACGGGCTTTCTTCCTGGCGGCAGCACTGGGTCCCTTCTTTCTGAGGAGGGGCACCACGGACCTAGGAAGGGGGCCATCGAGTAGCCTATCAGGGCTTTTCTCTAAGGATATTCCGTCCCACCTGTGAACCGATTTTACGTGTTCCCAAAGTTCTCCAGGAGAGCTTGCGTGAAATACACTTCTGTTGCATGGTGACTTGCAAGGTACCTCTACTAATCCGTTTGGTGTGTTATACAAAGAGTAACACACTTTCTCAACGGAACAAGGCTTACAGTAAGGACAAGGCCATACACCTTTGTGGTCTGAGTTTCCTGTACATAAGGGGCTCATGATAAGTAAAGGCGTAAGACCTTAGTATCTCCTTCTGGTTTATGAAAACTCACTGATCCTCAACTTCTTTCTGTAGATTTTTTAGATTTTCTATTATGGGGTCGAGATCCGTTTTGAGGATCCTTTCAAGAAGGTACCCATCAATAGACTTCTCCTGTGCAGGAGGACCTACCCTTTCTAGGTGGGGAGCACGTCTGTAGAGACGAATAAACACAAGGGGACAGTATTCGTCTCCCTGAGACATTCCACGGTCAACTAGACCTGGATAGTTAAACATGTCTTCGGGGTAAAGGACCCTTCGATCTACCCTAAATACTTTCCATATATTCAAAGAAGGGAAATCAAGCTGGTTTACCACCAGGTCCCCCTTTTTTATAGAAGGGTCCCACTGCTTAGAAGCAATGACGGAAACATTTCCCCTATTCCTCTGCTTCTTGTTCACTTATAGATTACCTCACAGCTAACAGATGCAACATCTTCCTTGAGGTCTACATTAACTTGAAGAACCTGTACTGATTCAAACAATCCTGTTCCTGATACAGCAGGGTCTAGGCAGTAGGCTGAGAATGTTTCTTTTAACTTAGAAACTGTCCAAGTAGCCTCGGGATTCGGAGGAATTCTCAAATCCTCCAAAGGTCCTGAGCACTTAAGTGTAACTACACCGTGGCCCGAAAAAGACGGTCGGAGATCGGATGAAACTTCCCAAGTGAAAATCCTCTCAGCGACTTTCTTAAGGTGAGGAGTGAGATCATGGGCCGGACTAACTAAAACAGGTTTAGCTACACATACTCTAGTGTCTGTCGCAGACACTGGCTTAAACTTGTATCTAGGGTCTTTGAGGAGGCTCTTTTTAAGTGATGATAGCTTCTTCCACTCTTTCGACCTAATACTCAACCCCTGAGTCTTAATGAGCGCCTGTAGACGAGTTAGTTCTTTTTCCACGTCAGTAGGAAATGAATACTCCTCGAAAGACAAGTTCCCAAACTCACTGTCAGGGACCTTAGGATCCACTCGAAAACTCCATGAGCTTTGATTTCAACAGGTCCTTATCCCATGAAGGTAGGTTCGTTACAGCTACCATAAATCCCAGGGAACACGGAAGAGATACCGAGTACCATCCCTCCAAAGAAGAAAGAAAGGAAGAAAGAGAGACAGCGTCCTCCTTAACTGCAACCCGAAAAACTTCTGTGATTCTGGCGTCTGTGGAAGTGTCTTCCGTAGAGTGGGACTCAAGGTTAGATTCAATACTCACTAAATATCCATCTTTCTTCATAGCACAAACTAGACGATCCCACGTATCATTAAACGTGGGAGTAGGAACCAAGCTTCCTCCGCAAACAGCATCACGAAAAGCAACAAATGATTCGTTTACCTTCCTAACTACTTTAGTTTCGGGAGTTACTTTTTCTGTAGAACTGTCTGTGTGTTCCAATTTCTACACCTTTCTAAATAGAGGGAGGCACAGCCCCCGTAAGAGATCACGAAAAGAGTCCATACTCTCAGGGTGGAGAGACAGCACAGTGCTTCCTGACATAACAGCCTTATCTGACCTATCGAAATCTTCAATAAGTCCAGATAAAAAAGAAAGGTGCTTGAAAACTTTATCTGAAGACCCTGGGTCAAGAAGGTCTTCTACCATCTGAGACACCTCTTCATCCAGCCTCTCACGTACAACCGTGCGTAACTCGTGCCTTAGATAAAAAGGAAACCCGCTTATGAAGGGTATGGACTTAGCACCGCAGACTGGGCAGCTGTCTCCACCTGCATTAATAGTGGAGCATGCAGTACAACAGTAGTATCGTGGCGAACTATTTGTTTCTTCTGTAGTGTTCATAGGTTTCTTGCCTACCAACATTACTATGAGAAGGGTTTACTAGTCCCAGTCTGCCTCCCACTCGTCGGAGTCTTCTCCCGAGGAGATGTCTATTTCAGGCGGAGGGCCTGGAAGTATAACTTCTTCTTTTGGAAGGGAGGGACGGGAGGAATTTGATGCTGCCACTGCATCTTTGTCAGACGTAGAAGGTGAGGGAGCAGAGGACGAAGTTGACGGCTTAGGTGAAGTTGAGGAAGGCGAGCCGGAGTTAAACTTTGCGGGTGTTCTCTTCTTCCTTTTCTTGGTATCCGTCTTTTTCTTTTTTCTCAGGGGCTCTGCACCTTCGTCAAAATCAAAGGATAGAGAGTTATCCAGACCCAAAACAACCTCAAATCCGAGTATCATTCCTCTTATCTGATCCTGGTTGAGGGCTTGTCCTCCTACGTACACTTTTCCATTACCCCTAATGAGTATTGTTGTCAACTTTTCTCTATCTTGCTTCAGCCTTGTCTTAGACACAGCCATAAAACTACTCCTACTCCCTAGACCCCTCGTCAGATGATAGTATCTTCCTGAGCTTCTTTACAAGACGAAGGACTTTCTGGGTACCTTTGTATCCTACAGAGCGCAAGTTTGATTCTAGCTCGTCTAAAATCTTCTCAGGGTCCTTAAGGTCTGGCATGACTACTGACTCCTTTTCGAAGGAAAGGGCAGTATTCTTAATTTATTAAGTTTATATTCTACCGTAGAATTTAATAGAAAAAAGGCCATGTTATAATATAACATAACCTTTATTAGATGGTCGGAGCGACAGGGATCGAACCTGCGATTTCTGGTTCCCAAAACCAGCGACTTACCACTAGCCTACACTCCGTCTGTTTAGGACCCGAGCGTAGACTCGGATCCTATCTGGGATCTATTGGTGTATGATTTTTACTCATTACTCCTATAGTATAACACACTACTAAAGACATGCAAGTACTTCTATGAGCTTTTTCTTGATGCTGCTATTGAACCGTAGTTAACAACTATATCTCCACGGGACTTTAGGGATGCGATTATGTCGTCAAGTCCTGACACAGGCACACCCATGTCGGAAAGATGAAAAGACATAGTTGATGCTGACTGTGGACCACTTGAAAGGTAAGTAAGGACATGATCCTCTATGTGAGGAACAACATCACCCTCGTATAGTTCATAAAACCTAGACAGAAAAGCAGCTTCTGCTTCCACAGGAGTCATAGTAGGAGTTTTAGAGTTGTACACTTCAACATCGTCAAAGGGTTCGTCTTCTATTCCCCACTTCTTCATAAGGTCTGCGCCGTAAGGAAGAAGGTCCCTTGCTTCCGTAACTAGAACCTGATTGTCTACTTCGTGGACCTCCTTGGGAAGCTCCGTAGGTAATCCAAACCTAGGAGCAATGGCCCTTCGGTAAAGCTCATCTTCCATAGAAGTGTAATCAGGCATAAATACCTTGATAGGTCTTATTAAGTCGCCTACGTAAGCCTCGGTAGCGTCGTGAAGGAGAGCCGCAAGCTCAAATCCGCTAGCCACTTTTTGTGAGCAAATAACACTGTGTTGAGCTACGCTATAAAAGGTAGCACAATGACCGTTGTACCTGCATATGTGTGACAAAGCCCGCGAGATGTTTCCTATGAAAACAGATTCTGGCTTAGGGTCAAATGGATAAAAAGGCTTACCACTTGCTAGGGTGAACCAACTTTCCTTACGGGATATCATACACTACTCCATGTCTTCAGGCCACCGTACGTAATCAAAAACGTATGCCATAGGCTTGTATGCCAAGACCGCATTCAACTTAGACAGGGGCACATCGAACTCTTCGGAAGCTTCTTTTGCAGAAACACCAACAGTGTATGATGTCCTACAATAAGCTTTCCAAATTCTCTGAGCCTCCTCGTCCTTTTCTATAAATGAACGAATAGACTCTACGTCGTCAGGATCAGCTCCTTCTGACACTGCTGTTTTACAAGAAGAGTTCCACTTCCTAGTTTTAACTAGTCCACACAGACGGGCGCAGGCCATTCTTGAAAATGCGTAAGGAACGTCACCTTCACTAGTGGAGGTGTCTATCTTTTCTAGAGTAGAAACAAGGGGGTAACCGGAAGACATAGAAGATTCCTTTTGAGCTTTAGTAAGTAACTTTTTATCAATAGTTGAGCGAGGAGGAGTAGAAGAAACAGAGGGACCACCTTTCATTTTTTGTAAGCGAGTTGCTTCCTGAGAGGGTGTTTTCTTCCTCTTCTTCCTCTTCTTTTTTACAACAAGAGGGGTATCCCTAGGATTTCTGGAATACTTGAGGTCTTCTCTTGATCCCAGAACCTTTACAATATATTGAAGGTCTTTCAGGTCTGCCCCGAATTGGGCTGACGCGTCCTTTACAGGAACTCCGCCTTCGTTTACTTCATACCAAGACCGCCAGAGAGAATCACTGGCTGTCTCTATGTACCGCTCCAACTCGGCTATCTTCTCCACTGCCATGCCGGAGGAGAGAGCTTTTTTCTGACAGCGAGATACCCAGCTACGTTTCGGAAGCGCCCCTGCTAGGTACAGACATGCGTTCTCTTCGAAGTCGTCCGGAAGACCTTCGTGGGAGAGTACTCCCTTCATAAGGGTACGGAACCTGATCTCTGAGGAAAGATCAGATAGGGCCTTTTTTGCGTCTTCTGTGAGGGAAAATGAGCCTTCCATAGTCAAGGCGTCGTTTAAGTCCTCTTTGGGTAGAATCACTTTCCTGAATCCTGGGAGGCCCTCTTCTCGATGAGCATCCAAAATTCTAACCCCGTGTATTGATTCCATTGCCTCGGGTTCATCGAATAGAAGAATAGAATGAATTCCTTCTACGTCCTGGACACGAGCTAGGTCTCGTACTGACGTAACAAGAACAACGGGGAGCCTTTCGTCTTCCATCTGAAGAAAAGAATGAAGCTCACTTGGCCTCTTCTGATAAAAGTGTACGCGAAACTTACTTCGGTCACAGACCATTACAGCAATCTGTGGGGAGGTAAAAGCGAGTCCAATTAGGTTTGTCATTAAATCAGTCCAAATACAATCTAGATCGGTGGTTCTTCATCTTTACAGTCCATATACGGTCATACTTTCGGGAGGACTGTAGATCCTGGTCATGGGCAGTTACTAGAATGGTACCAATGTCCAGGTCCCGTAGAAGCTCGTAACAAGCATGTCTACCCTTTTTGTCCAGATGAGTAAAAGGCTCATCAGCAATAAGGAGATTTGACGTTCTTTTACCCATCTTAGCAAAGGCAAAAATAATTGCTATACCTACACGCTTAGACTGGCCTCCACTTATGGATTTCAGTGGAATAGATTGTCCGCCCTTCTGAAATAGTAGGTCGAACCCGTCAGCCTTATCAGTTACTCTGAGTGAAACATCTCCCTGTGGGAACAGCTGCTTGAGGTACACAGGAAGAACTTGAGTCAAAAGCTCGGTACTCTCCCTGAGACCCAATTTCTTTAACTCTTTGAGAGTAAAGTTGACATAAGTCAGAGCCTGGTGCCTGTTCTTCTCCTTGGAAGATCCTTCCAAGGCACCTTCCAAGGATACTTTCTGTTCCTGGAAAGAGTTCCAGCGAGTTACCTTGTCAGATAAAGATAAAAGATCTTCGCTCACTTCTTCCAAAAAGGATTCCTTATAAAGGATGGATCCACGGGTCCGTTGTAGGGCGCTAGGGTCGTATTCGCTATCAGCATGCTGTAGTGCGAAGCGGTGCGCGGACTCTAACTTGTCTATCCTGTCTTTTATTTTGGAAAATCGAGAGCTGAGCTTGTCTGCCGAGACGGTAGAGGGTGTCAAGTCCTGAAGGCGTGCCTGGAGAGATGCCGCCTTTACCAAAGTACTGGACAGGGCCTTCAGCCTCTTCTTCTCTTTAAGGAGAGAGTCCATTTTCTCTTCAAGGGAGTCCACGTCCCCCGAAGGAAGGTCAATAATTTTAGAGTTAAGTTCTCTATATTCTCTAGCTTCATCTATCCTCTTAGTGAGAGAACGAATAGACTTTCCTATTTTGACTAAGCGATCTTGAATCGTAGAGATCTTTTCCTCTCGAACAGAAAGAAGGTCAGAAATCTCGCTTCCGTCTATCTGCCTCTGACATGTAGGGCATACTTCAGAACCTATTGATTTTAGGTTAGATACCTGCTGCTCGTACACAGCTAACTTCTTGCTGGCAGTATCCTTCTTGCTTAGATGAGATTCCTTCTTAGAAGATAGTGCTTCCGGATCGTCTTCCGACGCACCAGGCGGCAAAGAAGAAAGCTCAAGTTCAAGTAGAGACCTCTCCTTGACACGGGATATAAGAGGAGACAACTCCTCTTCTGCCGATAGAATGGAGGATAGCTCCTCTTGTACCTCGTCGTAGGTTAGGTCAGTATTGACTCCTAAGTCCTCTAGCTTTCTTGTAAGGTCAAGAAATAGTTCTTGATCGTCAATAGCTCTTTTTGTTGAAGAAAGCTTGTTACGTAGGGATTCTATCTCTTTTTTAATAGGACCAGCAGATAGTTTCAGTCCTATTTTTGACAGCCTCTTTATCCATTTATTCCGGACCTCTTCAACTTCACGAGCTTTTTCTAGCTTGTTTTCCTCTACTCGGAGAACTACAAGCTCCTTTTGTACTTTCTTCTGGTCTTCCTTCTTACGGAGAAGTTCTTCTTTTATAGGTCCTATGTCACCTAATGCGTCTAACTCCTCCTTTACGTGGCCCAACATCTCTTTAATATGAGTCTCATTGGGAAGAGGAACAGCAGATATACGTCTGCTTGATTCCGTTATCATTGCGTCAATGGAATCTAGACCAAAGTACCTGCTCAAGTAAGCCTGCTTTTCAGATGGCTTACCTTCGATCATTGTATGCGTGTGCTTTTGACTTAGGTATACAGACCCAAGAAACTCTCTCCATAGAAACCCAGAATATTTTTGGGCAGCAGATTGTGCATTGTCATACCCATCAGGAGCAATGTTGTTAGGAGAGTCTCCTAATCTTATTTCTATGGAAGTACCCTTCTCAGAATGCTTACGGTACTGGTCGACAGTATAAAGCACGTCCCTCTTAAACCTGACACTGGTGTGATAGTTCTTGGGCTCTATAGCGTTAAGAAGGTCATTCTTCCGAGTCTCCTTAGAAGTCTTACCAAAAAGGGTGTGGGCAAGAAGCTCAAAAAGAGTAGTCTTACCAGATCCGTTACTATCTCCTTCATCAAGGTTCTGCCCCTGGATGCATACCAGTCCCTGATCCTCTAAGGGCATTTCTGCCTCTTGGATACATCCGGCGTTCTCTGCACGGAACGATTTAAATTCTGTCTTACTCATGGATTTGGTACGGGTACTATGGGGCCGTACTTTAACTGTGCCCCTATCCGGGCGTCCGTCCTACAAGAATAGAGAACACAAACACGGGGACGTACGTCATACGTTGAGCACCCTTTTCCGTGAACATAGTATACGCAGTACCCATCTTCTCTTCTTTTAAGAACTTTAGAGGTACGATTTTGAAAAGTAGCCTCCTGCCACTCAAATGTCTCAGTCTCTTTTTCTGTAAGCTCTACTAGAAGCTGACAGCATGGAGACCTGCAATAACTGCAATCTGTCTTAGCGTCCTCAGCGTTTGCTAGAAGGGTATTTCCTGCCATTTCCGATATAGTAGGTAGTTTAAGTTTAGGCATCTAGTCTACCATGGGTAATAACTCGTGACTTTAGGACAGTAAAATCCGCCACGTCTACGGCCGAAGACCCCGACTCGATTTTAGATATAGCCTCCATATGTAGTCCCAATAGAGACACCAGATCTTCATAAGAAGGATGAGAAGAGGATCCTACAGTACTTTTTACAAACTTTGCAGTCTTGTCTTCGAGCATACCAGGAGATGCAAGGTACACACAGTAGTCCTTAAGAAATTGAACTACAACTTTCATGAAATACCCAATGTTATCTACTTTACGGAAACAAACCATAGAGCTTAGGTTGCCTTCAACAAGAAACCTAACGTATTTTGGAACTAAGCTGTGTGGTGATGCACCTAGAATCTTTGCAGCGAGTTCTGGAAGCTGCTTCTTTGCGTCATCAACGGATGCTTCCGGAGAAGAGGACGCCAACTGATCCAACAAAGTAAGGGCGTCTCTGACGTGCCCTTCCGACATATCCGCTATGTGCTCATAGACGCCTTTATCGAAACCTAAGTTCTCCTTCTCAGCTACCTTGGAAAGGTATCTTGTCATCTCACGATCAGATACTGTAGAGAACTTGATATGGACAGTCCTAG
>CERF01036680.1_pt1 | contig 9813 bp, 10 predicted proteins | sample 530961 | NCBI WGS metagenome assembly CERF01 (sample SAMEA2621151, study PRJEB7988) | marine metagenome | isolation source: saline water (ENVO:00002010), including
TTCCTTTCTTTGATTTTGTTCTAGTGTATATTTATAACCATCTTGAACATTAGCACGAGGTATTAATTTCTTTTCACCATTTTCATCTTCATATTCTAATCCTTTTGTTGTTAATCCTTCACAATTCATTTTATATTATACACATAAAAAAAAATAAAAAAATTCCTAAATTTATAATCCAAAATTTATACTTAAAGTGGGACGGCACGGTTGCGAAGATTTCTAACACCGTCTGTGGTCGTAGCCATTGCAGCTACAACAGGGTCTGAAAAAGCGTCTCTTCTGGCTTCTATATCAGCCCGTGTCCCTGGTTGAGGAATTCCTTCACTAGGTCGTTCAAAACTTTCCCTTAATGCACTTTGCTCCTCATCAGAATACTTTCCTGTTATCATATCACTTAACCTCGTCAGGTCTGTTATCATATCTTGCAAATCAAGTTCATCTTGGCTCATTTGCGTTTCTATGTCTATTGTTCTTCTGTCAATTTCATCATTATATGCTTTCATAAAAGCATCCGCAGAAATAGGTATCATCGCTCCTATTTGATTAGCATACATTTGAACATAAGCGGGAGCTTGACCAGTTCTGTATGGAGATTTAATTACCCCATTAAGAATATTTATTCGGTCGTCTCTCTCCTCACGATGTAAAATATCCTGTGCAAATTTCATAGGAATAGGGTCGTAATCTTTACATTTTTCATCCATTTCTTCATCTGTAAACAATTTCACCATTTTTGTATATTATAATAATATTTTTATAATTTCATAATATATAATGACTGCTAAAACCTTAGTTCCGATAAATGGATTCGGAGGAAAAGCCCCCACGCAAACCGATTTATTAGCACCTATGTCTATTCCCGCTCCAAAATTCAAACCATTACATAAGGATTTAATATTTGATGCTCGTGAAGACCCGATGAACAGCCACGACCTGTTTTCCTTTTTACCACCATATAACGTTTACGACAGCGACCGTCCTTGTCTCGGCGCAACAGATTTAGCAGGAATTGTAAATAAAAGAGTAAAAGACCTCAATAATATTCCTGACCAATTCGGTATATATCCGCAGCCCCTACCAAGCAGAGCCAAACATTTCGGGTTAGCCCACACAAGATGTGACATTGAAAATTCTAACAATAAAGTTTTACGGTCTTACAATAATTTTGATATTAATAAACCTCCACCTTTTAAACCATCCGTTTTAAATCGGTAAATTCAGCTCTGCTTATTGACTTATTATTATCTACATCATAAGTTTCAAATAAATCTTTTATTGTTGCATCATCATAACCACGTTTAGATAAATAATCATTTAATTCTTTCAATGATATTTTATCGTTTTTGTCGCTGTCTATCTGTTCAAAAGTCATCGGTTGAAATTTTTTCGCAGGTCTTAGATTTAGGTCAGTAAATACACTCGGTACATATTCATTAAAAATGGGTCTTTCACTAGGTGTTTCTAAATTTAATGCGTGTGTATTATTTTTTAAGGGGTCTAAACTATCAAAGTACACAACTGAGGTCGGTTTCCTTGTTGGAACACTGAAATCCGCTTTTTTTTTGTCAACCAAAATAAAATCCGTTGAATCAAAAATGCCCAAATCACTGAGAACATAATCTTGCGCCTCTATTACCACTTCTTTTGCTAATTCTCTATTAGCTTCTTCATCTACGATTATAGGGTTGTGTTTATAGAATGATGTCTTGTCATCATAAAAATCATTTAAGCTGTGAGGATAAAATCTGTTATTAAAACTTTCAAAATGCGTTTCCTCTGTTTTACCTTTATATTGATGAAAATGCATACTAACAGGGTCATTATAATGATAATATAATCTTCCTCCACTACGAGGTACGCTGTCTTCATAATCTGCACGATTGCCGACAGGACTAAAAGCGTGATAATCTATATTATATCTTCTACCAAGAAAAATAGCGCCTCTTCCACCTCTACTATGACCTGTGACGGTCATTTTATAACCAGGATATTTCTTTTTAGCCTGTAGATAATCTCGGTCAATTAAATTTCTATCATTACTGTATTCTTTACCAAACCCTTCTGCCCTATCAGCTTCCATTATCATAGAACGCGCCATAGCTCCTAACTGAAAACTATCTCTCATATCTGTGAAGGGTAGTAAACCTCGTATAGCTAAGACTAATTCTTGCGTCTTTTTATTAACAAATAATCCTGTCAAATCGTTCCCAGTTTCTTCAAATATGAAATCGCCCACATCTTGATTAGGTATACTAGCAAACAGTTTCCTTTCTAATTCTTGAAGTTCGTGTTTTTCTGATTCTAAACCATATAAATCCCTGACCGCCTTGAAAGTTACAGGTCTTTTGTATGCTTTTCGTCTATCAACAACAACCTGAACCATTTTAGCCATTTGGTTTTTAACTAATCTTTCTTTGTCATTCATATTATCTTCAAAGCCTTTTTCTCTCAAACCACCAAAGTGTTGTTCCTTGACTTTTTCGCTTTGGTGAGGTACACTTTCAATGTAATAAGTGTGTGTTGATTTGTCAACACCTTTTTCTGCATTTTCTACATTTTCATCTCTCATTTGCTTTAATTTGTTCAAAAAATAAAACGATGTTGCTGCACCTCCAACTATTAAAGCATTGCGCATTAAATGTGTGTTATCTGGTGGTAAATTTTGTTGTGGTGCGCCATTCTGCATTCTAATTCTATAGGGTGTGGGGACTGCGTAGGTAGGTATATTTTGTCCTTCTGGTGAACCTACATCAGGCTGTGAAGAGCCTCTTCTCGGGGTTTGTGCTGCTTCTGTCATATATAATATATTTATATTATAAAATGGATATTAGCGATGTTGGAGTTTTAACTATGGAATCGGCTTGCAGTCTATTTTTAGCAGTGTTAGCATTTAAGCTATATAAAATGAGAGTGTCTACACACAGCGGATGCTGTGGAGATAGTGTTGTAATTGATACACACAATCCTGGTCATCAAGACTCACAATCGGCTATGACACAAGTTTAAAATATATCCTTATATATAAATGAAAATAACCACCAAGAAAATTAATCTTTATGGAAAAGACACTGAGCCTTCACAAGGGGTCTCTAATGAATATAAAACATCCCACTACGCTATTCGTCAACCCTGCCTAATGTATGTAAGCGCTGTGAGAAATAGCGGCAAATCATTCGCGGTTTCTAAATTGGTTGCGCAAGCCCAAAAAGAAAAGACCTTTGATAGAATTTATATGATTACTCCAACATTTTTGTCTAACAAGACATATTTTGGTAAGATGATAGATGAAGAAGATGTCTTTGAGCCAACCAAAGACAGCATCCAAAAAGTAATTGATATGGTAGAAGAAGAAAGAGACGAATTTGAAGACTATTTAAGGAAAGCAAAACTTTATAAAGAATTCATACAAATATTAAAATCTAAAAGAGAATTCTCTGATGGAGAGATAATGAAATTTGAAGAGCTTGGTTTTCTAGATGATGAGTTTGATAGACCAAAGTGGAAGTATGGTGACAAAAATGTTAGACCTCCACAGAGTTTATTAATATTAGACGATATATTGAGCAGCCCTGCTATTTTGCAATCCTCGGGACTTACGCGCATAGCCACACTCAATAGACACATTGCTCCACTTGCTGAACCGCACAGCGGAAGGTCGGCTTGTGGATTAGGTGTGATTTTGATTTCACAAACATATTCTATGCCGCAGGGTGTGTCACGCACCTTGCGTGAGAACCTAACTCATTTATTAATCTTTCGCAACAAACAAGAAAAACAGATGGGTAAAATTAGGGAAGAATTAGGGTCAGCCGTAGATGAGGACAAATTTATGACTGCTTACAATATGGCTACAAAAGAAAAATATGGTAATTTATTAATTGATTTTAATCCAAGATGTGGAAGTATGACTTTCAGGAAGAACCTTAATGAATTACTTATTTTTGATGATGATGCTAATCAGTGTCAATGTGGGAAGAAATAACAATTTTTTAATTAACAATTACCACAAAAATCTGTTCCTTCTTCATACCCTTTCCAATAAAGGCATACTCCACATTGATGACATTTAAAATCGTGCATACACACTCTTCTTCCTCCCCGTTTAATACAGTTACAGTCTTCTCTTCTTTCTTGTTGTCTTGTAGGAATATCATAATAATCACAAGCCCACATTAATTCATAAAAATAAAAATAGTCATCATAAATAATATCTTTTCCCGAACACCATCCATACCCTAACCCTAACCAATAAGGGTAATTTCCTACTTGTTTTAATTCCATTATAGCAGGTTGACCGTCGTAAAAGTCTCGCAATATGTCAGCACAAGGGTGAGAATTGTAAAGTTTAATCTTATCCACGATTTCATCAGGTAGGCTCACCATCTTACAATATATCTATGTGCTTATCTTTAAATCAATTTTTCATTTAATTATCCAAATATATTGGACATTAATTTATCTTTTTTTTCTTTCTCTTTAATTTTTCGTAATTTGTCGCGGCGAAGTTTATCTATCTCCTCTTGACTCAGTTCAGGAATAGATGGTTTTGGTGCAGGCGGTGGCGGTGGTGGTTCTGGTTTAGGCTCTGGCTTTGGTGGTGGTGTGGTTTTGCGTTTAGATTTTTTCTTTTTGACTATGACCTCTTCCTCACTAGAACTTTCACTCTCATCCATAATGATTATTTTCTTACCTTTGTTCCTGCGCTTTTTCTTGGGGAGAGACATTACCTTAAAATTTTCTGGCTCACTCGCGTTTTCCTCCTCTACAGGAGCTTGCGGTTCAGGTATAGGCTTTGAGACGGGTGGTGTAGGCGCGTTTTCTTTCAAAGCCTTTTTTTTAGCGAGGGCTTTTTCTCTCCCTAATCTCAAAATTTCGGCTCTGCGTGCAGCGTCCTCCTTGGATAATGCTTTGCGAGGTTGTCCATTTTTATTCATTTTAGGGGCTTTATGGTCTGAGGGAGGCTGTTCTGCTCTTGTATTTTGCTCTGGTAAATCATCGGTATTCATCGGTATATATTTTACTAAAGATTTGTATTTTTCGGTATTTTACGGTAAATTAGATAAATGACACGTCGGTATTCTAGATAAATGACAGTGGACGGGCTGCGTCCTTTTCTTCTACTTATTATTTAATTTGTGTATACTTTATATATTTTTTCTTTTCAAAAGAGAAGAGAGAATAATAGAATATTATGATAAAAAAAGAGAGTAAGTAGAGAAGAATAGTCTGTCCAAATTGGCCAAATCCTGCCCCAAAAATGAAAACTATCCTAAAAAAATGAAAGCCCAAAAAAAATAATTATAGTTTTCAAAAAAGGGGCAGGATTTGGCCATTTTGGCCATTGAGTAATAGATTGATTTATAAATAATATATTAAATATTCTCGGGGTCATCTACAGCTTGTTCTTTTAATGTAAAGTTGATTAAAACGTTCCTTACTCGCGTGGTGTCGTATCGGTGGTCTTCACGATAATGCCTTCTAAATTTGCTGTGTTTTTGAATTGTTGTAGTGAAATAGCTCTGGTTATATTTGCGTTTATCGCTCTTGTTCATATTGATATAACTATCGTCATTCTTAAAACGTGCATACAAATCGCTAATCTTGACCCAGCTATCGGCTTCACTCACAATATTGTCACTAACAAAACCATATATCTTATCATTTCCAAGTAGATAAGCCTGACTGCGTTCGTCTACACAAGCGGGAGTATGTATCTCATCAATACCTTCATACTCCATAATGTATTTTAATAAAGCACATCTATATTTTTGTTGGAACTCGGTTGTCTTATAGTAAGGGTTCTGCTTGAATATTAAATTGTCTTCATCAACCTCTTCATCGCATTTGGCTGTGAAACTGCTTTCAAACAAAACATCTCTAATTCTTTCTTTCAAGGCGATACTATCACTATCTGTTCCATTCAACTGTGGCTTCTCATTACTCTCCAAAACAATAATGGCTTCAAGCGTGGTGTTAGTTTTACCACTGTACAACTGACGAGCATTAATTTCACCACCTCCTGATAGCTCCTTCATAGTGGCGGTATTAATAGGATATTGGACATCAGGTTCAGAGAAGGTAACAAATCGCTTCTTATCAAAGTTGGCCACTTCGGGATTAGCTCCCGCCTTTATCTTTCCACATAAGGTGTCACAAGTGCCTTTATACGCATATTCTCCTAATGCACACCTCATTAAATCATTTAATACACCTTTACCATTTCTACCACCTCCATTAGCAATAATAAATTTTTCAGGGCATATTCCAATACAACCATTTCGTAGAATACTCATATAACATCTGCGGATTGCAGGATTTGGAAATATTTCTTCAATCAACTTTTTAATTAAATCCATTTTGTCTTGTGTAGGCTCTACCCAATGATATCCACAATTCATAGTGATATGGTCTTGTTTATCTTGTTCCCTGAACTGTTTTGTTTCAAAATCATAAACTTGGTTCTTGAACCCCAGTATGTATGGTTTATCATCCATCTTAAAATCATCTTTACGATAGTTAAGATATTCTTTAAAAGCATCTACAACATTTTTGATTTCAGGATTTTGTTTATTAATCTTAATACAACTTTGTAAAAACTTCCATTCATCACTTATTTGTTTTGTTGTTTTCCCTTTATCATCTGTTTTGGTTTCAAACTTTTCAGTATTGGCTTCTTCTTCCTCACCCCATTTTCGTAGTTTTTCTTTTAAAAACTTTTTAGTATCTAATAATTCTTTGTTATCAATAAACCATTTTTTATGATAGTCGCTCCAAAAATATATAAGACCATTCATATACACAAAGTAATCACCAAAGTGTTCAAACAACGCTTTCGCTTTGTCGTCGTGAGTAGTAATCAGGGTGACAGCAACCGATGAATCTTTTTTTTTTACTAAGCTATTGTATAGTGTGGGATTGTCCTCTTTACACATATGCATAAATGTTCCTAGCGTAATGCCGCCTTCTTTCATAAATGAATTATATGTTTTCTCAAAGTCAGCCTCATCATATAAATCAGTTCCTTTCATACAAACCTTTTTGGCTAAGTCATATTCATCTACGGAAGCTAATGCCCACACTATATTTCTATAATCATTATAACAGCCTTTTGTATTTAGCCTTTTCTCAATATCAAGACATTCAGCAATCGCTTCCAAGTTGTCATTATCCATTTTATTATTACCTTTTTTTTCTTCTTTTGGTTTTAATACATCCTTTAATTTGATATCAAATAACTCTGAACCCATAATATCAAAGTCAATAAAATCAGCACAATCAAAAGATTTTTTGACGTTATGCATAATTGCATCAGGTTTAGCATAACTCCACTGTCCTGTCAAAATTTGTCCAGACCCACCAGTCTTTGTTGTGAAATCTGAATAGCAACTCTCTTTCCCTTTAAAAAAGGTTTTTAGTTTTGTATCACGAAACACGAAATGCGGTAGTTTCTTTGTGTAACTTTCAAAATAAGGTATTCCTAAATCAATTAATTTGTCACGAGTTACGTCATCCACTTTATCAAAATCTATCTGATAAATATTGTGAGTGTCTATACCAAGTGCATTGTGTCCATCAATTCCTCTCTCCAACTCAACCTGATAATTGCTATAGTTTTCATTGCTAAAAACATATAAAGAGTTATCTTTATGAGTTGTAGAATAAGACGGCACAAGCCCATCAAACCAAAAAGAAGCTGTTGGTTTCTTTCCAGTTTTTGTAACTTTAATTTCTATTCTCACAACTTTTTCGTCTAATTCTAAGAAATAATCTTCAACTGAGTATGTATTTAATAGACTGGTCATCTTATATATATGTACACTGAGATTATTTCTAAATCATTTTAGGCTTATATATATAAATTTCAATTTTTGCTGGGTCATTAAATAAAGTTCATTTTTTGTGATGAATAAAAAATGAATTAAACTAAAATATAAGTTTTTATTTTAACAAATTAATTAATGTTAATTTTTATTTTTGCGATGCTTCTTTCCTCCTCTGCGTGTAGGTTTCTTTTTATCCTGAATAACAGGACAACGCGTAATAATTTCCTTAAAGAATTCAAATTCGTCTTTCGCTAAAGCAGCTTCTTTTTGGTGTTCTTTCATACCTAAATAAGCCCACGCAGCCATTTGAAACTCAAGCAACGCCTCGTTCATAATGTCTATATAGTTCTTGGGAAATTCTTTTCTTTTGAGATAGTTAAAACATTCCATTTTTCTATTAAGGAATGTAATTGATGTTTTATAGTATTCATAACATTCATCTTTTTTAATTTCATCAACCATTGCCGTATCCGTCAACTCTATCATCACCTTCAGCAGCATATAGTTTTCCATTTTTTCTTCTTTGATGGCTTTCAACCGATTAATTTCATCATCAATAAATGCAGTATCAGTCATTTTAATCGTCACTATTTTTGTACTCTTTTTGCATCCATAAATGTATTTCAATTTTTGCTCGGTCAATTAATTAAGTTTAATTTTCGTCATCAATATCATATTCTTGGAAGATAGTGTCCAAATCCGTCCCCCTAGATTTGGAAAGTTCTCTAATTCGTCGGATGTTTCCTTGTCTCTTTAAATCTTGGATTTGAATTTTGAAATACTTTCCCTCACCAAGCCCGTTATAGGTTTTTCTTTGGATGACATTTGCTAAGCTATCTTCGCTGATTGCATCGCCATCCTTCAACTGCAAGAGGGGTTTCTCATATTCATCGCCAATCAATTCTTTCACCGCGCGATTGAAAAAAGTTTTTTCTATTTTATGTTTTTGCTTTCCATAGGTGGAGTGTGTTTTATAATCGTTTCTAATATATGTGATGTATCTTTTTGTGACATATAAATAATTGATTTTTGATTTGTCACTAACCTTTGTAACATCGTGATTGTGTGTGATAATGATGTTCAAGTCTTTGTTTCGTAGTCCAAACCTTAACATCAAGAAATTAATGATATAACCTACATAGTCCTCTTTGTTGTATAGAGACCTTGTGTATTTTTCTAGGTCGTCCATTTCGGGCAATTCATCTTTTAGTTTTACGTTTTTAATTCTTTTATGTGCAACCTTGTCGTTGTATAGCGTGGTGTCTCTAAATTTAACCAATTTGTCACTGGTCAATCCATTATTGTTGCGGATAGTTAACACAACCGAGAGCATACCATTTTGGGACTGCGGTGGTATATCATCACGATGAATAAACTTAATAATTCTTTCTTGGCTCATAGGCAAAATCAGTTCACCACCTGTCAGCCTTAACAAACGTCTATAATTAGCGCCATATACTTTTTTGGTGGCTTCTCCGATGGTGCGGTTCTTTTCTAATGCTTGGTCTAATTCGTCCATTTATTATATATACATATATAATATATTATTTCTAAATCATTTTATGTCTAAAATATATATATATTATAGAAGTCTATCTATTTACACTTGTTGCATAAATTTACCTTTCTATTTTTATGAGAAGAGCCACATAGCTCACAAGTCCTACCACTTTTGGGTATGAATTTTTTGATGCAGTCATTTCCGAGTACCAAAAGCTCTTGCCCGTTGGTTATATAACAATTCTCTTGAATACTATGACCGCAAACACATTCGTAACTATGCGGGGGTCTCTCCCAATCAGGACAGGACAAATCAAAATAATTTAAATGTCTACCACGGTCACCGCCGCAATATTTCCAATCTTTTAAATCCTCTACAGTCATACCTTCTTTTAACCACCCTTTTAAAAACTTATTTGATAAATGTTTCGCTTCCATTTGTAGTAAATTTGAGATTATTTCTAAATCATTTTTTATCTTAAATATA
>CERF01004924.1_pt1 | contig 9788 bp, 2 predicted proteins | sample 530961 | NCBI WGS metagenome assembly CERF01 (sample SAMEA2621151, study PRJEB7988) | marine metagenome | isolation source: saline water (ENVO:00002010), including
TTACATACTTTTAACAAAGTTAATGCACAAGAAATAATTGATACAAAAAATGGTGAAGCTGCTACTAGATTACTTATAGATGCAGGTTTTATAGACCCTACTAGATTAGCATATGACAATGAATCTGAAAAACAAGCTATTGATGCAGGCTCTATAGAATTATTAAAAACAATTAATGAAAGTGTAGACCAGTTAAGAGCAGCAGTAGAAGTTACTTTAGAACCAGGTCAATATAGTCAAGTGCTAGAAGAATATAACACATGGTATAGTGCTAATTCAAGAATTTTAAGAGATGAAGAAAGAAAAGTAGATAATATACTAGGTAATTTTAATGCAGAAAATTCCAATTATTTTAATAAATTAAATAAAATGGACCAACAAGGTAAATTTTTTAATCCAGATTATGATGATAGTTTTACTGGTAAAATATACAATAATCCTCAAGAGATGGTAGATGAACTTGATAAAAAATACAGTACTAATCCTATTGAATATCTAGCCCAAGTAAAAAGTTTGCAAGATGCAGGAGTTATTACAAATGAAGCAGCTGCTATGTTGGGCACAAGAGCTAGGTATTTAGAAGTAAGACTAGGAGCTACTATACCTGAAATTAAAAAACTAAGAGATAGATTAGGATTAAAATCCAGAATAGAAATACCTGAAGATGTAGAAGTTGAAAATCAAACTGGATTAAAATTTAAAGGACAAACTTATGCTGTAAATACATCTTTTAATAAAAAGACTGGTAAGTATGAACCATATGCATTTACAGGTGAGGCTAATCCTAAGTTTGCTAATAGGCTTAATTTTGGTATGAGTGCAAATAAAATTTATGTAAATCATCAAGACGTACTAGATGATAAATTTCCTGGAGAAGCTAAACTAAAATTTGCTGAAATAATTATAAACAGAGCTAATGGTAATGAAGATGATATAGCTTTTATTAAGAAAAATTTTAATTTAGATGATGAACAATATGACTCTTTAGGACTTAAAGACATGACACCTGCAGAACTTGTAGAGATTCTAGATGAAGCTAGGGATAATGTAAACAATACTAAATTTTCAAAAGGCAGAGTTGTTAAAGCTCTTAAAAAAGGTATTACAAGCTTAACAGAAGAAGCTAAAGAAACTCTTGATGACCCTACTGGACTTAGAAGAGCTTTTCGTGCAGGTAGAGATGTTATTAAAAAAGGACTAGAAGAAAGAGCAAGAGTTAAAGAAGAAACAGGTAAACCACCTATACTTCCAGGAACACAACCCGGTGGTGGTATAGATTACATGAGAGAATTATTTAAACGTAGGAGTAACTAATGGCTGATACAAAAGTAGAAATTGTAGAAAAAGAAGAAGAAGAAAACGAATTTGATATAAATGAGTTTTTAGCTCCAGAAAATAAAAGAATGTTTACAACTAAGGACTACATAAATGTAGCTCCTGGTTTTAATCCTACTGACTATTTTATATCTGCTAATTATAAACCTATTGATTTTGCACAAACTAATGCTGAGATAGCTAACAATCCAGGAGGAGCATTTTTGCATGGATTAACTTTACACCATGCAGGAGAAAAACCAGATTCTTATGCATCTATAGACGGGTTAAGTTACTTAGCAGGTTCTCTTATACCTTTGTTAACTATAAACCGTGTATCTGCAGGTACTTCTAGAAGTTTAGTAGGTAGACTTGGATTTGCTGATGATGCATACATGGTAGGTGAGGGAGGCAAACTAGTGCCTAGAGTTGGTGGTATGTCTAAATTATCTGCTAATAAGTCTCAACCTTACAAGTTACAAATGGAAGGACCTTTTACTAAAGTACAAGATACAATGAGAGGAGCTCCTGCTATTAGAAAAATTATGGCTAACAAAGCTAAGTTAGACCATGGTATTAGAATTGCAATGGAAGCTGGATTGTGGAATCTATCTGATGCTGAACTAGGAGGATTGTCAGGATATCAAGATGCTTTATTATATACAAGTATTGGAGAAGGTCTTGCAGCAGGTATATCTAGAGTAGCAGGTAGAGTTAAAAATAAACTAAGAACTAAAGGAAACAATGCTAACACTAAAGTAAAAGTAGATGACACTAAAGCAGATGATTATGATGTAACTCAAGCAGCTAAGCAAGCTGATGAAGCCATAGATGCAGAACCTACTATACCTGAAGGCGTAGGACCAAAAGAAAAACAATTTGCCATAGAAAAAATACAAGAATTAAAAACAGTTATAACTAAATTTAGAAATTTAGAAAATGCTTCTATTAAAAACACTGAAGGTTTTATAGAAGCTATAATGAGATTAACACCTAAAGAATTAGAAGGTAAAATATTTTATGATGCTGCAGGAAAAAAAGGACACAAAGTATTAAAAGATGGAGCACTAGAAACAGTAGAAAGATATGAAGAAGCTCTTAGAGTAGCTCAAGAAGTAGAAGGTTTTATAAAACCAGAAACTAAGTCACAAGATAAAGATTTAATACAAAAAGCCACTGATATAGTTGAAGGTATAAAACTTTTAACTCAAGGAAAATCAGAAGAGTTAATAGCAAAATTTGGTAAAAATTTTAAGAGAAAATTAAAAAGAAATAAAAAAGTTCAAGATGTAATTAAAGAAGAATCTAGTTTTAGTGATGAAGAATTAACTAACATGGCTATAGTTGAAGATACTATAGAAGCAGCAGAAAAACAATTAAAGCTAGACTTGGGTATGGACACAGTAGAAATAACTAATCCTTATTTTGAATTTAATCCTAAGTATATAGCAGAAGATGTAAAAGAAATTAAACTAACAAAAAGTCCATCTTTTAAAATAAGAGCTAAAACACCCAAGATAAAAACTGACAGCTTAGGGTTAACTACATATTCACCTGCAGTAATGGGTATGAAAGCTAAACTAGGAGCTACAGCAGGTAGACCAGATATACCTTATATTAAACAATTTTACTCTGCACCAAAAGTCTCTGATAAACCCGGTAGTTATTATAATTTCTTAGAACAAGAAATGCGTCAATCAAGTGTACCTGTTAATACTAGAGTATATGAAACTATGAAAGATTTACAAGAAGCTAGTACAATAATAGACTTTAGTAATAGAGCGAGTTTAAGAACAGTTAGTACAGATTTAATTACTGGATTATCTACTGTTAAAAAATTATTAAATAAAATAGATACTAGAAGTGCCAAGGCTATAGAACAAGCTGAAGAGAAGGTAGCTACTATTTTAAGTAAACAACCTAAAACTACAGGTTTAGAAGTAAGTAATATAAAATTTAATCAAGTTGATGCTAGACCAAATTACAAAACTAGAACAGAATATAATGTTAAAAATGCTGATGTAACTTATGATTTTGCAAAAACTAAACAAGGAAGTGGTGCAACCAAATCTGCTGCTACTGCTAATAAAAAACGTTACAAACAAGTAACAGTAAATGATTCTGGTAAAATATCAAATGATGAAAAACTTGTTATAGCTAAATCCATAGCTGAAGATTTGTTAAATGGTAACGTTGTTAACATGGCAGGTCATGGAGCTTACAAATCTTCTAGAGCTGGGTTTACAAAAAAAGTATCTCAAGAAATTATTGATAAAGAATTACTTAATATTTTTAAAGAAGTTGATAAGATTTTAGCAGGTAGAAAAGTATCAGGAAGAATTATATCTGGTGGACAAACTGGATTTGATGAAGCTGCTATTAAAGCTGCAAACAATTATAAACTTAATGTTGAAGTTAATTATTCAGGTAAAGGGTTATTTAGACCTTCAACTGGTCTGGGAGCTAAAGATGACATAAACAATCTAAATCAGTTTGTAAGTAGATTTACTAAAAAAGGTACAAATGTAAAACCAGTAATAGAAAGAAGTATGGAAGAAATACCTGTTACTATAATAAGAAGTTTAGAAACTGCTGTATCATTAGCTAATGAAACTATATTATCTAGAATGAATCCTGTAGTAGCTAGACGTGTATTAGGTTTAAAAGAAATTATACCTGTTAGAAATTATAACAACTTATTAACTAAATTAATTAACTCATTAGAATTACCTAAACCTAAACCAACAAAAACAGCACAACAATTAAGAGTAGAATATTTAATGAGTGGAGGAAAGATAAAAACAGTTCCTTCTAAAAATGTAGAACTAGATGCAAACGCTGAGTTTTCAGAACATTTAAAAATACAACAACAGAAAATAACTAAATTTAAATCTACATTTACAGATAAAAAAATTGTGGATTATGTTAAAAAGAATAATCCTAAAATGTCAGATAAAGATATTACAATAGCAGCAGCTGAATTAAAAGAACAGATATATACAGCAGAATATAAAGCACTTACAGATTCAGATAGATATATTAAAATGTATGAAAAGAATTATTCACCAGATGCTTACTATGATACAACTCCTGAAGTTGGTTCTGACATAATCAAAGAAGAAACAGACGCATTGTTTGCACGTCAAGCAGATGAAGGTATTGATACAGGAGAAGTAGTTGACCCTACATTATCTAAAGAAGTGCTTGATACTGAGCCAGATGGATTACCTAGAATTGTAGGTTTTTATGATGAATTAATATCAGGTATAAAAGACCCACAATTTCAACTAGATGATAAATTAAGTGTAATAGTATCAACACGTCCTAGTAAAATAACAAAAGTAAATAAACTTTTACCACCTGCTAAAGCAGCTGGTATACCTTTAGCTGGTAGAATAACTCCTATGAAGTTATCTAATCCTGCACATGCAGCTGCAGACCAATTAGAGTATATGTTAAATGTAGAATATAATGGTATACCTTTTGTTAATCTAAAAGAAGCTAATGAATACTTGTTGCCTAAAGTAAAAGAACTAGTACCTAAAGCAAACATAACCAAAGATGGTATTGCATATGGTAAAAATAAATTATTAGTTATAAAAGAATTAACTGACAGAGAACTGTTAGATAATCCAGGAACTGTTAAGTATGTATTGTTAGATTCAAATACTAACGTATCTGATTATCTAGCTTATGTTAATAAAAAGAATGTACTTAAAATTAAGAAAGCAAATCCAAAACAAAGACAAATAGATGCAGAAAAAACAGAAGTTCCTGGAACTAATATAGAAAACATATCTAGTGGTAAACAACTTAAAAGGTCTACTGGTGGTAAAGAAATAGATAATTTAACTTATATTGATAGTAGAGTAGGTAAACTATTAGATGAAACAGTAGATGCAGATACATGGATGAAAGCAGACCAGAACTTTAAATTAAACAATGTACCTCTTACTTACAATTTTGTAGACCAATTAGCTACTACTATGCAGAATGCTATAGAAATGCACAAAGTAGGTAATTTACAGACAAGAGATTTAATGGAAATAATAGAAGTAGCTTTAGAAAAACGAGGTATAAATCCTAAAAACTTACCTAAAGATGTAGACTATCCTAATATAGCTAGACGTAAACTAGATGAGTTGACTGCAAATATAGAAAAAGCAGGGGAAGCAAATAAAATGGGAGTCTCTGCTGCTAATCCTATTGATATAATTAAAATGAAAAAACTAATGAAAGACTATGCTGATAACATGGATGATATAACTGGTAGAAATGCAGCTGAAATGTCTGCATTAGTAGACGAAGCTAGTGAGATTATAAAACAATTAAAAGATAATGGGTATGTAAATAGTGGTTTAATGAAACTAGATGAGCTTGCAACTATAGCAGACTTCTTAAAAACACAAGCTAATTTTGTAGGAGATGCTAATGTAGAATTGTTTGTAAAACAAATAGAGGATTCTTTTAGAGATGAGTATATTAGGTCTGCTCAAATGTTTATAACAAAAGAATATGGAGACTTAAAGAATTATTTTGTTTCTGATACACACAAAGGTGGTAGTAAACTGCAAATGCAAATGAGAACTCAAGATGCCGCAGATTGGGCAGACACAGTAACTGAATATTTTCAAGCTTCAAAAGAATTAAAGAATGATTTTGGTACTGATTTTGAATCTTTGACAAAAACTATTAGACAAAACCCAGCTCAAAGAGAGTTTATTAAAATTAAAATGTTAGATTTTATAACAGAGAATCCTGAGTTACTAGAAAACTGGGATGTAGGTATGGGGTTTCGTCCTGGTACACAGATTGTAAAGAATGCAGAAGGAGTAAGAACTGGTACAAAAGAAGTATCACAATTACCTTTAGTAGGACAACAAGCTCCTGGACAAGCTGGACTTAAATTTCAAGAAAGATACAAACAAATGAGATTAGGAAACTATGCTACAGGTATGGATGAACGTACAACTACAGGAGCTATATTTAGAGACTGGATGCAACTTATGTCAGATAATCCTCACATATGGGAATCTTTTGTAGACAGACACATGTTAAGAGGTAAAGCTATAGACAAACTTTATTGGTTAAATAGGTATGCATCAGGAGATGATAAAGCTAAACACTATATACTAGACACTATTGATAATGAACCTATTATAAATAACATGAAAATAAATCATTTAAATTTTATATATAATAATCCAAGAAGTCATTACAAAGATGGTAATGATTTTGTAAATGCAGGTGCAGTAGATGAAGGCATAAATAGTCCTATAGATGATGTAGGAACTCCTCCTCCCCCATCAGGAGGAGGCTACTATAGCACTGTAGATACACCTGCTGAATCTATAAAAATTCCTTACATTGGTAAACATTTTTATACAGACCCAGCACGTATATTTAAAAAAGCTTATCAAGTTTTAGGGGACATTAGGTTTATAGATATTATAGATACAGCTAGAAATTATGTAAACAGAATGGCTGTAGTTCCTAAAGAATTTTTTGATTGGATGTCTCAATCTAGATTAAATAAAAGTATAACAGCTTGGCAGAAAAAATATCCTGATAGAAACTGGGCTGAGGAAGAAGTAAAGATAATAAATACTTTAAGAGACATAGATTATGAATTAGAACAATTGAGAGTAGGTAAAGATGGTAGTAGATATAGACTTAGAAGCCAAGAAGAATCTATGAGAAAAAGAGGGTTAACTGAAGAAGAAATAACTAGAGGTTTAGATGCTCAGATACAAATTATAAAACATAAAGAACAACAAACATTAAATACTTTATTATCCTCTAAATTAACTAGACCTGAGAGTAGAGAAATAGCAGAGGCTTTCTATGAAGGCACAAGACAAATTAGAGATACTAGATACAATGACTTGCTTACCCCTGATTTAGAACTTGCATTAAAAAACGCTGGTATAGCAGAAGAAAATATGCCTAAAAGAATAGGAGATTTAGTAGGTTATTTCCCTAGAATAGCTGATGGTAGTTTTAAAATTAAGTTACAAAAAGGTAACAAGTATTTTGATATAGGAACTTCTAATACTTCAAATAAAGAAGCAGTGCAAAAAGAACTTATAAGATTTTTAAATAATGAACACAATGCAAAACTTTTAGAAAAACCTGATGATTATTTTATACACATAATACCAACAGGTAGAAACTTAAGTGAAATATCTGATACAGCTATGGCAAATGCTGTAGATAAAAGTTACAAATATCAATTAGGAGATGTAAAAAGATATTTGTTTGGTAAAGAAAAACTTACAGCAGGAGATAACATAGTTGATTTTCTAGCAAGAGCAGCTAAACATAGAGGAGATGGACCAATGCAAGTAACTCCTTATAAATCATTAGAAGAGTTACTGTCTAGTTATTGGTACAATAATAGTAAAGCCTCTTTAACTTTACCTTTAACAGCCAAAATAAAAACAGTACAAGGACAGTTAAATAAAGATGTACAAAGAGATTTGTACAATTACATGACTGACTATCACAATATGTTAATAGGTAAGAAAGGACCTGTAGAACAAAACATAGATAATGTAGTTAACAACTTAATGGATTATGCTTATAAAATTCCTGTTGTTAAAAACAAATTAGAATCATTAGGTATATACCAAGGTAGTGGTAACCTTAGAACTTTAAGTAATTTAATACAAAGAACATCTTCTTTTGTAGCTTTAGGTGCTAACGTAGCTACAGCTTTACTGCAATATACTATTGTAGGACTTAACGTATTACCAAGATTAGCTTTAGATAGTAACAGTGGTAAAATATTAATGAAAGCTTGGAAACATGCTGGTGGTATTATGAACAAAACTAGCCCATACAACAAAGCTTATGAAAGAGCTAACCTAGAAATATTTAAACAAGATGGTGCAGTTCAAGATATTCTTAATGCTGGTGGTATTAGAAAAGCTGGACCTACACGTCAAGCTTTTAGAAAATTAAATGATTGGGCTATGTGGTTATTCCAAGATTCTGATACAAGGTCTAGAATGTTTACTCTTGTAGTAGGTGTAGAGAATGGTAAAAATATTCTAAAGGGTCTTAAAAGAAAACTTGTTAACCGTAAAGAAGTTATAACTAATCTTAATTATAAAAAATATTTAACTCAAGATGAACAACTCATGTGGTTAAGAAGTCAAGCTAATAAAACAAATTTAAAATCAAAAGTAACATCACCAGAAATAAAAAAATTAATAGATGATTATGCTGTAGATTTTATGGAGCAAACAAACCATACATATAACTCATTTAATAACCCATTAGCTTTTAGTAATCCTGTTACTAAACCATTTTTACAATTTAAAACATGGGTACAAAAAGAGATTACATTCTTTATAGATGCATTTAGTCAAGTACCTAGTTATTCTGGTGTGCCTATGGCAGAGAGGTATGGAAATGCAGCTAAAATAGTAGCTGCTTTCACAACACTTGGAGGTATATTCTCTTTACCTGGTGCTCAAGAACTAGACATGGCTACTAGATGGGCATTTGGTGTGTCTCCTAAAGCATGGATGTACGAACAAGATTCTCCATTACATGATGTATTAGCAGGTGGGTTCTTTACTTTAGGTGGTGTCAGCATGGAAGGAAGAACAGGACCTGGTAACTTAGTTACTGTAATAGATACAGATAACTTGTTTGGTATATATCCTGCAAGATTAGCCAAGGCAGCCATGGCATTTAGAGATGGTAGAACAGATGCTGCATTAAACTTTGCATTACCTAGATTTGTACAAAATTTAAAACAAGGTTATGATATGGCTACTACAGGACAACTAAGAAATACTTATAATGGTGGACTAACATTTAATGTAGATGAGATGAGTGGTAATTCTGCTCTTAATATAATATATAAACTTGCAGGCTTTCAATCTATGGATGAAGCAAGATATCAAACTCTTAAGTTTGCTATGTTAGATGCTTCTAAATCTAGAGGTAGAGATAGAAGATGGATATACAATACTATATTTGATTATCTAGATGAAGGAGATACAAACAGAGCTAGAGCTTTTGCAAGAGAATCAGACGTTGAATTTGATAAAGTATTAAAAGAGTATAAGAAAAAGAATCAACCAGACTATACTCATAAAACTTATCCATACTTTGACAAAGAAGATGAAGTGGATAAAATTATGGGACCACTATTTAATCCTAAAGAAAGGAGGCTCAGATGATGGAAGTAATAACAGAGTACATTCCTTGGTTATTATCTGGTGTTCTGACAGTAGCAGGATATTTGTTTAAAAACAAGTATCAGCAACTAAAGAAAACTGTAGATGTCTTCACTAAGATGTGGGAAGATGACAAAGTAACACAAGAAGAATGGAAAGAATTTGTAGATGAAGCAAAAAAGTTAATAGGTAAATAACCAGAACACCAGGAGGATAAATGGAAGAACTTATACCTATAATTAAAGAAGTAGGATTCCCTATAGTAGTAGCATTCTTTGTACT
>CERF01042103.1_pt1 | contig 9624 bp, 4 predicted proteins | sample 530961 | NCBI WGS metagenome assembly CERF01 (sample SAMEA2621151, study PRJEB7988) | marine metagenome | isolation source: saline water (ENVO:00002010), including
GACACCAGCTCTGCAGTAACTTATACAGACTTATTAAATATAAATCAACTGGCAGCATATCAGATATTATCCATAGATTATCCAGAGGTTTTGGCCTTTGTGATCGAATCTGATATTCCCTCAACTCTTGAAAACATGTCTCTGATATACTTTACTGATCAAGACGGAGAACCAATTAACTTATAACGATGGCTTATTTTGAAGGACAAACATTAGCATTTTCACATAAAGGTGGGTTTTGGAAAACTAGATACAGTTTTACGCCTACGTGTTATGCTTCTGTAGATAATAAATTTATTTCTACTAACGGTAAACATCCTGACGCTGATGAAGAGACAGATGATGTTAACTTCTGGATGCATGAGTCTAATATGAGACACAACAATTTTTATGGAAAGGACTTCCCATCTAGGGTTATTGTGGTTGCAAACAATACTCCGAGCTCTGTAAAGCTATTTAAAGCGCTCTCTATTGAAAGCAATTCTAATGAATGGACGGGGATGTGCAGCACTAACATAAACCCGTTAGGAAGCCCTCAAAATGATCTTCAAATGGGTGATATAAAGGAATTTACAACTAAAGAAGGTACTCAATATGCAGAATTGCCAAGAGATTTATCCAACTCAGACAGCAATGTTGATTATTGCTGCAGGATTGATGTTATTATAGATGATAATACGTCTTTTGATGCTAACATCCCTGAGGGTTTGGTGCAACCAGTTTCTGCTACATTCAGAGCTAATCTTTTAGGTTCACCGCCTGCAGTTTCTGTTAACGGAGGTGAAGGTGTAGCTTTATTCTTTGACGGTGAAACTTTTAGATACTTCAATATGAATGGAGAAGTATTTACATACACCACTTATAATGAAGCTGTAAGCAACAATGCAGTATATGTTGAGTTTTACGATGGAGTAGATCGAGATGTTGTATTTACAGGTAGATTGTCGCAACCTAACTTTGATGCAAATCAACTGTCTGAAGCTGTAGCTAATATAGGGACTTCAGTATATGTAGTATCTAATCCAGATGTTAATGGCGATCCAATGAGAGGTCATTATATATATTTAGATCTTAGAAACAACTCTAGGTATTCAGTAGAAACATATGCCATTAATGTAGATTTTGAACCCACTAAGCTTGATGCTTCGATTGTTAGAGGGGCAAAAGCAACTAAAACTACTAAAGCCAGTAAGAAGTAACGATTTTTTTAGTATTTTTGTACAAACTGTAATATTATAAAGAAAACATGAGTTTTGATCCTTCATCATCTGATTTTGCAGCTATAGCTAGTGGACTTGGAGTTACAGCTGGCGGTTTTGCAGATTTATTTCCTGCAAAAAGAATAGCAGCTCAGCAAGAGCTTCAGGATGCCGCTAAGGATGATATTGATGCATTTTTTGAAAAGCTAGAGAGTGGTGAGTTTGATCAACAGATAGATCCAGCTTTACTACAGGCTTTTAGTATGACAAGGAGAAAGACGGATGTCACTCCACAGCTGTCTGCTTTGGCTACTAGCTTGGATGCTGCTTCTAGAGATCCTAGGCTTCTTGCTAGCTCGATTCCTGGTATTACTGGTCAGTACTCTCAAGTAATGGATGATATTTCAAGAAAGGATTTTGAAAGAGAGTTTGCGGGAAAACAATTTGAAGGAACAACTAGACAAAATATTGCAGCGGATAATTTACAATTAAGAAGAGATATATTCCAAGATAAATTGGCTAGTGATCAATTAGCTTATTCTACGGCTCAAGACAATATAACAGCTCTTAATGAAGCTAAAGCTCAAGCAATACCTAACATACTTTCTGGATTAGGACAAACTACTTTGGGTGTGATTAGTGCTTTTGGTAAAGATGGAACTAAAATACCTGAGTACGGAATGGGCGGTGATGTTATGAGTCAAATTATGGGGGCTCAACAAGAAGGTGAAATTCCTGCAAGACAGGACTTACCAGGACCTGAAGATCACGATAAAAATCCTATCGATATGATAGCTCCTAACGGAGAAAAGGTAGGGGAAGCTACTGGTGGGGAAATAATCCTTAATAGTGAACAGACTGATAAGATAGAAGATGCTGTTGAGGTTATAGACGAGACTGTAAAGTCTGGTGAAAAACCTACAATGGATCAACTTATGGCGCTATATGAGGCTGTAAGTAAAACTTTATCTCAACCTCAATTCCAAGATAGTGAAGAATCTTCTGAAAAGGACATGATGAGACAAAGAATGGAGATGATGATGTCTGGAAAACAAATGGCATAATGGCTAATTATAATTACGTATCACCAGCAAAGTTTGTAAGCTATGCGGATCTTGCTAAGCAAGAGTCTGCTAGGCTAATGGAAATAGCAAAGCTAGGTCAGGCTAATCAAAATCAATCAATAAACAAAAGAAGAGAGAAGACTATATCTCAAATTGAAGGTTTACAGATGGATGGATGGGCTACAGCTCATAAAATTCAAGGTAGAAAATTAAAGGCACAAGCTCTTAATGAAATAAACTCCAATCCTGACGCTGATTTTAATATAATAGCTACTTCTTTACTTGAAATATGGGATAAAGGAAATAGTCACGCTGAAGTAGGTAAAAAAGATGGTGAGTATCAATCGTATATAGAAAATCCAGACCTGTATGATGGTGGTAGTTCACCTTACGGTATGGAAGCTGTATTTAATGTGGATGGGTTAAATAAAAGACGAAACAGATTTAATAACGTAGGTCTTGTTAACTATGATGAGGATCTAGATATTGGTCAGTTCCGTAATCCAGAATACGATCCTAACGATCCAAATAGCCCTGAAACTTTAAAGCAATTAGCTATCAATCAAGGAAAAACAGTCTTGTCTGAAGCATCTGGTGTGCACGCTGGTAAAGAATACTATGTAACAGATTCTGGTGAAAAGCAGTACGTTAGTGGTGGTGCTTTTGATTCATCTGATTTAGGCAACCTAGGTATCTTTAATCCTGATTTTGCTGCTGCCGCTGATATACTTCCAAGCGATGCTCACCTCAGCTTTAAGACCAAAAGAGGTGCAGGTCACTTTACTAAGCTAGCTACAAATCTTAATAGACAGGTAGATTCTGGTGAGAAAACCTTTGATCAAGCACGAGATGCTTACGTAAATGACGCTCTAGAGTATATCAAACCAGATGGTCTTTATAGTGTTTCAGCTTTTGAAAGTTCTGCTTTAGCTTTATGGGAAAGGGACACTGAAACTGATTATTCAACTGATGAAAATATAAGTTCCGCTATTAGAGAACAGTATGGTACTCCATGGGAGTACTACGCTAATAAGATGGCTGATGGCGCTGATTTATTTGATCCAGAGAAAGGTACTGGAAGTGATATAAAATTTACATCGACAGAAAAGAGACAACTTAGACAGTTAAAAAGTAAAAAAACTACTGAACCTTCGAGAGAGTTTGTAAGAGAAATACAAGATCCTCAATACGATTGGGAGAGCGCTCTTATAAATGCTGAAACAGAGTCTGAAAGAAAAGCCATACAGGATATTGTTGTAAAGGATCCTGTTACAAACAAGTTTGAATTAAAACCTGATTTTGAATTTGGTAGCGGTGTAGAAGTGAGGACTGGTAACAAAGACGTAACTTATAAAGGAGTATACACAAATCAAGTGGAAATTTTTGAAGACGCTGGAGATAACGGATTAGTGGTTATATATACTGCTGGTAAAGTTATGGAAGGTGAAGATAAATATAACGCTGGGTTTGACACTCCTTTTGCTGAAATGGCATCTAACGTACCATTTGTAGTGATAAATATGTTTAAGCCAGATGACGGCACTGATCCAAACGCAGATCCTGAGTTTACAGAAGAATATGAGGAGTTAATAAACTCATTCGATGCATTGCCTATAAGAAATGCTCTTCAAACAAAAATAGCAAGCGCACAATAATATGATTGATCAAGAAATACTTCAACCAAATCCACAGAATGCACAGCAAGATACAGACTGGGCAAAAGTATACACTGAATATTATGACAAGGGTTTTAGTTTAATTAAGGCAAAGAGAAAGTTAAAGACTCAATATCCAGATGTTTGGAGAGATCATCAAGCTGGTTTGATTTCGTTTTACGAAAGTAAAAAAAAAATTCAAGAAGATCAGCCTCAGTTGGACTCCAGTTCGGAAGAGGTTTCTACGGAATCTACCTCAGATACGGATCAACAGAGTCAGCAAGAGAGTGGAGATTTGGTTTCCACTACACAAGAGACTAAGTTAGATACTATTGTTGGTAAAAAACCAACTGCTATCCCTACATATCAATTAGCTTCAGCTGAAATTATATTTGATCAGGATGAAGACTACATATCTAAGTTTGGTGAAGGTCCTGTATTCAAGTTAAATCCTAACAGATTACTTACTGAGGAAAAGGACTCTAAAATATTTACAGATCTCCAGCTTTTAGAAGAGAGTTCTTTTGATCGCTGGTATAATAAAACGGTATCTGAAGATCCTAGACTCGCTTCTAATATTGAGACGTTTTTATCATCACCAGAAAACGCAATGCTTAAAGGTCATATAGATCTGGGGCTTCCGTTACATTATGTAAAAGATGGTATTCTAGACATGCTTGCTGTACTAGACGCAAAGCCTGATGAGTTTGATGTAAGTCAAGATGAGGTTGATAGCTCTACATATTCTGGCAGACTTTTAAAATCTTCCAATATAGAGGATATGACTCCAGGAGAAAAGTACACAGGCAGAAGAATACAGAGAAAAACAATGAAAAGACTAGAGAAGTCATATAACGATTTTTTTAGAGATATGGTTTTTCAATCCTTACCGCAAGAGGTTAGGTTAAATGAAAATAAACTCAAAGACTTAGAGTATTACTTTAAGTTGGGTTCTGACAATCTATTTGATTTTACTGGAGACAAGGAGATAGGCAACAAAACTTGGTGGCAGGATAGTCTTACTTCAGCTGAGCTAGGTGGTATGACGTTTACTAATAAGATGGGTTATTTGGGTAGTAGACTTATGGGGTTTATTTTTGACACTACTTTTGGTGAAGGCGAAGGCGATTCTTTTAGAGAAGGTTTTGATAAAGGTGTGGCCATACGTGAAAAAGAGATGGAGGATATGAGGAGTAAAATGAACAGCTACGAAGAAAGTATTTCTAAAAGTTTATCTAACTTTTTTGAAACTGGCGACTTTACATCTTTAAATAATTATTTCGAACAGTCTTTTTTGATGACTGCAGAGGCTTCTCCTCAGATAGCTATGGCTATTGGAGGTGGCACTATGGGTTTGGGACCAACAGGTATCGCCTTAATGCTAACTGCAGACGGCATTGCTACAGAGGCATATACTATAAGCAATGACATTACTTTTGATGATTTTATAGACAAAGAATCTGGAGAAAAATTAACTTATTATGAAGCTTTAAAAAACATACCTGTAAGCGAAACCGACACGCTAGAAAGTCTTGAACAAAAGCTTAGGGTTATGTACGATATAGAAACCAATAATGCCAGAAGGGGTATGTATCTAGGTAGTATAGCTGTAACAGACTTTGCCGCTGATAGAATAACTTTTGGTATTGCAGCTAGGGCTTTAAGAAATACTAAATTTAGTGCTACCTCAAACAATAAGGATCTTGTAAGAAATCTTCTCGCTGGTAGCGGTATTGCCATTCCAGAAAGCGCTATACCTACTTTCCTTAGCGCATGGAACAGAGAGTATCAAAAGGCTAGTCAAACTGGGGACCCAAACTGGGATGCATATGAGGCTTACGAAAGGGCTCTTGATATAACTCTAGGTGTTTTACCTTTAGGACCTGTCATGCATGTAGGAGGCACATCTTTAGCTTATACGAAACACTTAGCTAATAGCAGGATAGGTAAAGACGGAATGAACGCTCAACAGAGAAAGCTTTTAGAAACTCTGCAAGAAACTGCTGATAATCCTCACGTATCTAGCGAAGAGAGAATGCAGGCTTTACAGTTTATTAATCAGATTAAAAAAGAGGGTAGAGCTGAAGTTAGGAAAGCAGAAGCCTTTTACGAATACGTAGGTCAGAGAAGTCAAACTGATTTAGATCAAATAACAAATATAGATCTACGTTTACAGAGGTTTGTTCGTCAATATGACGCTACAAAAAATCCTGAATTAAAGGTTCTTATTAGAGATAAGATGGCTGATCTTATAAAAATGAGAGATTCTGTTGAGTCAAAATACAATGAAGGCTTTGAAAGCTCTTATGATGTTACGTTTAGAGAGCCAGTAAGTGGTCGAGAGTATACCGTTAGATTTGATGAAGAAGGTGGTATAGTCCCACCTAAAGATGATGCTGATGTTAAGCCTAAAGATGAGGCTGATGTTACACCTGAAGGTGAAGCTCCTCCAGTAATAACTCCAGATGACGCTAACAGAAAGACTCCTGATGAAATCGAAGGACCGCTTGAGGGAGAACCTAGAAATAATGATACAAACACAAAAATTGAAGAAGAGGAAGCTGAAGTAGCAAGATTTAAAGGCGGTTGGTTAAGAAAACTTTTTAGAGAAACTTTTAGAACTGATGCGGGCGTTGGTGGTACACGTCCTGGTAGAGGTTTAGCGTTCTGGAAAAAGAGAAAGTATGCAGACGTTGCTGATATCATTCTAGAACAACAAAGAGTATCTGCATCCCTTAGAACTCAAGTCGGCATGGATTTAGGTATGCTAGATATTTTATTTCAGGATTTAAGATTTGACGTTAACGGTAAAAAAATTAGTTCAGAAGAATACTCTAGAAGAGCTGCAGAGCTTAATAAGTATATGAAGGGTGATCCTAATGCTAAAGTTGCTTTCTTAGACGAATCTCAAAAATCTAAAGTGGATTATTTAAGAGGTAGAATAGATGCAGCTACTGATGATATTATAAGATTGTTAGAAGAGAATCCTACAGAAAAAAATAAAGCGTTAGTAGAATTATTGAAGTCTAATAAAGGTCATTACTTAAAAAGAAGTTACGAAGCTTTTACAGATAACGGAACTTGGTTAAGGGAGCTAAGTATGAGATTTGATGAAATGCCAGCAGATAAAAAAGCTTTATTTGATGATGCTGTAGATTTTATAATAAATCAAGAAGGCTTCAAAGGTAGTAGATTGGAAGCTAGAAAAATTGTTACGTCATATATACAAGATATAAATAGAAAGATAAGCTCTGGAGACTTTGCTTACGGATCTGGTACAATAGGCGCTTTAGATACTAAAATGTTTGCTGGTAGAAAAGATATACCAGAACCTTTTAGAAAGCTTTTGGGCGAGATTGATGATGTAAACTTTAACTATGTAAATACAATGCATAGATTGACTGGATACGTTTCTGATCTTCAATATCAAAAGAGCTTAAAACAGTCTATGTTAGATCTAGGGTTAGCTTCAGAAACTTCTCAGCAAGGATTAGTGCCTCTAGAGACAGGTAAGGCTTATAGCGGTTTAGACGGGCTGTATGTAGATCCTGTATTTAAAGAAATGTATGACGGCATGATGCCTATTCCCGTTTCTCCTAGTAAGTTCTGGAGAACAATTCATGGGTTTCAGGGTTTAGTAAAGATTGGTAAAACCCAGTACTCACCAACAACTACAGCTAGAAACCTTATTAGTGGTAACTTCTTAGGCTTAAACTCTGGACACTTTTTCCTTACCAACCCTAACGCAATAGCTATGGCTAAAGATTTAGCTTGGGGGGATCCTAATGTAGTAAATCAAAATAAAAGGTTAAAAGAAGCTACTTTAGATCTTATAAGAAAGGGAGTGCTTGGTGATGGTGCGAGAGCATCAGAGGCCTTAAAAATGCTTAGGGATTGGAGCGAATTAACTGAAGCTAACAGAATAGCTCAGCAACAAGGAGGTAGTAAAGCTAGAAAAGCAGCTAGAAAGTTAAGACAATTTACAGAAAGAACTTACGCTTTTGGCGATGATTTCTTTAAAGTTACAGGGTATTACATAGAGATGAACAAACTTCTTAGAGATAGCCCTAACATGACTAAGGCTGAAGCTGCAGACATAGCAGCAAATCGTATTCGTAATGGATACCCTACGTATTCTATGATACCTAGGAATATAAAGAAACTTAGAAGATTCCCACTTTCTGGTATGTTCGTTTCATTTCCATACGAAGTTTATAGGACAACTGCAAATAACTTAAGATTTATTGCTGAAGACTTAGCTGCAGGTAGAGTGCGAATGGCTTCTGAGAGGCTTTTAGGTATGACTGTTGCTAACGGATTAGGATTTAGTTTATTTAACTACAGTAAAGATATTCTTGGATATGACGATGAGGATGTAGATGCAATTAGAGCTTTAGGAAGTAGTTTTTCTGCTAACTCTAGACCTATGTTATTGCCTATGAGTGAAGAGGGAGATATTAATTACCTTGACATGAGATCTTTCCTACCTCAAGAACAGATATGGGGGCCTGTAATGACTATACTAGGTCAAGGAGATCCTACGGATGAAAACTTTATGGAGAGAGTAAATACAGCTATAGGTGAAGCGTTGTCTCCTTTTACAGCTGCTGATGCTACATCTAAATTTGCTTTTGAAATATTTAACAATAGAAGAGTAGATACTGGCGCACCAATATATTACTACGATCAAGATAAAAATGTATTAGAAAATATATTAGATAACGATGAGGAAATAACTAAATATTTAATGAGGGGTGTTGGTCCTGGAGTTTACAATAACTTAGTTGATTTCCTTAGGGCTAACGAAGTTATGCCAGAAGTATTCGGGACAAAAGAGACTCCTTACAAAGAGTTCAGTAATTCTGATGCTATATTAGCTCTCTTAGGTTTCCGTGTACAGACGCTCAATCTAAAGACTGGAACGATTCAGGCTATCCACGAAGAAAATATGGATTTAAACGGTTACATAAACTTCCATTTAACCAAGTCTGATATAAACCTTTGGACTAGGCAAGATCCAGAATACCTTTCTAAGATCGGTTTTGAATATGCAGACAAACAAGCTGCTGTGTCAAAGAGACTTATGAAGATGGTTAACTTTGCAGTTAAATCTAAAATGACTCAAGAGGAGTTTATAGAAACATTAGTGCAAAGCGGAATATCTAAGGCTGATGCAGGTTTAGTTTATTCAAACGTAACTAAAGGTACAGATATGCCTTTAAGCCCTAAAATTATAACGGATCAAAAATTTGAAAGTCTTTACAATTATATAAAGGATTCACACAGAGGAACTGATGAGGAACTTAAAGAAAAAGTTAGATCTGCAATGGACGCTGTGATTACATTTAATCTTAATGTTATTGAGAAATGGAAGACTTACTTCCCTAACTATGAATTAAAAGACGATAAAGAGAATTTTGAATTCTATAAAAAAGTTAATAAAAGATAAAAAATATGAGTAAAAAAATTAAAGATACAAAGCTAGGATCTTGGTTAGCAGAAAAAGCACCTCAAGTGCTAGGCGTAGTGGGGGACCTTCTACCAGATAGCGGAGCTATGGGTGTAGTTAAAAACCTTATTGACAAAGATGATAGTGTTGACTCGGAAGAAGCTCAACGTCAGATCGATGCAGAGGTAAGATTCCAAGAGAACGTAACAGAGCGCTGGAAAGCTGATATGGGCAGTGATGTAAAGTTAGCTAAACTC
>CERF01009022.1_pt1 | contig 9577 bp, 12 predicted proteins | sample 530961 | NCBI WGS metagenome assembly CERF01 (sample SAMEA2621151, study PRJEB7988) | marine metagenome | isolation source: saline water (ENVO:00002010), including
GGCATAAAGAAACTCCCTAACTTCTGTTCCATCTGTCATCATATCTATGATACCAGTTTTAAATGCCTTCACAATAAAATCTGTGATGACATGTGCCTTTTCCATATCCTTTTCAATACCATATACATTCCAAAATTTAACTATTAATCCATTCAAAGATTTTGTATATAATTCACCAACTCTCTTCATTACACCATATGGTGAGTATGACATGTTACTCATTTGAGATGATGCAAAGACAAATGGCACCTCATACTGTTCCAGATACCCAAAAGCATTTGCCATCATTCTTGCATTATTATCAATGAACTTAAATGTGTGTTGATACTTCTTAAGATAGTGAGATCCACCTACATCAAAAGCAAGAAAGAAAACAAAATCAGAATTCATAATTGCACTACGCAAATATGTGTTTGGAATATGAGTCATATCTTGATATACAGCATTTGTAATATCAAACTCTAATACCTCGTAATTTTTCTTACGAAGATATTCTGTTAAGTATGCTCCTATTTGTCCACTGGAGCCTAATACGGATACTTTCATACTAATTGTTTCTTTCGTATGTGTAGATACTCTTGTTGTTCATAGTAACCAATTAATTGACTTTTGTCAAATGTTTTTATTGTATTCCACAAATGATAATTTTGATTAAAATTAGGATTACTAAACCAAGAATTATGAGTTCGTGAGTGTTCTAGATGATAGACATAATCATTTACTCTTGCAATACGATTTCCGAGAGTGCTCATTCTAAAATAAAATTCATCATCCTCACATCCCCATGATAAAAAATTTTCGTTCATCATATATGAATCAATATATTTTTTTCTGTTTATGAACTGTGACCAACCAATCGTAGAGTTTGATAATTGTTTATCTTTGTCTAGTACATTTGTACTTAATGTGTTCATAAAAGAATTATAGATATTCATATTATAATTTGTTTTCCACTGATACACACCACATTGATATGGATATACTATATCAGCTTCATCATTTTCCAATATGGAATATGCACGGTGATATGATTCAACAGGTAAAATACAATCAGCATCATAATTTGCAACAAATTTAGTATCTGATGCGATGATTAAATCATTTAGAACTTTACTCTTACAAAAAAGTGGTTCATCTGATTTTTCATATAGAGGTGTTAAATTAGAAACATCAACGTATTTTTTAATTTCAGATAATGCTCTGAATAAAAATGTATTACGTGGTGCTACTTCTTTTACAATTACTTTTGCATTTGTATGTTTTAGTAAATAGGAAACCGAAGATATAATATTTCTCAATCTATCCTCTGTTTCAATTCTTGTTGGTATCAAGAAAGTCAAATCATTTGTCATGATCCCACAGGAATAATTTTTGGATCGTTATAAATTTCAGTCCATCTAGATGGAATAAGATCACTCATATCATAATGAGAAACCTTTGGTCCGAACCAAGGAGTTGGAGCAATTATTTTAGATTTTTTATTTTGTAACCATGCTCCCCACCATGATAGTGATGAATTAGCAATAATTCCACCAGAGCAAAGGGACATTAAACAGAGATCTACATATGGCATGGATGCTCCGTCTGAAAACAATGTCTTTGAATTATCAGAAAAAATAAATCTATCACCTTGTAACCAATCTTGTTGTTTACACCAATCAATAACATCAGAAACAACCATCACTTGATAAGAATCATCAAACTCTTCGAGTGCCTTAAGATAATATTCTTTCTTCATTAAAGGGTGAGTATCTTGTAAAAGTTGATAAGACCATCTTTCACCCCTAACCCCTTGAAGAGATGGATTACCTCTACGAACATGTAGAAAAATAACTTTATCATTTTGTAATTGACTCATGAACTCTTGACACGGTTCCATCCACTCATCTCTAAAGGTGAAATCTTCACGAATACTATCTTCAATATCAATAAAATACTTTTCAGTTTGAAAGTATCCATCAAGATCTATGTTATCAGGACATTGATTATATAAATCAGAATTAAAATGAAACTCACGCCAAGAAATTTGTTGACGTTGTTGTTCACCTTGATTATTTTCCTTACAATTTGAAAGTTTAAAACACTCAAATAAACCATAATTATCCGGACGAGAAGAACCCTCTTCAGGTATAATCCAATCATATCCCTTATTCGCAGCAATTCCTCTAAGTGCTGCATATTGAAATAATTGATTACCAAGTCTTCCAGCTCTACCAAGGTCATTAAATGAAATTGTCATAACATACTCCTATTCATGATGTTCTACCGAAGTCATCTTCTATTCTTACTATATCATCCTCCCTACAATCTCCAATCTGCGTCTCTATAAAAACTAGACCATCCGGACCTGATGTTGCACGATGTATATCTTTTGGTAATATAACCCAATGTGATCGGAGAAAGGCAGGATATTCTTTTTGTTTTACCTGCACAATACCACTTCCGTGCACAACCACCCAGTGTTCTTCACGATGGTTATGATACTGTAAAGAGAAACGTTGATACGGATCGACAACGATTCTCTTAACCTTATAATTAGGTTGATCAAGGAGAACTTCATAATTTCCCCAAGGTTTGTTAATAATTTCAGATGAAGTCATTGTAAAAAAATCATTACAGTGTATCCCTTTATCGTCTATGTAGAGATCTGCATTCGGTTTACCTAAATGGAGTTCATGATATTTACATCCCCACGAACTCAATTGTAATTGTGTGAATTTATAAAAATCTCTCTTGGCAAGGTCTGCATTATTTTTATGCCTACCCATACCTCTAGCAGTGAAATATATGATGATATTTCCCTCATCATATAATTTATTTATTTGAGTAATTCGATCTAATTTTGGAGTTGCACCAGTGTATCGATCATCATTTCCAACACCAGGTTTACAGATAGTATCATCAATGTCAACAACATATTTCATTCCACTATCACCTCATATAAACCTACAGAACCACCATTTGGTACTAACCAATTACAGATACCACAGTATATTTTTTTACCATCTTTATAAATTGAAATTGGATCTTCAACTCCATTCTTTCCTGTTACAAAATCAGATCCCATGTAAGAAGTTTTTAAATCAGATGTTAAAGTATAAAGATATGGTTTATGATTCCAAGCATCTGTGGTTCTATGACCCAGACCTACATATAAATCTAATTCATCATGATACACCAGAGGACTTCCTCCTCTATTACAAGATATTGGTAGACCTCTTAACACGTTTTCAAATGGTGTAACCCAAGTACATTTTCCATTATTAATATTACAATGAAGAATATTAATCTCAGGATCTATAGTAAGAATAATATATAATTCTCCATCCTTCACAACAGTCATCCAATTTTTTCCAAGAACTCTTAAAGGAGATGGTGGAACGTTTTCAATTTCAAGATTTATTACTTTTTCATCAAGAATATCAACTAATTTATATGTCAATATTTCTTGATGATTTGGATCCCATGTCAACGAATATGGTTTATTATTATAAATGAATGTTCTAGGATCTTCACCTTGAGTTATTGTTTTTCTGTATGTTAAATTAAATTCCTCATCATAATGAATGATGTCAAGAACATCATCTAAACTGGCGTTTCCAGATCTACATGAACCAACATAACCATTTGATTTAGGAGATTTAACTACACTGGCATACATTCCAATGTCATAATATCCATTAGATTTTCGTATCCAATGATGAAAATCTTTTACATGTTTTAGAGTCGCAGTTACCATACTACTGTAAATAATTCTCCCAAATAAAATCTTCTAATATTTCCATCTTTTTTGCCCTTTCTAAGTTATCTTTGATTGCATCCATTTTATCATAATAAATTTCTTCAGAGATGTCAAATTCATCACTTAATGTGATAATGCCATCCATGTTAAAGTGATTCCCAATATCTGGAGCACCAAGATAAACAGGAATAGTTCCTGTAGCAAAACAATCTAAAAGTTTTTCTGTAAAATAAGTATTATACTCACCATTTTCAATAGCAACTGAGAACATATAATCACAAAGACCCTCTTCCTTAAATTCAATCTCATTAAAACCACGACCATAAAGATCTACTTGATCTCCAATCATCTCAACCCACTCAAGTCTTTTTAAATGTCCCTCACACATTTTTTTGTTAGAGGAAATCATAGAAATCATTTTAGTTTTATCATAAATTTTAGGTTCTTTAATCCAAAATCCTTGTGCAGGAACCCATTTATATTGATCACCAAGATCAAGAAGTCTTTGATCATGAGTAAAGATTAAATCATATGTATTTTCTATAATTTCTTTATGTTCAATAATACTTTCAACTAAACCAGGTTTAATATATTTTGATTCTAGTAACCACAAATATTTTAAACCCTGTCGTTTATCATTTATACCTTCATTTATTGTATTATCAATATAGAAAGTTCCCTCCGCAGAATTTCCATTGTTTATCCATTTAATATATTTTGACTCTTTACCATGAACAGAGTAACCTTTATTACCATTGGTAAGATGAGTAAAAGTATCACCGACTAAGTTATAATTTATTCTACCCATTGTTTATTCTCCCAATAAGAGTCCCATTCTTTTTCTCCTATTGGAATATCTTCTTCACTAACAATTTTTCCATTTTGACTGCCAAGAGAGGCATGAATAAAATTATAATTTTTTGAGAGTAACTTTTTAAAACCATCAAACTGATTATCAAGTCCATCATAAATGAACACACCATTACCATGAGTCTCTATAAACATTTGATTTATATTGTTAGTATCAATATAATCTTTTTTAAGAGTTTTAATGATATTTAAATCACTTCCTTGAGCATCAGAGTAATAAAAATCAATTATTTCTATTCCTTCTTTTTTAAGAAATGAAGATAAATTAATAACATTTATATCAACAACTTTGATTACTTCTTGAGTAAATCCATCCATAGATTTTTCTTCTTCAGATGCATCAGAGAGACTAGATGAAACTCTATTTGGAGTTACATATAATTTACTTTTTCCATCAAAATCAGAACAGGCAGCATTTACTAATTTTACCCAATCATATTGTTGATAATTTGATTTTAATTTTTGATAAATTTCTGGATCAGGTTCAAAGGCATAAACCCTATCAAACTTATTATGTAATTCATATAGTGAGTTGCCTTGATTTGCACCCACATAAACTAAAACTGTGTCTCTTTCCATGTTAAATGTTTAATTGTTTGTAAAAATTTTCATGAGCATATAACGTATTTAATCCATCACTCATTACCTCAATATAGTTATCAGGTAAGACGTTGGTGACATTATCTTTACCAGTAATCATAGTTTCAATAAACATGTATCTTGGTCTATGTTTATTAAAATCAATACCGTTAATAATCTCAATCTCTGCAGACTCCGCATCAATAAGCATAAAATCTATATCATAAGGACAATCATTCTGCTCTAAAATATCAGAAGTCTTTTCACATATAACTTTTCTACCTTGATAATTATATGGTTTAATTTGATTAGAAATATATTTTTCATCTGTATCCACTAGAGTTTCATGATGTTCTAAAATACATATTTTTTTTCTATCAGATGCACCCTTTCTAACAAATTTAATTTTATCGAAATGATCTTTTTTTAACTTCTTTTTAAGCATTGGTTGTAATTCATTATCAATAAATTCACTTAGAGGATCTATATAAATGCCTGTCCAACCATTTTCAATTAATTCAATAGTATGATTTTCTCCTTGTATAATTTTACCATTATCCCAGTCAACATTCCAATCTAGAATCCTATCATCACTATAAGGATTAATATATCCTTTTTCACCAGATCCAGTTGATCTATGAAAACCCATCTTAGTCCAATCAAGGACTTCACCTACACCAATTTCAACAAGAAATCCATCATTTTTATTTTTGAATACTTTCTCATATACATTAGTGATCCACGGAGATTGACCAGATCTCATTCTGTCAGAAAATTTTAACATACTAATTAATCCATGCAGCAAAGTCTTTCATAAACCCATCATAAGATTCATTTGTTTTAGGATGATGAATCATTTCATTTATAACAGGTAATCCTGTAGTAACAATATCAGCACCATAATCCCAAGCATCGCATACGTCTTGCTGTGTACGAATACTACCTGCAATGATCTGTGTATCTAAACCATTCTCTTTGATATATTGTTTAGTTCTTCTAAGTGCTCTCTTAACATCTCCACCGTGTTGCTTTAATCTACAATAGAATAATGAAACATACTTAGCACCTGCAGAAGCACAATGTATTAACTGTTGTTCACTATAACAAATAGTAGCATTAATTTTAACTCCTGCTTTACTACAAGTTTTGATTGCTTTTAGACCATCAACACTAACAGGAATCTTTACATATAACTCTGGACAATAACCAACAAATTTATCATATATTTCAGAAGCTTGTTCTACCATAGGTTCATAACCTTCGGCAAAAACTTCTACACTTAGAGATAAACCCTCTTTTCCACAGTACCTAGCAAGTTTTTCAATTAGACTATCAAAACTTCCTGTGGGTTCTTTCGCAATGATTGATGGGTTTGTAGTTACACCTTGTATAACACCCATTTCATTTGCTTTTATAATCTCATCAAGATTGGCAGTGTCAGCAAAAAGGTAATTCATTAGTCCTCAATAAAAGTATAAGTTTTACCGTCTTCAACGATGTTTGAATCGGTATCATCGTCCTTGTTTGACCATTCTATCACAATAGTATCCTCTAATGCAATACGCATGTGCATCAAACCTGGTGGAATATGAAACACATCTCCCTTTTCAAGTATAAGAGATTTGTTTTTCGCACGACCTATTCGCATGCCCACCTTAAGTTTTCCAGATTGAATATAATAATATTCATCCTTTCTTACATGATACTCCATACTACTCTGAGTGCCAGCTTTCATGAAGACTTCTTTCAAAGTAAAATCATCAGTGGCAAATACTGTGGTAATATAACCCCAATACTTATCTCTCTTCTCTTCACATTTGAGGACAGGAGGTAATTCTTGTCTACCGTAACTATTGTCCGTAGTATTTGTTGATTCCATTTTTTCTTTCAAAATGTTTAGTATAGAGTTCTTCAGTAAACTCATCAAATTCATCTGTTATACTACGATTTATATTAGTAGTATAGTATGCCATTTCAGCAATCTCTTCTAATACTATAGCACACTCTAGAGTTCTGTCAGGTGAATCTGAGAAAACCATAACACCGTGTTTAGGAAGTAGAATTGCAGGGATGTTCAGTGGATTAATTTTATGTTCTTGAAAATAATCGACCACAGATTGTCCCAAACTTTTTTCATATTCTTCTAGATCTTCAATCTTTAATTCCTTTGCTACAGGAATATCTGATAAAAAATAATCAGCGTGTGTAGTTCCTAGAATAGGAATAGGTTTCATTGCTTGTGCCCAAGAGGTAGCAAACTTTGAATGACTATGAATTATAGATTTTATTTCTGGGAATGCTTTATATATTTCTAAATGAATAGCAGTATCTACGGATGGTTTTTTCCCTGATATTTGTTTTCCTGTATAAAGTTCTATGGTGCATATTTCACTATATGAAAGTTTAGAAAAATTTACACCAGAGGGTTTTATAGCAATGTGCTTTCCATCTTCAGAAAGCACACTAGCATTGCCCCATGTAAGTTTAACTAAATTATTTTCTTTAATACTTTTATTAAGTAGAAGACAATCTTCAATCTGTTTATACATAACTCAAACTTTCTACAAAATTAGAAGCTTCCATATTAGCAAACTCTGGATCTCCAGATGCTAAAAATGCAGCATAAAACGCATCTCCTGCACCCATGGTGCTTACAACATCTTCAACTTTAAATCCTTCATAATCTGTACCATTAAAAGAACAACCTTTCTCTCCTTTAGTTACACATATATTAGTGTCTCTATTCACTGATTGTGCTTCCTTTTCATTACATACAATGTAATCTATTTTATCATACAAAGAATAATTTGATTGACGACTTGATATTTGAGATGATGCATATGTTTCAATACCTTTATGATTTGTGCAAGTATCAATAAAAGGTTCAGTTATCAATCCACATCTGTAATCAGAAAAAGCAACTACATCATAATCAGATAGATTTACATCAATTAAAGGATGAATATTTTCATCATTAACATTATTAATTTGAAGATGTTTATATGTAGAATCTCCATGAGATATCCAATATCTAGTTTTAGTATTATTTTTACCTTGATAGAAATTAAGAATCTTTGCTCCAGTAGAACTAATAGAATTAATATGTTCCTCTGATACAGAGGTTAAGAATGTAACATCTAAATCATAATCTGCTAAAAGTCTTGCAACATTAGCTGCACCACCATACTTGATTCTGTTTGAATCATACACAGTTTTTAGTGTAGGAGTTTCCAAAGATAAACCTGATGCAATCAGAAAGATATCCTCATCAATTATAGTATCTCCTACTATTAGAAATTTTATATCTTCTCGCATGACTCCATATTCCTAATTTTTTTCATTGTATTAGTGGTCGAATAATCTCCAACTAATGGATAAACTTTAACTTGTATTGTATCTGGTATTTCATCTCTTTCTCTTAGTTCATCAGCAGTCCATTCTGACCCTTTTACAACAACATCAGGACACAAGGTTTTATATAAATTTTTAAGTTCTTCAGAAGAATTAAAAGTCACAACAGAATCAACATACCTATTAGTTTCTAATACTTTTCTACGATCCTCTTCATTATTAATTGGTCTATCCTCTCCCTTTAATTGTCTAACTCTTTCATCAGAATCAATAGCAACTATAAGTTTATCTCCTAAGTTTTTAGAAAATTTTAAAAGTTCTATATGTCCCTTATGCAATATATCAAAAACACCATTAGTAAGAACTATACCACTATGATCATCTATCTTCTCTACTCTCTTAACGTGTCTTCCTTCTCCCCATGCTTCATCTAACCACATCTTAGACATATCTCTCATTTCAAGTTGAGAAGATAACCAAGATCCTAAACAAAGAACATTTGAATCATTATGTTCTCTTGATTTTACAGCAGTAAGTTCATTATGTGCAAGAACAGCACGAACTCCAGAGAAACGATTCGCAACAATACTCATCCCAACTCCAGTACCACATATAAGAATACCTCTGTCTGCTTCTTTATTACCAACTATTGTTGATAACTGAGCAGCATAATCAACATAGTCTACACTAACTTCGGGAGTGTAAGGACCTATATCAATAACTCTATATCCTTCTCCTTTGAGATAAGTCTTTAATTGTTGTTTATTTTCAACTCCATTATGATCGGAAGAAATAATAATAGTTTTCATTTATTTGGGTGTTATAATTAGGTATCCTTGATCTCTCAAGTCAGTTTTAAAATCATGAGTATTCTCAAACTTTTCATACAAAAATTTTGCACTCGTTTGAAGATTTAACTCCTCTTGAAGCCAATCATATTCCCATACAATTCCTTCATTTAGACAATCCACTTTAGCATCTCTTTGATATAAAATCAAATCATCAATAATAAATACATCTTTTGATACATCTCTC
>CERF01000015.1_pt1 | contig 9542 bp, 7 predicted proteins | sample 530961 | NCBI WGS metagenome assembly CERF01 (sample SAMEA2621151, study PRJEB7988) | marine metagenome | isolation source: saline water (ENVO:00002010), including
AGAAGCAGTAGGTGATCTTGTCAAGAAGGGCAAAGAAGCATTTAAGAAAGGATTTTCGGATACCTCCGATGACATTACATCTAGAATAAACAAGATGAAAAGAAGAGTCCAAGGAGATAGTGCCCCCGTTGAAGAATTTGAGTTCAATAGAAACGAAAAGGTTACCCTTAAAAGAGAACTATCAGCAATGGCAGATCTTCTTACAAGAACAAAAAGAATTGCAAAAGAATATGAAAAGTCTGCAACAAGAACAAGCGCCAACAAAAGATTTGATGGAACAAGTTTAGAAAAATCACTAAATACAATCTTGGGTCACGTACAAACACACCTTGCAAGACTTGTGCATGAATTATTGAAAGCATACCAGAAGTATGAAGCAGAAGCAGGCGAAGGAGTGGAACTCCAAGAACAAGAAGGTGACGTGGACAGAAAAGAAAAAATCAGGAATGTAGAGAATTTCTTTAATAAAACTGGCAATTTATATGTAAAAAGCCTAAAGCCTTCTATGGAATCTGGGAACGATGCGAAAGCAAAGCAAGTTGCCAAAGAAATGTATGATTTGGCGAAAGAGATTGTTCCTTATTTCCCTAGAACAAGACTTAGTTCTGGTGGTCAAATAGTTTCTTTGAATGATGCAATCGAAGAATTAGAAAGCAGTATCAAAGTTTTCTCTAAAGTTTTGCGAGACATCTTTATGACAGTCAAAGATCAGTCAATTGCTCCTCAACAAATCAGCGATGCAGCACTTTCTCTAGAAGAGTTGGCAAGCATAATAGCGGACAAGTTTGACATTCCTTCAAAGATCACCAAAAAAGACAAGAAAATTATGAAGGACGCTAATCCGGAACAAAATACCTTGACAACAGATCAAGTAGAACCAGAGCTTTCTGATGAACCGCAGTTATCACCACAAGAAATTCAAGATGAGTTTGAAAAGTATGAAGCAAAAATCAATAATCTTAAGGATTTGATCGAAAGACTTGAAAGCGATGAGCTAAAGACAAACAAAGAGATTGATGAACTTGTCATTGCTTATACTCGAGAGATGGCACTAAATGAAGATATTGGAAAATACAAGAAAGAGATTATTGATGAAATTGAAGAGGTTATCTCGTTATATGATGCTGGGATGGACAAGCCAACCAGTGATGCCCTAAAGAAATTCCTAAGTGCTTATGAAAAACTAGAAGATTGGAGCCCAGATTTAGGAGATTATGCAACACCGATCGAAGATCCAACAGCGGTATCTGATGATTTTGAAGACCCAGATTTGATTGGAGACATAGGGAAGTTCTTAGAAGATAAAAAAGAAGTATATGAAAAACTTAAGTCCTTCGTGGAGGATGAAAATTCTGTATCCAAAGATTTGGAATTGGAAGAAAATTTAGCGGATTCTATCAGGGATTATCAAGAAAAATTTGATAAATTGAAAGATACCTACAGTACTTTAACAAAAGATTTGAGTAACAAAGTATTTGGGAATGTAAAAAGAATGGCTAATACCTTTGTAGATCTTTATGATGATCTTTCCTCATCTTTAAACCCCGCAGGTGAAGAAGATTATGTTGATTCTTTAGATAAAGCATTGGGCGTTGATGATGATGAGCCACAAAATGAAATCGAAGAGATAAAACAAAGATTTTCAAGTGATCTTCGTACGCTTTTCGTTTCCTCAACAGCATATGTCAAACCGGAAGAACAAACACAAGCAAATAAAAAAATTGAAGATTCACTTTTAGGAATTTTTAAGGCTGTGATGGATTATAACAATGAAGCTGGCCTTTCTGATGAGCCTTTAAATTTTTATTATCAAGAAAATAAAAATACTGAGATGGAAATGATATCAGAAATCGTACCAGTTGTCGGTCAGATTGTTTTGATGGGCGAAATAAAAACCGAATCAATAGCAGAGTTTAAAAATTCAGAATTCAATATTATAATAGAGTTCATTTCTATAGGTCAAGAAAAAAATAAAAGTCAAAAAATAAGAACTTTGTATAAAATTATGAAGGACGATAAAAAAGATCCTCTAGAGGCAGCACTTGAAGGAAGAGAAAGTATAGAAGAGCAACTAGTAAATAAATTAAAACCAATAATCGAGCAGATGCTCAGGGGAAGAGATGGCTAAAAAGAATTTTATTATAGATACAAGTGTATTTCTAACAGATTCAAATTGTATCTATAAATTCCAGAACAATGACATAATTGTTCCACTAAAAGTCCTTGAGGAAATTGACCTCCACAAGAAGCGACAGGACTCTGTCGGTCACCATGCTAGACAAGCAATAAGAAACTTTGATGCTCTGAGGCTCGCTGGTAGCCTTTCTAGAGGTGTTCGTATCGCAAAGGGGTTAGGAGTGCTTCGTGTAATTAAAGCGTCTGAAATAGCCTTTAACGAGCTTCCAAGAGACCTGTCTCACAAGATGTCTGATCACATCATTCTTGCAACAGCATTAACAATTAAAACAGAAAATCCAAAAAGAAAAACAATAGTGGTATCTAGGGATATCAATATGAGGGTTGTGGCGGATTCTCTTGGTTTGTTAACCGAAGATTATTCAAATTCAAAAGTTGTTGATGATGCTGATAAAATCTATGAAGGTTTTACAAAACTTCTTGTGGATGAAGAACAAGTGAACCAATTTTACCTCGGAGATGATGTATATTTGGATGAAGAACTGTGCATAGAACAAAATATAAAACTTTACCCAAATGAGTTTGTTATGCTGGTTGCTTCAAGTAATGAAAAAAAGACGGCCTTGTCTAGATTTACTGAGTATTCAAAACCTTTGCGACACATAAGAGATTTAAAAAATGAATTGATGTGGGGAGTGCACCCTAGAAACAAAGAGCAGTCCTTTGCGTTCGATCTTTTGTTCGACGATGAAATCCCTTTGGTCTCTTTGATCGGTAAAGCGGGGTCTGGAAAAACGCTGATGGCCATTGCTGCTGGATTAGAGCAGGGTCTGGGCGGTAAAGGGGACCAATATCGCCGAATTATCATCTCTAGACCGGTACAGCCCTTAGGGAAAGACATAGGGTTTCTCCCCGGCACAATGGAAGAAAAAATGCTACCGTGGTTAAAGCCCATTCAGGATAACATCCGTCACCTCATGGGAGACGATAGAACGATGTTAGAGGCTTATGTGGAGAAAGGGAAAATCGAGGTAGAGGCATTAACTTACATAAGAGGCCGGTCAATTTCTAATGCGTTTGTAATTATAGATGAGGCCCAAAACTTAACGGCACACGAAGTCAAGACGATTATCACTCGAATTGGCGAGAACACAAAGATTGTTTTAACTGGGGACATCGAGCAAATTGACAATGTTTACACAAACGAAACAAGCAACGGTTTGACATATGCTGTTGAGAAGTTCAAAGAAAGCGAACTGGCGGGTCACATAACATTCAGAAAAGGAGAGCGCTCAAAGTTGGCTACCGCCGCCGCTAAATTATTATGATAGGATTTATTTTTGGAACAGTTTATGCAAGTTTTTTAGAGTGGTGGGTTCACAAGAAATTATTTCATGAACTCGGAAAAAAAAGAGGTAGTTTTTGGGCATTTCATTTGAGGGAACACCATGCAGACTGTATCAAAAATAATTTCTACGATAATCAATTTTCTAGGCGGGAAACAATTGGCTTATTATTCCTTAGCGCTGTCCATTTGCCTATTATCCTTATTAGTCCTATGTTCTATTGTGCTACAGTTGTCTATGCAATAGCTTTTATTATCTTGCACAATTTAGGACATAGGAATCCGTCGTGGGCAAAAAAATACCAAAACTGGCATTGGAAGCATCACATGAAAAACCCAAATCAAAACTGGAATGTGGTATTGCCAATTGCTGATTGGATTATGAAGACTAATAAATAATTTGACAAACTTCTTCCCCTATGTTATATTGATAATAATTAACAAGGAATAAAACTTATGTGGATTGAAGAATCAGCCAAAAAAGGTAGGAGAATGAAAGACATGTATAATCTCAGTGGTGTAGATGTTTACATAAAAGATAGGTTACCAGATGATGTTGACCCTGACTTTGTCTTTAACTACATAAGTGCAAGAGTTCCATTTTCTTTTACAAGAAATGTTGACATAATTTATGTAGGACAGTTTCCGGAAATGAAGAAAAGAGAAATCAATGCCTACTACGAAGATGGCGCGATTTATGTAACTAATGATCAGGACGATGAAATGGATATGATTGATGACATCATACACGAATTGGCTCACGCAGTTGAAAAAAATAATGAAGAAATAATTTATGGAACAGGAAGCCTACAGAGAGAGTTCAAAGCAAAAAGAAAAAATCTACATACAATAATTCAAGACATGTACGATGTACCAAAAAACTTTTTGAGCGACATTGATTATAACAGAGAGATAGATGATTTTCTCTACAAGACAATCGGGTATGAAATCCTTAATCAAATAGTCGCAAACATCTTTGTGTCTGGATACGCAGCGACATCTGTAAGTGAATATTTTGCTCGAGGTTTTGAGGAATATTTTATTGGAGACAAAGAATTATTAAAGCAATTAAGCCCTGTTTTGTTTGGGGTAATTGACACACTTGTTCATTTGGAGGACTAATGACAAAACAACACATTTCGTTTTCAGAGTTGAAAACGTGGGCCGAATGCCCATTCAAACATAAACTAAAATACATAGATGGCATTAACGGGTTTACCGGTAATGCTTTCACTGCATTTGGGACTGCAATCCACAGTGTATGTGAATTTATAGCAAAAGGCGAATTAGATCCGATTGACTACGATGAGCATTTTGATTTAGCATTTCTTGTTGAACTAAAGAAACTGGAAGAAAAACCCGACAACCAATTGATCAAAGATATGCGACAGCAGGGGAGAGAAATTTCCCCTTCTGTTTTTCCACAACTTAAAAAGCACTTTGGATCTTATGAAGTTTTTTCGACGGAAGAAAAACTTTACCAAACAATAGGAGAATTAAAATACAAGTGGCACCTCAAAGGATTTATAGATTTAGTAATCAAAACTGAGGACGGTAAGTATCACATTTTGGATTGGAAGAGTTGCTCATGGGGTTGGGATGCTGAAAAGAGATCCGAACGTCTTGTGACCTATCAGTTGACCCTGTATAAGAAGTTTTTCTGTGAGAAACATGGTATTGATCCAAAAAATGTTGAGACTCATTTTGGTCTCCTAAAAAGAACGGCTAAAAAAGATCGGGTTGAAATATTTCGAGTAACTTCCGGAACAAGAAAGACCAATAATGCTATGAAACTTTTAACAGATGGATGCAGATCTATCAAGGCAGGATTAAAAGTAAAAAACAGGAAATCCTGCTCTAAATGTGAATTTTATCAAACAGAACATTGCAAATAAATTTTGCGATTATAATTATAGTATGGCGCCAACTGGGCCATACATAAGTCAAAAACTTGCTAATTTAGGAGAAATATAATGACTAATATAATAATGAGAACCCCTGCGGTATTGGGTAGAACCGCGTTCGATCAACTATTTGATCAATTTTTTAATGATCCTCGACCATACATTAAGCGATCAACAGAAGGTTACCCTGTAACCGACATCTTTCAAAATGACGACGGAAGCCAAGTAATCCAGATGGCTCTTGCCGGATTCTCGGAGGATGATATAAACATTGAAGTTCAAGACAATAACATCAAAATTTCTTGCGATAGTGTAAATCAAAGCAAAGAAGCCAATAGAAGGATTGCAAAGCGGTCTTTCTCCAAGGTGTTTACTGATTATCAGAACAAACTTGACCTTCCAAGAGCAAAAGCGACCTTTATTAACGGTCTTTTATCTGTGGAAATTCCCCAATTATTGGGCACTACACCCACTATTATTAAAATAAATTAAAATTTTTTTATTTTTTTCTTGACATCGTATCTCTCTGGTGTTATATTATAGGTAAAATAACATTAAGGATACGTATGTCTAAGAAAATAAAGATTCTAACTCTAAGTGATCACCCACTAAGTCCATCAGGAGTTGGAACACAAACAGGTTATGTAATACAGTCTCTTTTAGATTCTGGAAAGTTTCAAGTGATTTCATTGGGTGGTGCTATGAAACATAAAGATTATACACCAAGGCTCGTGGACCCCTATAACGAAGATTGGAAAATAATACCGGTCGATGGTTACGGTACGGAAGAAATGATCAGATCAATCATAAGAAACGAAAAAATAGACATGTTGTGGATGATGACGGATCCAAGATTTTACGGTTGGCTGTGGTCTATTGAGAATGAAATTAGACCATTGTGTCCAATTGTTTATTATCATGTCTGGGATAATTATCCGTTTCCGTTCTTTAATAAAAAATATTATGATTCTAATGATCATATTGCTTGCATTTCTAAAGTTACTCACGACATTGTAAAAACTGTCTCGCCCGAAGTATCATGCAGTTACGTTCCCCATGCAGTAGATCCGAAAATTTTTAGACCGGCAACACCAGAGCAGAAAAAAGAATTAAGATCAAATAACCTTCCAGAAGAAGATCTCGACAAATTTATTGTTTTTTGGAATAACAGAAATGCCAGAAGAAAACAATCAGGTTCTCTTCTATGGTGGTGGGGAGAATGGGTAAAAGAGAATGACCTTAGTGGCAAAGTTATGTTGCTGATGCACACAGACCCTAAAGATGGCCACGGACAAGACCTGCTGCACATAGCAGAGCATCTAGGACTAAACAATAGAGAAGTACTGTTCTCAACAGCAAAGATACCTAAAGACAACATGAATGTCTTTTATAATATGTCTGATGTAACAATCAACATTTCAGACGCTGAGGGTTTTGGCCTTTCCACTTTGGAGTCTTTATACTGCGGGGTTCCGATAATTGCTACTATGACAGGTGGTCTTCAAGAGCAGATTATTGGCGACAATGGTCCATTTGGTATCCCTTTGTTCCCAACATCAAAAGCAATAATTGGATCTCAAGAGGTTCCCTACATTTACGAAGACAGATTGTCAAAAGATCATGTGATCTCCGCTTTGAACAACATGTACAGTTTGAGCGATGAAGAAAGAAGAGAGATGGGAACGAATGGCCTCGCTCATGCCCATAAAAATTATGGTTTTGAAAACTTTAAAAGCACTTGGGTTGATTTAATGTTGGAGATTTACGAAAAAGAAGGGTCTTGGGACACTAGAAAAGATTATAATGGAATCACTTTTAAGGAGATAGCGTGAAAAAAAAGATATTTGTAAGAGCACCGTGCTTAAGTCAATCAGGTTACGGAGAACAATCTAGGTTTGCTATTCGAGCATTAAGATCTCGCGAAGACTTGTTTGACATTTACGTTCAGCCAATCCCTTGGGGACAAACAGGTTGGATTTGGGAAGATGATGAATTTAGGGTCTGGCTAGACTCCAGAATAATAGAAACACAGATAAAGTTACAACAACAAGAGTTACAACCAGACATCTCCCTTCAGATTACTATCCCAAATGAATTTGAAAGACTGTGCCCTATTAACATTGGATATACAGCCGGCATAGAAACTGATCGTGTTGCACCACAGTGGCTCCAAAAAGGAAATGAACAGGTTGATAAAATTTTAGTGGTATCTAACCACGCAAAAGAAACCTATGAGTTAACAGTTGCTAAAGCAATCAACAATCAAACAAAAGAAGAGACTGATTATAAATTGGAAACCCCTGTCGAAGTTGTATGGGAAACCACCCCTAGAGCAACTCCGGAGGCTATCCCGGGCTTTGATCCACCACAGGATTTCAATTTTGTTGTGTGTTCTCAAATAAGTCCAAGAAAAAACTTTGAAAACACAATATGTTGGTGGGTTGAAGAATTTCTGAATGATGATGTTGGATTGATAATCAAGACAAATATGAGAGGAAATTCAGTCATGGATCTTGAAGTAACTGAGAACTCTCTGAAAAACCTTTTGAGCAATTATAAAGATCGAAAATGTAAAGTACATTTATTACATGGGGATTTGTCTAGTGGACAAATGGCCAGCCTCTATACAAACCAAAAAGTAAAGGCACTTGTCAACATTGCACACGGTGAGGGCTTTGGATTACCTTTGTTTGAAGCGTCGAGAGAGGCACTTCCGGTTGTGACCGTTGGCTGGTCTGGTCAAACAGATTTTTTAACCCATGAAGGAAAAGATTATTTTACTAATGTTGGTTTCACAATTGAACAAGTCCAACCTTCTGCTGTTTGGCAAGGTGTAATAGAGGCTGATTCTCAATGGGCGAATGCAAAAGAATCCTCGTATAAAGAATCAATTAGAAAAGTTTATGAAAACTGGGATGAAGCAAAAAACCTTGCAACAGAATTACAAGAGATAAATAAAGTTAAATTTTCAGACGAAAAATTGTATAAATTATTTGTAGACTCAGTCTTGGGCTTTGATAGTTCTTTGATAGAGCCAAGCGATGATGAAGAAGTTGTGCTGGAGTTCGATTGAAAAAGGTAGTTTTCATAGCCGACTTCTTCTATAGTCAAGTCCAAGGCGGAGCAGAGACTTATGATAAATTGTTAATCCAAGAGTTAGAAAATAAAGGAATTAAGGTTTGTAAATTTAATTCTGAAGAGTTTTCTCTTAATCACCTTAAATTATATAATGAAATGGGTTTTACTTTTTTGGTTTCTAACTTCTTTAGACTAAAACCAAAGATTTTAAAGTTCTTACAAGCCTCAGCGGAATACTGTATTTTAGAACATGATCACAAATACTTGTCTAATAGAAATCCTGCTGATTTTAAAAACTTTAAAGCACCAGCAAATTTCATTATCAATCGTGATTTCTACGCATCAGCAAAACACGTCTTTTGTCAATCAATTAAACACACCCAAGTATTATCAGAGAATTTGGGTATCAATAATGTTACGAATCTGGGTTGCTCTCTTTGGTCGAGGGAGCAACTTGATTTAATTAGAAGTAAAATCTCTGAGAAGAATAACAAAGCGATGATCATTAATGACCCAAATATCATCAAAGGAACAAAGGAAGCAGTTGATACATGCTTAAAAAAGAATGTAGAGTACGACTTGATACCAAAACTGCCTTACGAGCAGTATCTTTCTACTCTTGCAAAGTATGACAAATTTGTTTTCTTCCCTAAGACATTGGAGAGTTTTTGTAGGGTCATTTTAGAAGCCCGTATGTTAGGCTGTAAGCTAATGACAAACCACCTTAATGGGTGTACCTATGAACCTTGGTTCAAAGGCCTTAAAGGGCAAGATTTGATCGATTATGTTGATTCTCAACGAGACGTTGTGGTATCAAAAATCCAAGACAAGTTGTTCGAGGTCACAAAGCACGAATCCAAAGAGGGAGACATCACTGTCATTCTGAATTGCTACAGAAGACCATATAATCTGAAGATGCAAGTCGATGCAATCAGAGCACAATCTATTAAACCAGCGCAAATCTGGCTATGGATAAACTACCACGAAGATAATAAGGATTTTGATCCTGAAACTCTTGGGGTTGATAGAGTTTTTAAGAACGATTTTAATTGGAAGTTCTATGGCAGATTCGCCGCAGC